>Ga0265300_10000729_pt1 | contig 33908 bp, 39 predicted proteins | sample AusTroGonzalo_MG_FD_193482 | JGI IMG/M metagenome (GOLD analysis project Ga0265300, IMG submission 193482) | Bovine rumen microbial communities from tropical cattle in Woodstock, Queensland, Australia - Gonzalo_03 | ecosystem: Host-associated > Mammals > Digestive system > Stomach > Rumen ...
ACTACGAGCGTCTGGTCGACGTTGCTGGACGTCGAATCCGGGAACCTGGAATCCTTGTACTTCTCGAGGATGAAGTAGCCCCTGCCGTCGCGGTAATAGGCTACCGGAACCTTGCCTTCGTCGCCCGCGATAGACGGAAGCGGGACAGTTGAACCAAGATTTGTACTATCGGCTTTAATTTGTGCAGTATCAATAGACTTTAGAATAAATTTTAATTCATCAACGGTATATTCTCTACCGCTCATGTCAGTTCTATAAATTTTTGCAACATCTTCTGCATTATTTAAAAGGTCGTCTAGCGGTAATATGTAATTATGTTTATTTGTTTCAACGACCGGAATAAAGACTTCAGGATTGCCTTTTAATTCATCAACTGTCTTCGGTGGACCATAAGACGATAATTTATTTTTCGTTATTGCCATAGTTATCCTCGTAATTATTTATAGTTATTCGTTAGCTGGTATATATTTAAGCGGGTCATTAGCATCCGAATAAACACGGAACCCAAAATTATCAAAGTATATTAAAGTATCATCTTCTTGAGGTTCTTCGTCAAAATCAAGTGACAAGTTATCATTTTGAATGATATAGTCATATCCCATGGCAACAGAAAATACGGCGGTTAAATATAAATTGATACCGTTTTTATCTAACGTTCTTTCACTTGCATCGATTTCAACGGCGTTTTCAGGAATCAGGTCAACTAATTCATCATCATTTTCAGATTGTAAGAAATCGAAATAATCCGGATCTTCTGCAGCGAGTATTTCATTTAATGAATTGAATAGGTCAATTAAGGTCGAAATTGCAGTTCCTTTGAATATTATAAGAATACCGTTAGTTTCTGTTTTAATATCGACTTCAGAACCGATATTTAAAGTAAATATTTTTTCATATTCATTGGAATCATAAGACTTATCTTTGAAATTACCTTCTAGTTTAAATCTGAAAGTTTTTTGATCAGCCAAATTGAATTTTCTGTCAAGTTCGTTAAGATTGAAATAGGCATTCTTTAGCGTATGCGTTTCATTACTGTCAGGGCCGATATATGCTGCACGCATAGTATTCCACGGTAAAAACAGGCTATAGACGCTGTTATTGTCAATATCTATCTTTGACTTGTATGATAACGGGTTATTAAGGACATCCCATTTATATCTAAAGTTTTTCAACGGAACTGTTATACTCGGCTCTGCGCTATCGTCTTCAGAACCTTTAGAAAAATGTATATTATAGTCAAAATGAATACCTGTATCAATCTTGATTATGTAATACAGATAACGGAGACAACGAGTAACCGGTTTCATCTGCAAAATCGTATCGATAATTGTACGTGATGCGTTATTAAAAGTTTTAAACGACATGGCATTATTTTGCTGGATGTCAATATCGAAACGAGACGTCAGGAAGTAGTTTTTGACATCGGCCTTTCCCCATTCTTCGATGCGTTGTCTTACTGCGTTAAGGTAGTCTGCCCTATAAAGAATATCGCCTTCGAAATTTTTAAGAGCATTCGGTGTCCTTGTAGACCATAATTCAGTAATGCTAGCGCATAGGCCCATGAGGTTAAGAATCATCTGTATGCCGGTATAAGTGCCTTTTAACTGGTTATAAGTAGGCATATTGTTATATAGATAACGTATCACCTCGTTGGCGTTTCGTTTGACAGTATCGCTATAATTTGGCATTATTCATTATCCTCTGGTTTATAGTACATATAATAAAGGAAATCGTCGAGGTTAGGCGTGACTTCATAATTGAATTCGTTTTTATAATAATCGATTAACGGAGTTTCAAGTTTATCTATATAGTTAAAATTACCGATACGGGCAATTTTTTCAAGAACACCAATACGGTTGCCAGTTTCAAGGCTTGTATGGCAAGTATTCAAGACATCTTGTGTAAACATGACGAAATTCGAATAGTTTTCGTCATCAAGATATTTCGGATAGTATGTTCCAAATTTATACTTACGGCCTTCGTCAGCATAGATAAATGGTCCAAGAGTATTTTCGGCATAGGTTTCATTCTTGATAACTTGATAAATTTCAGAGTTATCCATGCTTATCCATGCTTGGACTACTACATTACCGGTTTTATTGATATGGGTAATATAGAATAACAGAATTCCGGCTACAGGATCGTATGTAAATGTAGAAACATCCAGAAATCCGATACTTCCGTCACCGAGTTGTACTGTCGGCGTAATGCTGCGTAAATCAACGTTCGGGTTTGTTATCTTTACCAAAGTTTTACCTTCGACATTATCGCGGATAATCATGTCCTTGGGAATGACGTCAATAAATTCGATAATGAGCGGAGTAATTAAATCATTGTCTTTATTACGTTTTAAATAATACCAAGTCCTATCGGTCGTAAATACGGCATAATTTGCCGCAGTGTCCCATACATAAACAGTAATTTGATCGGCATTCAGTTTATCTACATCATAAGATTTATCTATCGTGAATCTGAGTTTATAGGTATTTCCGTCTTTTTTGATAGAAATATTCTTAATATACTGAGTCGTAATACGTTCAGCGTCAGGATTACGTAAGGTTACAAATAATTTTGTATCGCCGTTCATAATGACAAGCTGACCAATATCAATCGGCGAATCGGAATTATAGGTAATTTCGCATTTATAATCTGATTCGTAAACCATGTATTGAATATCGGAACCTACAACAACCGGAGGTTTCGAATCAATGACAATGTTTTTGATAGACGTAGAAAGATTTACAGCAACCGGTGAAGAATTGAAATAAATGGTATTTTCATCTGGATGTTCTGCATCATATTCAAAATACCAGTTTTCTTTACGGAGCCTATCTTCTTCTATACTGTCAAATAAACGGCCATTATTTTTTGTTTCTGCGAAATTTTTTACTATTAATGCCATAATTAATCCCAGAGACCGATAGTATCAAAAGACTTTTTATCAAGCACGGTAAACTTGATTTTTGGCCAGTCACGGCGGCACATACCGGCTGCAGCCGACTGCAAGAAGATTTTAGTAATAATAGGTTTCTTCAGAATAATAGATTCTTGTTGTTTATTATCTTCGGCAATATGGTTGTTCAGTTCGACTTTATATTTTGTCAATAATTTACCGCCGTTTTTTACGATAAAACCGATTGCGTTTTTTAAGTCGTCTTCAAGACAGCAGTCGATAAAAGAAACATAGTCATCGGACTCAAGGACGCGAGACTTAAATAAGTCGAAATCAGAAAGCAAAAGATTTTTATCGTCTGTTACAAGCCCGATATTTTTTTCAGAAAACCATGTATCAATATTATGATAATTCCAGAGAAATTTTTTATAGGCGACGACCTTAAGCCTTTTAATTTCGTCTTTAAAAAGTTCAGAATAAGTCAAGAAATTGGACCATGATTCTGATTCGTCGCCTTGAACCATGGAATCGATAAATTCTTTATATGTCGGAATTCCTTCAACACGGATTAATACATTTACGCGTTCAAGCGGGCTGTTAGAATTCATAAAAATAGTGTTCGGATTAAGTGTAACAGCATATTCTGTAGCGTTCGATATGTTCTTAAGGGTATCAATCATCATATCATATGTAGTCGCTACATATCCGTTTATAACAGTTCTCGAGATAACCTTGTCGAGTTCCGCCTTATTGAAAGGTATCATTACCTTATTAATATTAAATGTATCTTTATTCTGTATCATCATTTTTATTATTTATAACAATGGCTGCCAGTCTGAGACCGACAGCCATATAGGTATATTCTTTATTATTAGTAACCGAGAGTACCGACAATAAACGGCTTGGCATTATTCGGAAATTCAGAAACTTCAAGCATTGTTGCAGCAATAGTTACAGTTTGATTAAAAATTTCACGGTTTACTGCGTCTTTCTTGTCAAGTTTTTCGAAAAATTCCTTATGATCCTGACGAAGCTTAGCAAATGCTTCATCATATTCCTTCGCATGTTTCGTATATACCGGGAAACCGTTACGAGTAACTACATTTCCTTTTTCGTCACGGTCAGCAAATTGTTCTTGAAGTTCTTGCTGTGCTTTCCAAATTTCTGGATATTCTGGTTCACGGCGTTCATCATAAAGCTCATTCATAAGTTTCGCATATTCCGGAGCCATAACTTCGCAGTTCTTATAGATAAACCAAGAATATTTTGCATTTGTACCATCTACAAGAATCTTCGGATTGAATTCTTCAAAAAGCTGCTTGAGATAGAATTTGCTGATTGTAAGATTTTCTACTTTCATTTTTTACCCTTTTTATTAAGTTTTGTATTTATAATTCTCGAATCAAGATAATCGATAAGTTTCTGACTGTAATCTTTACACAAAAATATTTCTGATTTTGCAGTTTCTTTGCATGGAATCTGAACAAGCATCATTTCGCCGATTTTCATACTTGGACAATGCTTTTCGAGAATAGCCTTGTACAAAGAAAGCTGCATACTATAATGATTACAGTTACAGTCGTCTTCCGTGTTGAACGGTTCTTTCATTTTCTGGTAACGATTTGTATGGTCGAATTTCTTCGATGTTTTCCAGTCAAGGATCGCATAACAATCCTTGATTTTATTATAACAAAGGAAGTCAATAGTTCCGACAAGACCCCAGTCACGATCATAAACGATGAATTCGTTCTTAATCGGTATATAACGTTCTTTCAATGTCGCAATCAATGCCTTTGCTTTTTTCTTGCGCCATTCAAAGTCTTCACGCATTCCTTCAAACTTGTCGAGTTCATTATAGTCCGGATAGAATTCCTTGTTTTGCCATTCGAATTCTGCAACACTATGAACTGCCGTACCTAATGTACATGCGTAATCGCCTGCCTGTTTCCATTCAGCACGAATATCAGCGACTTGTTTGCCGTAATATTTTCCGCCGAGTTTCTGACTTGCCTTTTCAGCAATCATATCCCAGTCCTTATCCGGTTCAAGCTGACCGATAAACGTAGTTACGGAAGTATATTTCGTACCTACTGAATCAGTATACTTATGACCGACTTCTTCGAAATGTATGTCGTTAAATGCATTCCATAATTCTTTATATAACTGCATATATCATCCTTTCTTTTTTAAACTTATCCTAGCCTGTCCCATTCGCTCGCAAGCCTACGTATCTGCTTGTAATAGGCTCTGTCTGCCCAGGAAGGCTCAACCTCAGTAAATTCGTCATACGTACCGCCAATACGCTTAAACCATGCGGCACAGCTGAATATTACATTATGACGTTCACCGCTCGGAGCGTTTTCAATTTTTTCACCAAGGTATTTTTTCGCATTGTCAAGGTTCATATCGCCCTTGAGTTTTCTAAACATTTCATTCTGTTTTTTCTTTGCAAGCAGATATTCTGTCTGTTTTTCCTGGCATAGTTCATATGCCAACTTAAATTCATATCCGAGTTCCTTGAACGGATTGAAAAGATCACCGTTATTTATCTTGTAATAATACGGTGCACCTTTTTCTTTAATAGCAGGCATTTTGAAAAACTGAGCTCTTGTAAAGCTGGCCTTATCAGCCATAGGAAAATATTTCAGCATGAAATGATAAGGACTGAAAGCTTCGTTATGGCCTTTGAAGAACAATAATTGAATATCGTATTCCTTATCCAGGAATAGAAAAACACGGAATTTCTGGTTCGTACCGTCATAAGAATGTGACGTATGAAGAATGAACATAAAATTCCTAAATGTACTTTCAAATTCGTCGATTGTATATGTAGGACTATCGAAATCCAGAATCAGCACATCGGTAGAATCAATATTTTCAGTCTGCCTCTTAGTTCCTTTAACTGTGCAAAATTTCCACTGCGGAATCATATCTTTCTTTTCGACAACCAATGGATGCTGAATAACATGCATAAATTGGCGCATGGCCTTATCTGACCATTCCATCGGATGCATTTCATTATCATATTGATTTTTTATGTACTGAAGTACTCTCATAGCAATCTTAAATATAGTAAAAAATAATAAGTATTTTGGGACTAAATAATTTTGTCGAAAATATTTATAAAGGGAACGGTTTCCCATTCCCTTTAATAAATCAGCTCATTGTATTAGGATTAGCGACGGCGGCGGCGTTGCTGGTCACCAAGAAGCTGAGCAGCGATGTTTTCAGCCTGAGCATTTGTAATGCCCGGGAAAACCTGTTCAGATTCCTGAGCCTTCGGTGCTTCAGCCTTCGGAGCTTCTGCTTCAGCGACAACTTCAGCTTCAGCCTTTTCAACAGTCTTCGGAGTGCCAGCGACACCAGCGAGGCGAGCGCCGAACATGGATCCGAGAACAGTCTTAAGGTCAAGACCGAGGGAATCAGTCAAACCGTTGGAAACCTGTGTGAGAGTCTTGGTGATGTCACCGGTAAGCTGAGCAGTATTGCCCTGGCCGTACATAGTGATGTTGCCAATCTTTTCCATCGGCTTTGCGATTGCACCAGCGATAGCCGGGAGCTGTTCGAAATACTTCTCAATAGTCTTGAGCTGCATTTCCTGGCGAGCTGCGTCACCGTACTTCTTCATAGCTTCTGCCTTCTGGTCGAGAGCAGCAGCTTCTGCAAGACCCTTAGCCTTTACAGCGTCAGCTTCTGCTTCGCCCTTAGCCTTAGTAGCGGCAGCTTCAGCGAAAGCCTTTTCCTTATCAGCTTCAGCCTTAGCCTTAATAGCTTCGGCTTGCTGCTTCTGGGTGAAGAGTGCAGCTTCAGCTTCCTTCTGCTGCTTATAGAGGTCAGCGTCAGACTTCTGAATCTGTGCCTGCTTTTCAGCTTCAGCCTTCTTCTGAATTTCTGCTTCGAGTTCCTTCTGACGGACAGCTACCATTCGTTCGCGAATTTCAATCTGCTTTTCCTGCTTTGCAACTTCAGCAGCTGCGGCAGTGATGTTAATGGTCTTTTGCTGTTCCTGCTTCTGAATTTCATATGCAGCGTCAGCTTCAGCCTTCTTGGTATCAGAGATACGCTTAAGGTCAGCCTTCTTAACTTCAAGATCATTTTGCTTCTGTGCGATTTCGAGGTTAGCAGCAACCTGGGCATCGTTTGCAGACTTAGCAGCTTCAGCCTGTGCAATCTTGACGTCGCGTTCTGCATTTGCACGAGAAATAGAAGCAGCCTTCTGGATTGCTACGGCCTTATCGACACCGAGATTTTCAATAACCTTGCCGTCGTCAGAGAAGTTCTGGATATTGAACGTTTCAACGATAACGCCGAGCTTCTTAAGGTCAGGAATAGCGTTTTCAAGAACCTTTTCAGAAACCTGCTTACGGTCAGTAACCATGTCGACCAGGTTCATCTGGCCGACAATCTCACGCATATTACCTTCCAAAACGTCGACAATCATTCCCTTGATAGTATTAATGTCTTTGTTCAAGAAGTTCTGTGCGGCTTTCTTAATGTCGTCCGGCTGGTCAGAAATCTTCGCATTAACAACAGCGTCGACTGTAACGTTAATGTAATCCTTGGTCGGAACCGCGTTCTGGGTCTTTACGTCAATCGGAATCAACTTCAAGCTAAGAACGTCAGCACGTTCAAGGAACGGAATCTTGAAACCGGCATGACCGATAATTGTTCGGAGCTGTCGGAAACCAGAGATGATGATTACTTCGTCCGGCGCAGCCTTGATATAAGACGTAACGAAGAGGATGATGACGAACAGTACGAACAGGCCGATGCCCGCACCGATGAGGATATTGGAACTAATCATTGATTGATCCTTTGTTGATGTTTGTTTTCAGTTTAGTATCTAACCATTCAGCCATTCATTATCCATCGCGACAAAGACGCAACAGATAATCAAGATAATGGCTGAGAAAATTAACCAGAAATAGAGTACAACGTGTTTCCAGCTGAATGACTCAATTGCCTGGTCAATTGTAACATTATTCCGGAATTCTCCATCATTAAGTCGATGGTTGTCGATATTTGCATAGAGAGTTCCAGTATAAGTCAAGCTTCTTCCATAATAGACATGACGCCTATTTGGTGCAAAATTTACGGTCTTTATATAATGGCCAGATGGCAACGTAGGGAATGCATTGTAGTAAAATTCTTTCTTGAGGAATTTAATCTTTTCTACAGCCCAGTCGTCTGCGTCTTTATAATCCCATGTCCAATAAACCTTGGTATGGCATGAGCGTGTCTTACCAGAACCTGTACAGACGAGCTTTGTGTGCATCGTGTAGACTTCTAATACACGATGTATTGACATATACTGCCCAGGAATATTATTGTCCGTAACGCTGCCTATGGCTTCGACGGTACCATGCGATAATGTATGACCTGCATTGGTTTTGAAAGCATAGGCAAACTGTGTAGAATCGTTGTCAATTTTAACAGCCTGGTTATACTTGGCATTATGTTCATCCTGCCAAATATCCATCCTATTGCCGACATAAAAACCTATGCCGATTGAGATAAGAGCGAAAATGATTGCGACAATCAGCTCTTTCTGTGTAACTTCAATATTGGTATCGCCGATGTACATTTATTAATCCTTCAAAAGACCGGTAGGCGCGTCTACTGGCGCATTCTGGAATTCGAGATATGCATAATCCTTTTCCTGATAACCCAAAATACTCAAGAAGATACGGGTCGGGAACATCTGGATATGACGCTTGTAATCACGAACGTTCGCATTGTAATATTTTCTGTGTGAACTGATACGATTTTCGGTCATGGCTAATTCGCTCATGTATCGATCATAATTTTCGATAGAGCGTAACTGTGGATAGCGTTCTACAACGCCCTTGATATATGCAGAAGCTGTAATGTTGCCCTTGCCTTCGCTTGGAGTACGTGCTTCAGAAAGCTTAATAAGGACTTCTGCCTCGTGCTTGTTGTAAGACTTGACGGCTTCCGCCAAGTTGACGAGCAATCCAGCTCGTCTGTTATATTCGGCATTTAAGTCGCTGAGAGAGCTTTCAACAAGCTGTTCCTTTGCGATTGCCGTGTTTTGTGAACTCTGTACACCGAATACGCACATTAAAAGTACGGCTACGATAATACCGATGATTGCGAGTGCTTTCATTGTTTTTACTCCTTTTCTGAAATAAGTTTACTAATGTCTTCTGCAAGCTGTTTTGAAGATGTCTTTACTGTGCCAAGTAATTCATCGTCAGTTGCGATAAATTTGTAATCCCAGCTGATTTGTTCTTTACGCTTATCGTTGATAAGCGGAATAAAAATATTGAATTTGCCTTCGTAATCTTTATACGATGATTTACGTAAGGTTTCATCGATTTTATCGACACCAGTTTTGATAATTGTATTACGAACTTTAAGTTCATTCGATTTGTTAAGTTCGTTAACGGAATCTGAATATACCCAGAATACAAGATTGCCATATTTGAACCAGATGGTAATATTACCACCATATTGTTCAACCATTTTGGATCTAATTGTTGGTTTTTCCGGTTCAGCCGGCATGGATGGTTTTCTGTTACTGCACTTCTGAATAATATCACATAGGATATAAAGTGCCATTATTCCCATTAAAATATAAAGAAATGGAGACATTTAGTGTTCCTTTATTGATTCGTTGCCTTAAATATAAAAAAGGATTGACATGTTGTCAACCCCTTTTTAAAGCAATTTATTAAAAATTACTTTTCGTAACGACCGCCAGTCTTCTGACGCTTGAAATTCTCACGATTCTTTTCGTAATAGAATTTCCAGATGTCCTGCGGAGTCATGCCGAGTGCGACATAGAGCTTGATGAACTTAACCATAAGGGTATCAACCATGTCATAAAGAACGGTATACGGAACCTTCGGTTCATAAGTTTCATAAGTCTTCCATGCCTTATACGGCAACTGCTGCATAATCTGGCCGAATGCGATAATATAGTCACCAATCAGAAAACGAATAGAAGTTTCACCAATAGTACCTGCATGGAAATCTTCCTTAGCCTTATCATAGTACCATTCGAGAGTTTCACGAGGCTTCATATTGATATAAAGCAACGTATTCATAAGGAAATGAACTGCATCAGTCAATTCGAAACGACTGTCGTCAGTAATTTCGTAATTGTCCTTCTGCATCTGTTCGTCGAGTTCGAAGAGTTCAGTTACGACACTGCCAAGATGATAGATAGACATTCCGGACTTGACAAACAAGTTTTCCTTAGAATCCGGAGTAAGAGTTCCACGTTTCTTACCAAGCATATTCTGCAAAGATTCCTGCATATCGAACATAACCTGAAGAGCATTATTCGGATAGTTTTCATCGACATCCGGAATTACAATATCATCGGCAACCTTTGCAAGTCGAGCTTGCTCTTCTGCAGACTTAATCTTTGCTTCGGCTTCAGCCTTCTGCTTAAGAGCTTGCTGCATCTGTGCAAACGTGTCTTTTTCTTCGGCAACATTGCCGTACATGCTATTTGTATCAATCATTTTAGTTTACCTTTTCCTTAGACTTCTTAGACTTCTTGGTCTGAGCTTCTGTAATAGCCTGTGCATCTTCTTGCGGAACAAGAGACTTGAGAACTTCAAGAATATTGCCGCATTCCTTCTTGAGCAAATCTTCATTACGGTCATATTCTTCTTGAGTAAGACCGATCAAATCCTTAAGCAAAAATTCACGTGAGAAGAGTGGAGAAATACCAGAACTACCGTCGACTCGCGGAATAAACTGACTAAGAACGCCGAGGACGTCTGCGATTTCGCGAGCACGGGTCAAATCTGCTTTTGTAGTTTTCTTTGTTGTAGTCTTTTTCATAATTTACCTTTAAATGGGCAAAATAAAACATAAGAGAATTGAATCTCTTATGCCTTATTTTATTTTTGTTCAAAATTAGCTATTAGCAAGCTTTGCGAAGAAATCATCTTCATCATCTGCAGACGAAACCGCAGGCTGCGTAGCAACAGAAGATTCTTCATCGTCAAACGGCATGCTGGAAGCCGGAGCAGATTCAGTGAAGCTTGCAGTCGGAACAGACATCTTCTGCGGCTGACTTGCAGTACCGAAGATTTCGTCGTCGTTAACGGCAGTAGTCTGAATGTTCATCGATGTAGAAGTCTTGGTCGTAGCTGCATAATCTTCAGAACCATCAGCAAATTCCTCAAAAAGGTTCTTGCCAGACTTTTTGTTGTAAGATTCAACAATAGCATTGTAAGAACGATACTTTTCCTTCGGGATTTCGATGTCCTTGAGGGTATAGAGCTGTGCATCGACTGCATCGATTTCTGCGTCAGTCATATCATAAAGCATATCATCTGCAGCATGCTTGCAGATACGGCGCGGCTTGTTGAAGTGAGAAGTCTTATAGCTCGGGCCATTAGAATCCTGAATACCTTCCCAGACGAAGTTTGCACCGGCCTTTTCTTCACCGGAGAGAACGCACTTGTCATTCGGTCCGTAGTAAGAGAACGGGTTAATACCCGGAATAATCTGACCAGTTTCATCATCCTTCTTGTCAGCGATAGCGTCAGTAATGAAACCCATAATTGCACGGCTATATTCGAGACGGAAAACCTTACCTTCGGTGTCCGGCTGGTTTTCGTTCTTCACGATATAGACGTTTGAGTAATACTTCGGCTTCCACTTGCCGAGGACACGGTCACGTGCTTCCTTAGTCTTACCATACTTGTTCCAAACCATGGAGTTATATTCACAAATCGGGCACTTCAAGTCTTTGTCCTTGAACTTGCCGACGCAATCACAACCAAACCACTGGCCGTTTTCGAGCTGGAAGAGGTGAATACGGTTTTCAACCCAAGGAATTTCATCGCCGTCACCGACCTTAGCCGGGAGGAAGCGAAGAATGACCTTGAACTTACCGTTCTTCATGAGAGGCTTAAAGAGGCCTTCGATTTCATAACTCGGCTTTTCATCCTTATCCTTACGCTTATTGGCAGAACCAATTTCGTTAAGAGCCGAGTACATGCTGTTGAGACTATTTCTATTTCTTTGAATTGGCATTTTATCTTTCCTTTGTAAATTCAATCGTACATTCGATTGTTTGGTTAAAATATAGAAACTTTACGTATTCTTTTTCTTGCTTTTATTTTTTTCTGAGATTTCTTTGTGAAGCTTTATTATCATCTCACAAAAGGTAATAAAGCGCTTATATTCGACATTCTTTATCGAATCTTTATTTAATTTGAATTTTTCATGATACAACCCCTGTATGTAGAATTCCGGATCCAATGTACCGGCACAGTACATTTTATAAGCCTGGTTCTCCTGGTTCTCATCCAGTTCGTACAGGGAAAATCGATTATCCGTAAAATAATCAAATCCGTTATTCCTTTCTTCTATAATTTTGTTTATCTGGTCTATCTGCCTGGTAATAACGGCGCGCTTGGTAAAAACCTTGGCGCCTAACAATTTATTTATAGCATTAACATCCTTCAATTCGGGACATTTTTTGTCACAAAGGCATTTCATCATAACATACATGGTCCAATGCTCTAAATCAGTAAAAGAGCAGTTCATTTCGTTAGCGAGCGGAATACAATAGTTAGACATGTATTCCACGCCCTGGCTATCCTGTACGAACTGGTTAATTATATAATTTTCCATCGTATCAGCAAAGAATTCGCGGAATACGTTAGTATTGAACCTTTTCGCATTCCACATCTTCTTTATATTCTTATATACCATATATAGCTGGTATTTGTCTATCATATCAGAAATTCATCCATTCCGGTTTTTTTATCAATTAAATGACGCTTTTTCATACTCGTTGTAAGAGTATAACTATTAATCTCGTCGAGACATTTCAGAAGTACCTGAGGCTCAAGCCAGTCATCGACCAGATAAATCATAGCGTCCGCAAGGCTAATCTTGTTTTCCTTGTTCAATGTATAAAGAACGTTATTAAACTTGTTATATTCGGCAGGTTCGTTCTTTATTACACGTACCAGATAATCCGGCAACTGAGATTCCGGGTCGATAATATCGAAATCGATACCGGACATCTTCATGTATTTGTAAAATGAATCTTTAGTCTGTTCAATTTCGTGGTCGTCATTGAACATTAGGTTTTCATTGTCTATCATATTATTTCCTCTATAAATCGAATACGTTCACGTCTGGAGCCGGCTGCGGCGGTTCGGGCAGACTGTTAGAACCGAAATCGTCATTATCATTATTGTTAAACGTTTTCAAGTCGTAAATTTTCTGTTTTTCGATGTCGACACCGATAGTCACAATCGGAGCCTTAGGCATACCATAACGAGTCTTAAGAAGTTTGACAGTATACATTTCTGCAGCTTTCATTTCCGGCGTCTGCGTAATGCCGAAAATAGCGTCAGCCTTCATAGTCTGACCGAATGAGTCAGCGGCGTCGTCAAGTCCCATTTCAGCCTTGCCGTAACCGCCACGGTTAGCCTGCATAGCAGAGATAATCGGAATCTGTTCGACAAGACCGATAGAACGAACCTGAGCAGCGATTGCACGAAGCTTGGAGTTATCGTTCATATTCGGGTCGACACGTCCATCCGGGACCATACAGCCGATATAGTCAATCATAATGACATCAGGCTTAAAGTTGTGCTTTTCTTTATATTCCTTGAGCAATGCCTTCAACTGGAGCGAGCTTACACAGTATTCTGGATATTCTTTAATCTTCAGCTTGTTATGGCCAATCTGGCCTAACATCTTGGTAAACAAACGCATATATGCTTCTTTACCAAGTGACTTTAACTCATTCTGAGTTTTGTCCATAAGGTTCTGCATGATACGTTGACCGATTTTAACTTCCGGGTCTTCGAATGTAACATACAAGACACTCTTGCCAGCCAGAAGCATGGCAGAAGTCATGGAACTAAGCAATAACGTTTTACCGATATTGGTCGGAGCCATGATAAGAGTTAACGACTGTTCGTGAACACCTCCGTGAATCATCTCGTCAAGTGTCTTACAACCAGTAGGAATAACCTTTTCGTTGGTAACAAAATTATTATAGATTCGTTCTGGTTCTTCGAAGAACGAGAAACCAATCTGAGTATCAAAAGTAAAAGATTCAGCATACGCGACTTCTTCGGCGAAACTGCCAGTATGCTTGTTATTTACACAGTAGGTAGATATATTTTCTTGAATCTTGCGTAACAAACGCTTTCTGACGAAATCCTGTATTTCGTCGAGCATAAATTTCGTATTGACATCGCTATCTGGGATTGCCATACACTTATTAAATGCAGCAACTGTTCGTTCATCAGATAACAGCCTGCGCATTTCAATGACATTGGGCATCGCAGAAAATCTTGCGTTATAATCGCTTATTGCATTTACTATATACTTATGGTCAAGGTTTATAAACCAGTCAGAATTCAATTCTGGCACAACCTTTGACGAAACATCGCTATTTGCGTAAAGTGCTTTAATTATTACTTGTTCGAATTCTATATCAGTAGTCATTTTATTTCTCCGGGTTTATTTATTAAGTGCAACCCGTTTTTTGCAAATATAGAAAAAAGCCCGTGCAATACACGAGCTTTTGATTTTTATCTGATTTTTTGCTATATATAAAGCTTTTCATTAAAAAGATAGAGTGCATTCGGGTTCGACCACCATGCTGGACTTCTGGCATTACTTCCATGGTTATACCTGTACATATATTCCGTAAAGAATGTTTCGCTTTTAATAGGATATACAGATATATCATTAAACATGCTATTTAAAATATAGGAATATATCGTTTGGGTAACACGGACAATTGGATTATTCTGGATTTCCAGCATAGTATTCAATACGGCTGAATCTATCTTCCTGTTTAATTCTGTATTTCTACAAATACGCATCGTTCCCTGATATAGACCTTTATAATCGAAATCATAATTATGGTCAGCCATATATTTCAAAACTTTTTCTTTTTCTTCCGAATATTTCTTATCACGTATTACCCATGCGTCATATTCGTCTGTAATCTTATTTCTGACCGGATGAATATTTAAGCCGATGTCAGCATTAGAATTTTCAAATTCATTATATAGCCATCGAAGAGATTTGAAAATACGTATCGCGGCGTCGATGTATATGCAGACAGGAGTAGTACAATATTTAAACAAGTTATACCTGACACGATAACATTTATCGAACGGCGAAAGCCCTTCCAAATCAGGGTCGACTATGATTTTCCATTTATTCGAACGTAAGTCCGGATTATCAGTCACATAGACGTATTCGCATTCCGGGTCAAGGATTTCAGGTTCGCTAAAAATTTCATAATTATTGAAATTATATTGCAATATAGAATATTTCTTACCGTACGTTTTAATAAATTTGTCGTAGTCGTCCATATTCTCATTGGAATTAAAAAAATTATAATCTATGTCCTTCGTAATTTCGATATGGCTAAAATAATAAGAAGGATATAAGACGTGTTCTTCAACTGTATGCTTTTTACGTACTATCATCGTGATTTGATTTTAATAATTTCAGATTTATAATTGTTATATATGTTGAACGGCATATCGAATTGTTGACTGTAATTACAGTAAGAAGTATAATAATCGGTTATTCGATTTTCAAGATATTGCGTATCAAAGAAAATCTGTCTTGTATCAGCAAAATGTTTACGGCTGTTGCATTTATATTGCCAATCCTGTAATGACCTATATTTAAAATGTAAAAGCAATGCCGGCGCGGCGATAGTTATCGGAAAATATGAACGATAGCCGAACGATACGGAGCTGTTCGAAATATTATAAGAAATCTGATATTTTCCATTATAATATGTTATCGGGTTATGTACGTTACCGATATGTTCATAGACCGGCCCGACACGATCTACTCGTAAAGTATTTCGAAACTTAAGATTATCTTCTGTAACATATTGAGAATTTTCAATATGGTATAGATGTTTCATGCAAGTATTTACCATTGTCTTAATATCGTACATTGAACCAAACGCTGATATATTATACTTGACAGGAATATTATTTAACCAATTTCTGTATGTTTCAATATACGATGATTCTTTATAATTAATTTTATCTAACAGTTGGTTAGACATCATCATCGCCCAAGTAAAACCGATTCTGTAAAATGAATTATGCTTTACGAAAACATCTTTGATTAAGTCATTTATCGTCGAATAATTTTTAGGATTTAAATACAAAAATTCATCGTCGTCGATCGGCAATACCCACCAGGCTTCGGAATTGTTGACATATTCTGTATAAATATCTACCTGCGAAATTCTACCTGGATAACTGTAATATGATACATGTTCTTTAAATTCCGGATAATTTGCAATCTTTTCTAAATTTTTATCTGGCGAATTATCTATTAAAACAATATGGTCAAACTTGACGACATATAGATGCCAGTAAAGCCAGTCTATGATATTGTATTGATTATCGGTACACGTAATCAGTAATGCTTCGGATAGGTATTTTTTAGCCATATTAATTTAATATATAATTTTTTACGTTGATTTTCTTAAAAGACATTTCGTCGTTCAGCGTGAATAATGTATTAAACAAATTTTCATTTATTTTTATTGTATGTTTTTTAAAAAACATTGTGTCGATTATCAGGAACTCAAGTGAAATATTGTCAGATACAATATTATATTTAGACTGTATTGTATCGTTCATCAACGTTCTCAAATCCTTTATGAAGGTTCCTGTTGAATTACACAATATTAAATATCTTGACTCGCATAGATTTACAAGTTCGTCCATTTTTGAAAACAACTCTGTTTCTGCCGTATCGTGTATTTTGATAAAATGCCATTTCTTTTCTATATTGTACGGACTAAGACTTTGATTTTCGTCAAGTACAAGCGTCTGGTAAAACATATTGCTTGTTTTATGAATATCAAATAGACTGGAAAGAGTATTATATGTTTTTTCAGAATTTTGATTTATTATGCCAAATGTAAAATCTGGAAATTCCCTAATAGTATACTGCCTCGTTATATTGGTTTCATATTCATCAAAATACCGCAATTGATTATAACAGTCAGTTACGATTTTTAATTTAAACGCAGTTTTATCAATATCGGTAATTAGCCGTTTACCCCAGCAAATCGGTTCATGATTTGAAAATTCAGGAGCGAGGCAGTTACGCATTACCATACGTTTTTTGGTCGATTCCTTAAAGAATTCGCTCTTGTTCGATTGAGCGCCAATAGATATTGGATTTTTCAAATGTATAATCCTGTCATATCCGATTTTATATCCCAGGGCGAGCATTTCATCGCCGAGAAAATTATCTTCGCAACCCCATATACCGTCAAAAATTTCGGCAAACAGCCTGCCGTTGTTTAATCGTTTTACGTCACGTATGACTTCTTTTGAAATGTATATGCCGCAAGTATAAACCATATTCTTATTTTTATTATACTCATGAATCGGCAGCAGAGAATCTATCTTGTCAGTTTCCAGTTTTTCAAGTCTGCCGTCATTAGAATCGGCAAAAAACAAAATGGCATCATATTTTGTTTTTAGCTTGTTGATTCTATATACAGGATTATTGTTTGGAACCTTGTCTTCGTCCAAAAACAGAATATCGTCGTCAATACCTTCTATACCATAATCTCGTATTTTTCCTGCAAGAAATAGGTCAGAATTTTCATTGAATATTTTATAATTTCCATAAAAATGTTCAGGAATATTACAACGGTCAAAAACAAATAATAAACTGTCGCCTTCAAATATTTTTTGAAATTCTTTAATATATTCTGTAGTCGAATGTATTGGTACTATGATATGCATGGCAACTTTATTTATAAATACGGAGTATGATAGTTAAAAACGTTAAAAAATTTAGTGAAAAAATCGCAATAAATGACCATCAAAATTATTTGTTGAAAATTGATAAATTGCCAGGTTATTTAAGATTGGTTGACGGCTTTCTTATTGATTTTCTATTGAATTATTATAAGAATAAAACTGGAAATTATTTAGAAATCGGTTCATATTTAGGAAAGACTTTAGGAATATTAATTAAAAACAGTTCAACGAATGAAATCGTATATTCACTGGACCTTAAAGACTACGAGCACGCAATACGTACTAATTTGAGTTTTCTGGAAAATATCGAAAATTTAAAATTTATAAAAGATAAATCCGATAATATTTTAAACCATAATATAAAGGATATAAAGTTTTTACATATAGACGGTTGTCATTCGTTTGACGCGACATATAATGATTTATGCAATTCTGTCAATTATACGAATGACCATTGTATCGTAGTATTGGACGATTTCGTATTTAATGAATATACTGGCAACGTCATGGCATATTTTAAGGCTTTATATACTGGAAAAATAAATTATATACCGTTCATGTCAAGCGACAGAAAATTATACCTATGTAACAAATCGGTGCATGAAGAACTGCTGAAACATGTTAAAGAAAATATTTCAGCTGCTTTTGTTAAGTCGGGTATAAAAAATATTGCGTTAAATATATCTGAGCAAAAAACCGATTCTTATAATATGTTATGCCTATCCACAGAACGTGGCTATGCTAATGAATGCGATTATATCAAAAGATTATAAATCAGACAGGCGTTCAATTTCGAACATATTATTGAAATTTTCAATATATCTGGACATATTATCGACAAATTTATGAATATCCATCATGTGGGCATATTCTTTATAGTCCATACATTTGAATAATATACAGTTATCCTGCGATATGGCCGTACTATATTCCTTTCCAACCATTCTATAGCCTTTTATAGAATCGTCTATTTCAATGACATATCCATTGACGAATAAAAGATGACTTGAAACAATCGGAATTTTTCTAAGTATAAAAAGTTTTTCCTGCCCGCTACGAGTCCTGTACTTAAGAATAGGCCATTCTGGACATAACTTATAGAATGGTTCATAATATTGACGATAAAGGATAATTTTACAGAAACGTTCCATATTACAGTTCTTCAACCGATTGCAAGGTTAAATAATTACGCAGATACGATATAAGTAGTTCATAAAATACATTAAATCTTTCTTCACGTTCCTTAAAATCATCAGAATTTTTAAAACGATAATAATGAAGCGACTTGTAATAACTGACAGTCAGATATTTTCTAGGACTAACAACAAAACTATATCCGTTATCAAATGTATCGACAAATCCGTTTTCGATGTCTTTTTCAGTCAACTTATAACCCCAGAAATAATGGGTAAAATTAACTGTTTCCGGCATTCTCTCAAGGGTGTATATACGAGAACCTTCAATATCGTCAGTCAGATGAAGAATAATGCTATCTTTTAAGTCTTTAACCATGATATGAATATAGTAAAATAGCCTATATTTGTAAATAGCTTATGATATATTCAGATGTTTTAACCTTATTAAATATGTTTACGAAAATTTACTATATTTTACATATATGAATTACAATAATCCCGATTTACGCATATTAAATATCACGCATTCGGACATGGACGGTATCGCATGTTCGATTGTTCTCAAAAACTTCTACAAGACAGTCCATGTCCTTCCGACAAACTACAATACCGAGTGGAAGCTTGCTGACGACGCTAAGGCTTACGAGGGAAAGTACGATATTATTATCTGTACCGATTTTTGCCCGACTAAGGCCTATGCTGATCTCTGTAAGCTTGGACATGTCCTTGTAATCGACCATCATGAATCAGTCGCTGACCGAAATAATAACGAAACTATTGTTATCAATACACAATGGTCTGCTACTGCCCTGGTCTATAAGTTCATCAGCAAGTTCAAGAATATCTCATATCTTGATAACTTCGTGAAGCTTGTAGACGACTGGGATATGTTCCGATTGAAGGATCCTCGCTCGCCGTTCTTCAATAACATGTTCTGGGAAATGGGTAACAAGTGGTTCCTTCGTCGATTTATTAAAGGAAATCTGGAATTCTATCCAGAAGAAAAACAATACTTTGTCGATTCACGTAATGAATTCAAGGAAATGTATGAAACACTTGAAATTATCGACCTTGCCCAGCATGGTGTATTTTTCGAAACAGATAGATTTATGCATGACTGTATCGAATCTCTGAAGAAAGACGGCTACAAGTGGTTCATTATCAAAAATAAGAGCAATCTTTCTATTAGGTGTGACGATATTGACTTGACCGACGTATGCAAAAAGCTTGGTCGAGGTGGTGGACATCGCGCGGCGGTGGGTATACCGTTACAAAAATCTGATAATATTCAAGAAATAATTACCAAAATCGAACAGATTATCGACATGGACTACAATAATTTAAATAATATATAATATTAAATATGGAAATTTTTTAAATAATTTTTCCCATACTTATAATTAATATATTTTAAATAAGGTTTAATATCGTTTTCTAACATAAATATTACATTATTTGCCAATGCACATTTATATTTTGCATTGGCTTTTGTGTTTTCTATTTGCATTTTATCGTAAAGATAATCGTTTTTAATTTCTATTATTTTATTATCTATCATAAAATCTGGAAAATAACGATATTCTTTTCCATTGTAATTATATGTGATATTTAAATCTGGTTGGTATATAAAATTAATATTATTGTCATTTAACCAGATATAATATGCAATTTCCCAGCTACTATCGAAATATATACCGTTAAATGAATATTTTTTGCCTCTTTTTACATGGCATTCATATAATTGTGATATATTTTTAACGCCATACCGTTTAAAACAAGTTTTTTCGGTTTTTAATAAATATTGTGAATAATTCGTTTTAAAAATTTCGCTATTTGAAAAATTTTCTGTTCCGTATTTTTCTAAACATGTTTGCCGCATCTTTTCTTTGATAATAATGGACTGAGATGCATATTCTGTTCCATAATTTTTAAGCCATGTTTCTTTTTTCTTTTTAATATTTTCTTCTGTATTTAACGTACAAGATACACCATATTTTTCTAAGTTTGTTTGCCTTATTCTTTCTTTGCCTTCATCAGATGCCGCATAAGTTTTTGCACCATATTTTTCAATATAAGTTTTTTCTCGATTTGCTTGCCATTCTTTATTTTTTGAAGCACATGCGCTACAGCAATACTTTTGATACCCATGTCGCAATTTAAAAAATTTTGTCGGTTTTCCACAAGTTCGACAAAATTCTTCACCTTCTTTTTTATAATATTTATCGTAGTATTCTTGTAAAGTTATACCGTGAATACGTACTACATGTGAACCAATTGGATCTAACGATTTAAATTCTTTCCCACAAATTTGACAAATCGGTTCTATAAATATATTATCAGACATAATAACCTCGAATTGTTATGTTTGTTATGATAGAGTACCCTACTACTCTATCATTATTTATAATTATCTAAACTATAGAACTATATAAATAAAATGTACTTGTAGAATTATACAGGAAAATTTCAGAAGAATTGTAAAAAATTTTTTATAATAGATTTAAATTTCTATATTTTACATATATGGAATACGATATAACTATACAAAAGCAGAATAATTCTTATGTTCAGATTCATTGCGATGAATGTATGAATCATAAAATTTATTGTCTATTTTCAGCATTTCAGCCAGGCTATAGATTCAACCCGAGATATAAGCTTAAACTTTGGGATGGAAAGATTCATTGCTATAGTCCGATTACACAGCTTTTGCCGATTGGCTTAGTTGATAATCTGTTAAACTGGTGTAAGAAAAACAATTATACCTATAAATTATTCGGTCTTGACGATTTTAAAGACACGATAAATTTTACAGATATGAAGAACGAGGTAAATTCACAGATTACCAAATTTGATGCTAGAGATTATCAGCTTAGCGCAATTTATCAGGCTTTGACCAATAAACGCGGCGTGCTTCTTTCTTGTACGGGTTCTGGTAAATCTTTGATGATTTACGGTATCTTAAAATATCTAATTAACCGAAAAAATAAGCGTCATCTTTTGCTTATTGTTCCGAGCGTTTCGCTGGTCGAACAGATGTATTCTGATTTTATCGACTATGGTTGGAAGAATATCGAAAATGATGTCGAAAAACTTTATTCTGGAATGGATCCGACATTTAAAACTCCTGTCCTTATTTCGACTTGGCAGAGCCTTGAAAATCAGGATAAGGATTTCTTTGCGGATTTCCAGGGAGTAATTGTCGACGAATGTCACGGTACGAAGGCAAATGTCGTTTCCCGTCTTTTAAAACAGTGTCTGGGCGCAGATTATAAGATTGGCACTACTGGTACTTTGCCGACTGAAACTGCAGATCAGCTTATGATTAACGGCGTTCTTGGAAACGTCATTTATGAACTTAAATCCAAGCAGCTCATCGAACTTGGTTATCTGACAAAAATTGTCGTCGCAAGTATCTTTGTTAAATATCCTGAAGAATTCATAAAGGCGAACAAGGACAGAACATATCAAGAAGAAGTCAAGGTTGTTGAAGAAAAGCCAGAACGAAACAGAACTTTGAATTTCGTTATTGATCATTCTAAGCCGACTGACAATATTTTGATTCTTGTTAACCATAAAGACCATTTGAAATCAGTTAAGGAATATTTGAATCTTGTATATCCTGACCGTAAGGTAAGTATTATCATGGGCGACGTAAAAGCGAAAGAACGTGAAAGCATACGAACCGGTATTGAAGACGAAGATGGTACATTATTACTTGCTACATACGGTACTGTTTCGACGGGTATTAATATTCCGAAATTGCATGCTGTTATGCTCTACGCAAACAGTAAATCTCGTATCAAAGTTTTGCAGTCTATCGGTCGTGGACTTCGTAAACATGCTTCAAAAAACAAAGTTATCATTTACGATATTATCGACGACTTGTCTTATAAGACTCGTACTGGAAAAGCACATAAGAATTACTGTATGCAACATTATGACGAGCGTTTGTCTTATTATAAAGAACAAGAATTTCCGGTAGTTGAAACTGCGATAAATATTTAACTCGATTTATAAATATAACACACGTTAATATAGAGGTGAAAAAATGAATAATATAATCCTAGTCGGCGCAATCCTTGTTATTGCCGCCATCGTAATCACAGTCCTTTCAATCAAGCTTCATCGTAAGAAGAAACAGATTAGTTTGGACGAAGCCGTCGATACTGTAAAGAACGAAGTTCAAAATCAGCAAAACGACGTGCTTCAACAAACAAGTGAATTGATTAAGGACTTGCCGCCGGTTGACGGTCCGGATGCAGTTGTTGTTGATTCCGATAATCCGTATTCCATTACAAATAACGAACCGCTCGTTGTCGGCGAAAAGTCTACTATCGAAGACATTTGCGGCAAGGTCGATGCTGGTGAAATTCTCGCCACTCCGATTGCTTCGCCTGAAGTTGAAACTCCTGTCGTTCCTGAAGTGAAGGCTTTTACCGAAGTCGTCAAGAAGGCAGAAGAAAAGCCGGCTAAGCGTACTCGTAAGAAGAAGGAACCGGTCAAGGTTGAAAAGAAGACTCAGAAGAAGACCAAGAAGGTCGAAAAGCCGGTCAAGACCGCTAAGGTAAAGAAGAATGCGAAGAAATACAAGAAGGAAGGTAAGTAATGGAAAATCTTACATGCCCGATTTGCGGTGAAACTTTTGAAAACCGCATGAAGCTCGGTTCACACATGTGGACAAAGCATAAGGTAAAACTGAAGGAATATGAAGCTGGTCTTACAGCTCAGCCGGAAGTTAACGAATCTGTACAGCCGAAGGCCGCAGACGGTCTTATCAAGCCGGCACAGATTACTGAATCCAGGGAATTCATTAACGAACCTGCCGTAAAGGTTGATAAGGAATTCGTTACTGAAAAGACCGTTTCTGACGGCGAATTTGTAAAGCAGTCCGCTACTTATCGCAATCCGTATAAGGATCTGTATAAGGACGATGGAATGGTTATCAACGAATACCTTGGTCGTTAATAGAAAATACAGAAAAAATGTTTCCGTTTCTTTACAAACGGAAACTTTTCTATATTTGTAAAAGATTTATTACATAGAGGTAAAAACACATGGCAAATAAATTGCTAGCTAAATTGAAGAAAGAAAAGGCGTTCAACGATATTCTTATTACTGAACAGCCCAAAGATGAATGGCTCTCAACGAACTGTATTCCTGTGAACCTGTTGCTTTCAGGTAAGATTCAGGGCGGTATCAAGAAGGGCTGTATGTCTCAGATTGGTGCTGACTCTTCTTTCGGTAAATCCATTATCGGTTATTCTGTTCTTAAGGCTGCACAGCAGGCTGGAATGGATTGCTTTATCGTCGATACTGAAAACGCAGTCAACTATAAGATTTTGTCTGGTATCGGTGTCAACATGAATGAAGTTGGTGTTATCAATACCAAGCTCATTCCGGAAATTAAGCAGTTCTTCTCTAAGATGGCTCACGGTCTTACTCGAGCAGAACAGCGTAACGTTTTCGTTCTTTTCGACTCTTGGGGCCCGATTGTCGAACTCCAGGTTATGGAAAAGGCTGAAGAAGGTTCTGCCGCGGTCAATATGAGTTCTGCACGATTCAAGGCTGAACTTGCAGAAATTATTAACGCTTGTAACTTTACTACTTTGATTCTTAACCACGTTTATGCTACTCTCCAGATGTACGGTGATCCGGTTACGGTCGGCGGTGGTAAGAAGCTTTACTTCCTTTCTGACGCTATCATGCTTGCTACTTCTGCCAAGAAGGATAAGGATAAGGAAGGTAATATTCGCGGTAAGATTATTACGGCTAAGACTCTTAAGGGTCGTGCTGCTAAGGAAATGAGAACGACTCATTATCTCATCCAGCATAACGGCGGTATCAATCCGTATTACGGTTTGCTTGACGAAGCTCTTGAATCCGGCGCTGTCTATAAGCCGAAGCCGGGTTATTACTCTCGTACTGATTATGACGTCGATAAGGAAACTGGCGAAGTCACTAAGCAGTGGAAGGAAGAACAGCTTTACTGTGCTGAATTCTGGATTCCGCTTTACAAGGATGAAAAGTTCAAGAAGTATGTCGAAAATAAGTTCTCTTATGACGACAATGTTCTTATCGCTTCCAACCAGGATGTCATGAAGTTGATTAGCGGTGAACAGGAAATTGTCAATGACGGAATTCCTGACACTGACGACGAAATCGACCTTGGCGATGACGAAGAATAATTTCAAGCCTATATAAAAAGAAAAGACCATAGAAATATGGTCTTTTTATTATTTTATAAAAAAGTATTAATATTCAGAATTTATAACGCCTTTACTGAGACAGTTAGAAACCCATTGTAAGACTTTTTCTTCATTATCGCATGACAACTGATATTTCTTATTGACTTCTGATGGTACAGCGCCGATTACGCATACAAACTTACATGATTTATTTTCTTCATTATAGTAACAAGAAATCTGCAAGAATGGACCACCAACAACGCCGTTATCAGTCGTTCTAATCTGAATTTTTTCATAATCATAACGTTTTACGAAATAATCATAGTCTTCAAAGCGGTTAGCAACTTCATCGACTTTTTCGATAAGATTATTTACAACTTTTGCGACATATTTCTTTTCCTTGTCATAATAGCCGCCACGTGCGACAGCATTATTCCAAGAACGTCTACCGTTAATGTACTCATCATCTTCAATTTCTTTATCTTTTTGCTGACTTGCGTCACGGAATTCAAGAAGATAACCATTCTTTTTGAGCAATTCTTTCGCTTCGTTTAAATTCATAATTTCTCCTAATTTTATATTATTTATAAATATTACATGGCAAATTATACACAACCCAATTACGATCCAAGTCAAAACGGTTTCTGGCGTGGAACTGTTGACGGAGCGCCGAATTTCGGCTATCCGAGGAATTATTATTATGCAGATACAATCAGAAGCTTGTTTCTTGCATTTGAAAATTTCTTTAACGACCTCAAGGTTATTAGGTATGACAAGTTCCAGGTTCCGACGAAGGTAATCAATGTTCCTATCAAGTTCGGACCTAGAAAGAAGAGTCATGATTTCCGTACAGAACAGGAATCCGGAGACAAGTATTATATTCCTATGCCGAATTTGGCATATAAGCTCGATTCAATGGAATTCGACTCAGAACGTGCAAAAGGACTTTATGAAACTCGAGCATTCTATAATAAAGATCTTGAAAACGCTGGCATAATTTGTGACATGCAGGAAAAGTTCTGGTCTGACGTCCAGCCTGTACCGTATAATATCTCGGTCGGAATGGAAGCCAACTGTGAAAATATGTCCGACGCACTTCAGATTGTTGAACAGATTTGTGCTCGATTCTCGCCGGCATGCTTCATGGATTTAAAAGAATTCTGGTTTTTCAATAAACGTCGCAGTATCAAGATGTTGCTTAACGGCGTTACTTGGGATATTCAGTCCGACGCAATGGGTGAAGAAGATTGGCGACAGATTAAGGTCAACTTTTCGTTCAAGATGGAAGCCGTGCTCTATAAACCGATTAAGGACGCGAAGATTATCGAAAAAATCAATACCTATATTACACTCAATAAAGGTGATTATCTATTCCATGGTGTCGCATTCGGCGATAAGGACGGTTCTCTCGATAATCCGTATAATTTCAGCAATGTCTATAAGACTTTCGTTACGAACGCCTATGTACTGAATGGTTCTCCTGTAACCACGTACGACGCCCGTACGAGCGCATATACGACTACGTATGACTACATTCAGACTGAACAGCTCACTACATATGGTCAAGACGCAAAGCTCCTTAAAAAGGTCGTTACACGCTGGATTCCAGCCGGTACATCTGCAAAGGATCTAGACGCGGCAACTGGGCCGAAGATTTTCCATAAACGTCCATTATATGACGACAAGGGAAATATTTCTGGATATTTACCTGAAATTATTGATACAGTTGATATAGATGGAAGACCGACTACAGGATATAATCCTGAAGTATATTCAGAAATATATGACGGCGAATGGATGACAAAGAAATATTACGATTATATCGGCGGTTATGGAAATCTTAATGATCCTAGCGTGGAATTCGGTAATAAGGTTCTTCATGACCAATATGACCAGCCTTACAGCGCATATTATTCTAATTATGCCGAAGAAGGCTCTTATACTAACAATTCTGCAGATTATGCTGAAGGTAAGACTGATTATTATTACAACTTTAATAAAAATACCACCGAAATAGAATTCGATGGTGGAAAATATAAAGTCGACAAGAATAATTAGTTATATCCGGTCGCAAGTCCGGTAATCGGAACATAGCAGGGGTCAAGAGCTCCTGCTTTTTTCAATATAAGTAAACCAGACAGATAATTTAACCATTTATTTGATTTCTTAAAATTAATAAGATAGTTAGTTTTGGATGCGACTAAAGGCATAATATTTTGGTCATGCGAAATAATAACGCTGATTTTTTCTGTTGCATTAATTGCACTGGATATGAATGCGTTAGAAACTGTATCGATGTCATAGAATGCGTCCATAAAGGAATGATGAACAGTAGAACCGTCAATAATCGGCCTGTCTCCGTAAATATAGTCATACCATACTTCATTATAACCGTATATAGAGACATATTCATCATATTTATCTTCATGTTCAATAAAATTCAAATCAGTAATTCCAGCGGATGATATTAATGGAATATCGTCTTCGGTCGAATAAGTATCGTCTAATACATTGTTGCGGCCTTTATATATTTCGAATGCAGTCTGTTTGGTTCGGGTAATATTGGTACTAAAATATTGAATTTTTGTATCAATATTACTAAGCTGTGTACCTGCCTGGTTTGCAGTATATACTCCTAAATCTGTTAATTTTACATTATCTGCCCAGACAGACGAAGGCCTAATACTATGTCTAAGTATAATTATAGCCTTTTCGTAATCATTTACCAAATCATAACGGTTAGCCATTACACTAATCGGCGTGAATTGGGCATGTTTATTGTTTACTAGAAATTTATTACCTTTCTTGATACAGAGGGTAATTCCAGTATTATCTACACTGTTTGTCATTACTGTTGAATTTATGCTTAGAATACTCATTTAATATATTTATAAATAATATAACAAAGGTTATATTATGGCAGTAAATTTTAACGACAATAGAGTTTCAGAATGGAGCAGGTCAACTGCGGCAGACGGTAAATGGCTTAATACAAATACTATTGGACCATTGATTAGGCGTACTGAAAAATTGCGTGAAGCAATCGATGACGTCGAACAATCTGTTGGCGGCATTAATAGCGGATTATCATTAGAAATTCAGAATCGTGAATCTAAAGATAATGAAGAAAAAACAGCACGCGAAGATGCTGACGTTGCTTTACAAGGTGAAGTCGCTGGATTATCGGAACAGCTTGGCAATACGATTACTCTTGCTGCTGGTACTGGCATTAGCCTTGAAGAAGTTGAAGGCGGTCAGACTTTAAAAATTTCTGCTGACTATAACAGTGCAGATAATACTTCATACGGTATTTTTACCGGTACTTCTGATATTGCATTTGATAACGGCGGATGGACATTTACAAAATCTGCTGGTAATTTGGAATTAAGCAGCGATAATAAAAAAATTGTCGGTTTAAAAGAAAACACAATTTATAATATTGAAATCGAAGGATATTATAATGTAGGTACGACAGATAATAAAATTTTTACTGCACTTATACAGGATTCTAATGGTACTACTGGTAAAAGCAGCTATTTTACGGTCGATATGAATAGAGCGGACGGTTTTGTACCTATAACATTTTCTTTTAGTTTTATTCCAGACGGTTCGTCGAATATTGATCCTGTCACGCAGACATATACATATAACATCGTAAAATGGACTGGCGCTGCACCACAATCTAATATTAATGCTACATTAAGACTTACAAATATTTCTATCTTTGAAGTCGCAAGTAAGACTATTACGGTCAAGACTCCTGAAGTAACGTTATATGGATTGTCTGGAAATAGCTATTTAAATGGCGGTGTTTTATTTGAAGATCAGAAACTCTTGCTTGATGGCAGTGCAATGAGCAGTGCTCAAATTACGTTCTTAGATTCAAGTCGTACTATCAAACTCGATTCTGATGCGGTATATAATTGTAATGCTATTATTGAATTTGAAAAGATAACTTCAGGTTCGAATATCAATACAGATAATAATGTCTTTACGTTTACCGTACTGTATTCAACACAGTCAATGGATATGACATATACTATTGATTTGGATAATGATTTAAATACAGTCAATCTTAATTGGCAAGCTGCAAATTGCAGTAGCCTTTATATATTGCTTGATAAACTGCCAAACGGATTAAAAGTAAGAGTCAAGTATATTCAATTTACTGAAATTCTTAAATAATAAAAAGAGAGCCTAACAAACAGGCTCTCCTTTTTCATTTACCGGATTATACATGACATTTATGTTGTTGTATGAATCCGGATTTTTCTTTGCTTCTTCCGATGTAATATCGTCATTCTTCAATATATCGTCAATAGGAACATCTGAAGAAATCGGATAACTTGCGACCTTATAGATAGGATCTTCTGGGTTTGCCAGAGTAGGAGAATCCTCTGCAATAGTCCACTTATTATCCTTATAAACTTTCAGCGTAAACGTATATGTATGCGGTTTCAAGCCGAAAGCCTGTTCATAATACTTGACATCGACAATTCTATAGAATGTATTATTTGCCGGAATATAAATTATATCGCCGATAGAAGGTGGCTGTTCTTCATAAACTTCCGGTGTATTCTTATCATATCCACCATAAGTAGAATAATAATTGAATGCCCCGATACTTGCATACATACGAACAACATCTTCACCCCAGATACCTTGAAGCTGATAGCTTCTGACATTAGGAGGCATTTGTTCAATATAGCCGTTAAAATACCAGCTACGAAGAATCATTCGCAGTTGGTCTTCGCCGAAAAGCTTGTCTCTTAAAAGATCTTCAGAAACACGATAATAGACACATTTAAGTCCATATTTTTCATATGCATCCTGAACGACTTCATCAGCCGTATCGGTTTCATTCGTACATACGATATTATTACCGTCGCTTATCGGCGCTTCCAGCTTAGTAATTGAATTACAAAGCCATGGATAATCAGCTATACTTTTTACACCAGCCATGTATTATTTATGGCTTTTCTTTTTGTCGTCTTTATGAAGCTTCTCATAAACCTGGTCGAGATGACAAGCCAAGTCCCAGATGTCGTCATGACGCAAAAATTCGTAAGTCAAGCCCATATTGGCGGGAATATTGGTTTTGTGTTTTTCAAATACTGCATCCCAAAATTCACCTCGCTTGTTCCAGTTTTCCTCTTCTTCCTCGGATTCAAATTCAAAATCCCCACTGTCCATATAAGAATATTCATTCTTTTTCAGTCGCTGGAAAATCTGATTATCTACCTTAAAATCGTCAAACCGGAATGCATTGAAAAACCAAAGAACAATCTTACCATTATGTTTAATAACGGTACAGCTAGCACTGAAGTCAGCCGGATTACCACGTTCTACTCCGTATGCACTCTTTTCTAAGACACGGACAGCCTTGTCCAGAATATCTTCATTTCGCTTAGCAAAACGCTTGTACATGGAATTACCGAACTTGATAAACCAGTCGGCTTGCTTGTCGATAACTTCCCGCATGAACTTAAGATAATCAAAGCGAATAGAATTAAGCTCTTGCATTAATTCATCTTCGCTCTTATCATAGATATAGGCATTCAGAATACGATATGACATTACTTACCACACCACCAGTTAGACTGACAGCCTTCTTCAGGTTCATCTGGTTCTTTCCAATACGGATTATCGCCAGAACCGGCAAGCAACTGAGTCTTCATGTCGTATTCAACGACTTCCATAGTCGGCTTTACATATTCTTTCTTCTTCATTTTATACACACCTTTCGGAATGAAGTCTCCAGTAAACAATTTTGTTTTCAGAGACACTATTACCGTCTTCATCTGTTAAATCGAAATCACAGCATTCATCATAGTATTCATTACCTTCTTCATCGGTCCATGAATAACTATTGTCCATCCAGTTGACGGAAAGAATGCTGCTAGTTCTGTCATTGAAAATACATTCAATATCGACATAATCATATGCATCGATTGCATATGAAACTTCATTCTCTTCTTGAAGTTGCCAAGTATCGTAATATTGCTTGTATTTATCAGCCATATAACAAATATAGTAAAAAGGTTGACTTATGTCAACCTATTTCTTTAATTGTTTTGGATCCTTCTTATTAAAGTAATCCCAAATATCGATATTTGTCAATTTTCGCTTAGTCTTGAAATTCGTCTTGTGTAACCACATAAAACAACGAAGTCGATTTAGCTGATGCTTCAATAAGGCAATTTCTTTATCTTTCTCATCCATTAAAATGCCGCCTTATTCTTCCGTACAGTAAATTTCTTTAAGCGCCGGAAGCATAGTACCAAGTCCATTACCGACCTTCTGTATTGCAACCTCGCATCGCATTTTCTTCTGCTTTAACGGCATTTCGACACATGTAGAACGAATTTTTGTGCCTTTATAAAGTTCAAGCTTTGCCGTTTCACATTGTTCTTTCGTTTCAAACCGCAAATCGGTATTGACTGAATATGAACCGTGTCCGCCTGCCATAAGAATAACCAGAATGAATGTCTGTAACATAAGTTATCTCCTTAGAACGCCGCCTTGAAGTTATATACCGGCTTGATAATCTTTTCGATAGAGCAAGTAGGTTCGATATTCGTAATGATTTCCTGCATCGGCTTATATGCCATAGGAGACTCATCAATCGTCGCAGAAGACACGCAGGACGTGAAAATTCCCTTCATAGCGTCTTTATACTCCGCCATGGAAATGGAGTTCTTGGCGTCCGCTCTGGTCATTAAACGGCCTGCACCGTGAGGAGCACTGTAGTTCCAGTCTTTATTGCCCTTGCCGACACAAATCAAAGAACCGTCTCTCATATTCATAGGAATAATTACACGTTCGCCAGCCTGTGCAGAAATAGAACCCTTACGGAGAATCATATTCTTAAGGTCGATATAGTTATGAATAGTTTCAAACTTTTCGACAACCTTGAATCCCATTTCTTTGACAATCACATCGAGCATAGCTGCACGGTTCATGACTGCAAACTGCTGGACAATTTCCATGTCATGCAGATAACCTTGCATGTGCTCGCCCGTAAGATACGAAAGATTCTTAGGAACAGAGAAATGGTCATAATCCTTCATAAGTTCCTTGATTTCCGCATCGGTCTTTCCCTGATTCTTATACTTGGCAATTTCGGCGCCGCGAATGGCTGTCAAATCAGCGCAATCCTTAATTGCGATATTCTGCCAGTATTCACAAGTAGCTACGCCCAAATGACGAGAACCGGAATGGATAACTACATAGAATGCACCTTCATCATCAACATCGCATTCAATGAAATGATTGCCCCCGCCTAAACTTGAAATACTCAGAAGTTCTTCTCGCTTAACATCGGCAATAAGTTCTTCAAATTGTTCATCAAAATCATTAGCAAAGCGGTGGCGGTTGGTTCGATGTTCCTTGCCAGACGGAATCTTAGTCTTGATTACCTTGTCGAGCTTACCGAATTCAATAAACTTATCCTTAAGCTTCGCAACCAACATTCCGCAATTATGAACAAATACTCCCGCTGATAATGCAAAATTACCATATTCAAAATTTGTTAAACAATAAACGTCAGTTTGTTCATTTATTTCAGTAATAGATATGATTTTATGATTTTGAATATCTTTACCATCAATAACATCATCGATTGTAAAATTTATACTTTGTAAAAATTCTAATGCTTTTTTATATGATTTATAATTATAAAAATTAGATTTTACTTGATTATAATTTTCTTCAGTTATGTCTAATTTATTTTCGATTAAATATTTTAAAACTTTTTTAATACGAGAAAGCTTTTGTTTATTTTTAAACCATTCTTGTGAATTATAAATTGAAAATTTTTGAGTATTATTTGTTAATTGCCTTATACTAGAGCGTTCTCTTTGTTTACTACTTCTATTAAATTCTGCAAATCTACATGCTGCTTCTTTTCTATATCTTTCATTATTCTCACCTTGCCATTTAGCTTTTGTTAAATTACCATGTAAACGCCAATGATCTGCAAATGTCATTCTAAGAATATTATTTGGATTATTATTATACTTATTTAAATCAATATGATGACGAACAAAACCGTTAATAGTTTTATTTATTAAATTGTGTCTTTCATTATATAAATCTGCAAGCCAATGTACATAATGATATTTATTATCTATAACATCATATACGCATAAATATTCGTCGTTTCTAATTTTACGCTGATCACATGTTATTAATTCATTTTCATTTAATTCTTTTTGTTTTTTAATATACAACGGATATAACGAATCACCGACTTGTAAATGTTGCGCTTCTACTTCTTTTAGGTTTCTTTTATAAAAAATATGATCCGTAGTACATTTAATATGTTCACCATTATCTAATACAATATCTAAAATTTTATCAACTGTTTTAATTTTTCTTGGTAAATCTAATTTTGAAATTTGAACATGACCACTTTTATCTAAACAATAGCCATAATGTTCAATATTTGGTTCATTAATTAATTCTTCAAAAGTCAAATCTCTTCCATCTGTAAGTTTAACTTTTGTATCTTTTGTAAAACATCCAATATCGACTCCAACAAGGTTAGGAACAACCTTGTCCTTAATGGTCATAGTAGTGCCGACGGTGCAATCTTTTCCGGCATGTACGTCAGGCATGATAGCAACATTTACATCACGTGCCCAACACTGACACATCATATTCAAAATCTGTGAATATGCCGCATTGTCAATATTGTCGGTAAAGACCTTGGCAGTATTGTATTTTCCTTGTATATCTAACATAAAATACCTTTAGTTCTTGTCTCGTACTAAAGACAAAGTTTTCTTAATATCGGCATGAATAATTTCAGCTTCCTTACTCATCCAGATATTTACTTCATTTAATATATTCATAACTTCTTCAGAGCGGTCACCGAATTTTTCTTCGACTTTAGGTTTATTGT
>Ga0265300_10000731_pt1 | contig 33870 bp, 57 predicted proteins | sample AusTroGonzalo_MG_FD_193482 | JGI IMG/M metagenome (GOLD analysis project Ga0265300, IMG submission 193482) | Bovine rumen microbial communities from tropical cattle in Woodstock, Queensland, Australia - Gonzalo_03 | ecosystem: Host-associated > Mammals > Digestive system > Stomach > Rumen ...
CAAGAAGGAAGTTAACATGATAACGCAGGATCTCCTCCTCAATATACTCCCTATCCCAGCCTTCATTGATCAAATCAATGATATAACTCATTCGCTCATCATCGGTATACATACCATCGAGTATCGGACCAGCGTAGTCATCTGTCTGGATATAGGGACATATCCAATCATACACATTGAGCGCGAACCCACCACAATTATAAGCAGACCTCGGAGTATTGCGGCGATTGCGTTTCAGGAAAAGATTATAAGGATCTTGTTTAACAGACTGCCGAAATTCCAATTCTGTCATTTCTCGCATAGGAAACTTCTCACTTTCGATTTTCTATATATATATTATATCATATTTTTGAAAAAAAGTCAAATTAATTGAGGCATCACTCAGCGCAATGCCTCAAATGTGGATTATTCTTTTTTACCAAAAACTCGTAACAGAGCATTGAGTAGTGCCTGCCAGAAGCGCGCCCATCCTGTAAGGGGTTCAGGTTCGGGTTCTGGATCGGGTTCCGGAGTTGGTTCCGGGTCAGGCTCAGGAGTTGGCGCTGGTTCAGGCTCTGGATCAGGAGTTGGTTCGGGATCAGGCTCTGGATCAGGTTCAGGTGTTGGCTCTGGCGCTGGCTCAGGTTCAGGCTTTACATTTGATTGCTGCCCTGAATACACCAAATCTTTTTCCCATGCCCATCCGGTATAATCGCCTACTTCTACCGTAGATACAAGCGCCTTCCCATCTGCTGCATTGACCTGTCGGACATAAAGTGGATCCCATTGTAATACCCACGAAGGAATTAAATAACCATTGCACCAAGTAGTAGCTGTAGAATTAAACTTAACTTTATCACCTACGACAAAATTAACTACTGGCTTGCTCAGTTCAAGATCCTTAGCCCAGGCCCAACCTGTAATATCGCCTGTCGACACAGTAGAGACAAGTATTTTCGTGCCATTGCCTTTAATTTGCCGTACATATAATGGATCCCAAGACTTAATCCAAGCTGGAATAGTACCACCACTACACCAATACACAGCGGTGCTCTTGAATTTGACTTCATCGCCCAACTTAAACTCAGGTTCAGGCCCAGGGTCTTCGTTTAATCGCTTAGCGACTTCACTACGGAACCAATTCATGTCCTTCCCAAATTTAGTTAACCAGTTTTCAGGATCGCCATGGTTGGAGCCATAACCAGCTGTGTAACTCTCTTTATGAGAGCAGATTTGGGAAGATTTTAAATTGAATTTCTTACAGAGATAAACGCAGTATTCAATCGCTTCGGTAAAGGCGGTATTGAAATATGTTTCATCTGTAAGGTCATCTTCTTGAACCTCAAATTGTAAACGCGCATTGGGATTGTAGTTATAAGATAAACCAGAGGCATAATTGGCATAATAAGTAACGCCATTGATTGGTAACTTAATAGACCATTTCTTATTCTTTAAGACAATCCATCCAGTACCGTGAACATCTGTGGTTGTAGTCCCTGCATACTTTGTGCATTCTGCATCAGAATAATATTTAGTATCAGGAGGAACCATTGTGCCATGAGCAACGCCGCCGGCACAGTATTCATAAGGTAAGGTCTGGTATGTTTCAACAATACCATCTTTGTTCTTACCTATCATTGCATGAACGCAAGCGCCCACGCCTGGATTGTTCCATGAATTATCGTTATAATTTTTACCGAGATCGGCAATCACTTCATCATAGCATTCCTGTTTAGGAACTGGCTAGACATATCTCTTTAACCAGGGGTTGTTACACCCTGTGCTATGCACCACTATACCAGTTGGCGCCTAATTAGCGATATATATAGGTTTTGTATACATATCGTTATCGATTAATAAGCATTCTTTTAAGATCATAACTGTCCTCCTTAACTTATTATTCTCATATATAAGTAAGAAGTTTGCTTATTTAATCAAGAAAACTCGGATGAAAAGTCATTTGATAAGCAAGTTGCCCATCATAGAAAGGTAAATGCTTAATCCATCGAATTAGTTGATCATTCAATACGGGTTCGAGTAAACGATTGCGGGTATGATAGTCAACAAGACCATGGTCTACATTTTCGGGATCCCACTTGTCATAAAGAAGTAGATCATGAGGAGATAGCTGTGAGAAACTCTCACTATATAAGAAATCCCATTGTGTCTTGCTAACTGAATGATTGAAGATTTCATAGTGAGCGCCCGTCCTCTCAAAGCAGAATAAGCAGTGATCGCTATCCTTGCAGGAGACAGAGAACAAACTATCTTCAACATTTTGGCAGCTGAATATTAGGTTACTACGGGTAATTAACATACTGCTAAAGATATTAGCAGAGTCAATAATAAAGTTGCTTGTTGCGACTAGGCACGAACCTGTAATATGATTAGAGAAAATTGCTTTAGAGGATTTGGTAACTCCCATACAACTGTAAAGTTCTTTACCCTCAATAATATCTTCACTATAGCTCACATCTTCACTATTCTCAACATTCTCACAAAAGTAGATATACTTACTATTCTTGACGTGCTTCGACTCCACAACCATATCGGAGTGATCCACATCTTCACAAGCCCAGATGTTTGTGCTGTCATTGATATTCAATCTTTTGTAGTATGCGGCCCGCTCTTGTTGAGTAGTTGTTAGATGAAGTAATCCCCAAAAGAGATACTCATTAGGCGCCGCCTTATTTTCGATAATATCAAGACAGGAGGCGCCATCCGGATAGTTTCGATCAAACCACTATATACCCTCAGCGCTTGCCCCATATTGTTCAAGAATTTCTTTGGTTAACCACACGATGCTTTTCCTCCCATTCAGCGAGTTGTTCTTGATGCTGGCGCCAGTCCGGATGCTCTCTACACCACAGAACGAGGTTGGCGCGTGAGTTTAACAAGCGGCATAGTGCCTGAACGCGATTGCCGCGAGGGAAATAAGCAACGGGATATAACTGGTTCTTGCCGACGATCTCGGCGCCGCAGACATCTCTGCAAAAACGGAGATACTGTGCATAACTGAGGTTCATCAGTCGGGCGCAGATAATGTTGAAACTACCCTGAGCAGAAGTCAGATGGAAGTTTTCATGGATCGGCGCTATGTAGAACTTGCCGGGGTTATAAGGCGATTCTTCTACTTTAAAGCAAGGGACTTGTATCATACCGTTAACTCCTTCCAGAGAAGTCGGATCTCTTCCTTCTCTTCTTCACTCAATACACAAAGTTCTCCATAGTTGTCCAGACCTTCGAAGATAGTCTCATCAAACTCTTTCATATCTACATTGGGATCAAAGCGCTTAATCTGATCCTCAGTGACCGGATTAAAGTTTTTGTCTACGTAAGACCTGACCGTGCTGGCACTGAAGCCCGTTTGCCGAGCAACTTCAGCATAATTATGATATTGATAATAAAGTTCATTTATTCTTCTTCTATCATCGATTGTAACTCTACGCATAGGGCCTCCATTATTTCTGTTAAACGCATCTCGATATCTTCATTTTCCATTAATATTATATCAAAATTTTATCAAAAAATCAAATTAGGCGACCATTGCGGCCGCCTAAAATGTTGATTAGTTTTTCAGGTCATAAAGAACAGCTTCGATGAGATTTACGAGATACTCATCAAGTCCGCCATAAGTCTCGGAGATATACTTTTTAGTATCCTCACTCAATGTCTCTTTGGCAGCTTCAAGTGCCATTCTTAATGCTGTTTGCTGGGCCTCTTTTGTCCACATATCAGTTCCCTTAATGGCTTCAACGTATGTCTGATATGTGGCTTTAACACAATTAGTCACTATCTCAAGAGTTTCTGTTGCGAACTTCGCAAACTTCTTGTCTTTTAGTTTCTCATTCATCCACCCAGTAAAGAGGGAGAGCGCCCAGGTCGCAAGACCAGTAAGTATAACCGAACATACCGAAATAATCAGATCATTCCAATTCATCGTCGTTCCTCCTATGTTTAGAGATATCTATCATAAAAACTGAGCTTGAGTGTTAAACCACTCGCGCCAGATACATCCACGTGTGGTGTAGTGCCTACATCAAGAGCTCCCATACTACTACCCGAAATCTTGATCGCACGAGAGCTGCCGCTAACTGTGCCTTTAACCATACCAGTTGAACCATTCCACTCAAAGTTGCTAGTTACGGCTTCTTTCGTGGTGATGGAGTAGAGAATGGTATTATTACCATCTTTGAGGTTGATGGTCGTATTAGCTGGTACTGCGCCAGTGCATGTGACTTTGAATGGGGTGGGCGCCGTGCCTCCAACTGTTACGGAAGAAGGAGAGTAAGTGCCGGAAGATTGAGTGTAGGTCTACTCTGTGGGAGTTAATGCATAAGCAAAAGGATCATAGCAGGTAAATGTCGCAGAACCTTCGCCTTTGTAGACGACGTGCGTTGTATCACCACGGCTAGTGCCTTGATCCACTATGTTGGATGGACGCTCAGGTGTGTCGTACTCCAAGAACTGGATATACTTGAATGAAGGCGCGCCAGTTACTTTGGCAAAATACTGACGATTAGGCCACTCATCAAAGATTAATGGAAGGACTTCCTTGCCATTAAGCCAATTACGCACATCGCGCAAGCCCGTCTCAGTTAATGCATTGTAAGCAAAATTTATAGTAAACTGACGCTGCTTGTAATACGTATTGAAGAAGTACATGCCGTCAGCGCCAGGGGTCTCAGCAGTCTTATCTGTGAGTGTAGGGATTAGGTTATCATTATAACGAGATCCACTACTTACGCGGTAGAGATGAAAGTCTGATGCTTTATGACTACCATATGTAAAGTCAATAAACGATGTGTCTATTGGCATACTCCTTTACCTCCAAATTTTAATAAAAAATCAAAACGCTTCCTTATTTATATACGCGCGTGTGTGCACGCGTGATTATATCACAAGTTTATTTTGATTTCAAATTTTGACAAAAGTCGAATATTCTTCCGTATATTAAGTGGCAGAACGAGCCTTCTACTCAACAAATTTGATTTATCAACGAAATTGTGGTATAATTTATATAGAAAATAGAAAGGTGTTTAGCCAATGATCTACAATATTTACACCGATGGCAGCTGCCGCAATAATGGATACGCCAATGCAATTGGCGCCTGGGGCTACGTTATCCTGAATGAGGACGAGACTGATATTCTCGCAGAGGAGTGCGACCGCTGTGAACAGACCACGAATCAGAGAATGGAACTCACAGCCATCATTAAGGCTTGTGAGACAATAGCATCACGCGTAGATGAGGGAGATGAGATCCACATCTATACCGACTCATCTTACGCCTGTAATTGCTACCTTCAGAAGTGGTATCGGAAATGGCAGATCAACGGCTGGGTAAATAGCAAAAAGGAGCTTGTCGCCAATCGCGATCTATGGGAGATGCTAATTCCTTTCTATGTAGATCCAATTTATCACTTACACAAAGTGACAGGACATATGGATAACAAATGGAACAACTATGTTGATAAACAAGTCCAGACCCTGTCACTAGGAGGCTGAATGGTTTGTGTACTCAATGGCTATCCCAAGTCGGGTAAAAGCCTGTTTGTACAATATTGCAAGGAAATTGCCCAAGACAACTTGGTGTTTGAATATTCAACAGTTGATTTCGTAAAACTCGTTGCCGCTGCTTGCGGATGGGATGGACAGAAGACCCCGAAGGATAGAAAGTTCTTGTCTGATCTCAAACAATTACTGACTGAGTGGGGAGATGTCCCATTTAAGAAGACTTTGGCGTATATTGATGAGATAGGGCGCATCTCACCAAATGCTGTTGTGTTTATTCATTGTCGAGAGCCAAAAGAGATACAGCGTTTTGTCGATCATTTTGGTAATGATTGTGTTACTCTACTAGTAAGGCGCGATGCCGTTGAGAGTAATGATCAGTCAAATGCCTCGGACGCAAATGTGCTTGATTTTGATTATGATTTAACCATATCTAACAATGGCACTTTTGAGGATCTTATGAATGAGGCGCAAGGGTTTATTAAAATGTTCTTTGGAGAAGCAGGACTTCGATGATTACTGTTATTATTCCGGCTTATAACCGATCAGCGGATCTGCGTAAAGCCTTGTATTCACTCTGCGCGCAGACCGCGAAGGACTTCAAAGTGATCGTGTCTGATGATGCCAGTACAGAGGATATATAGTCTATCTGTGCGGAATTTGATAGGCTTCTGGATATTAGTTATCTGAGATCAGACATAAATGGAGGCTGCGCAGTTAGCCGTCAAGTCGGTTTGGATTATTTGATGCAGTCAGCGCCGACCGAGTATGTGATGTTTTTAGACTCTGATGATGCGTTAATGCCATATGCGATATAGCGCATGGAAGAAGTTATTGAGCATAATCAAGCGGATCTGATACTAACGAATATCTTGCAACAAGTCGGCGGTGAAGAAAAGCATGTAATTCCGGCTGGAGATAGCCGGACTTGGATGCACGGCAAGATTTATCGAGTAAAGTTCTTGGAGGAAAATGGGATTAAGTTCCCGCCATACTTGAGGACGAATGAGGATCTTGCCTTCAATCTATCACTATATGCGTATGACTTGGAGTCGTATTGCCTTGATGAAGAAGTTTATTATTTTAGTGACAATCCTAATTCAGTCACAAAGTAGTCAGCGCGCAGGCTAACTTGTTTTAGTTGCGACTATATTGAGGCTATGTATTGGGTGTATAGGCATTATCGAAAGACAGGGAAAGTAATGCCTAATCAGATGATAGCTAATATTATTAACTGTTATAATTACTATTAGCGCGGGATCATTTATGGGACTATTAAAGATAAGACCAAAGACCATATGAAGTAGATGCTGCATGATAGATAGGTGTCAATGGTGCTAGTGTCGATCTATGCACATCCAGATATGAAGCTCAATTGTGATTAGTGGACTGTGAAGGATGATGCATTAGTTTTCTTTGGTCAGACTTTTGGTAGTTGGCTGATGACGTTCTTCACGACTGAAGAAATCAAGAAGCTGATACGAGAAAGTGGTTTGCAGAAGTGATATGTTGAATGCGCGCGGGCTGTCTCGGTATGTGCAGGGGTTAACCTCCGTATATGCAGGGACGGGCTCGCGCGAATCTTCAACGTAAGAAAATTGATTTTCCTACAAAATTGATGTATAATATATATAGAAAATGAAAATTGACCTAAAATTGCTATTTTTGATAGCGCCTTAGAAGCAGGGCGTATGACAAATACTGATAGTAGTGGTATTATTAAAGTTTGTAAAGGCCACCGAAACAAATGTAATAATTATAAATGGAGATATATGGAATGAAAGGATATATTGATGGATATGACTGGCTCAATACTGAACCTATGAAGTATTGGTCATTCGGCGCGGGCGTATCGGAAGAAACACAGAAGGAAACAGTGCGTAATCTCATTATGTCTGGCGACTATATCGGTAGTCTCAAGGTTGATGGCTACTATCAGCGTCTACTCAAGGACGAGGACGGCAATTGCTTTATGATAGCGCGCAGTCGCAACACAAAGGGAGAAATAGTTAACAAAATTGACTGGGTTCCGCATCTGAGGCCGTGGCTAGACAGCCTTCCGAATGGTACATGCGTACTGGCTGAGACCTACCTCCCTGGCATGGAAGGGTCGAAGAATGTCACGTCTATTCTCGGATGTCTCAAGGATAAAAGCATTGAGCGTCAGAAGACAACTCCTCTTCACTTCCACATCTTTGACTGCATGGCGTTTGATGGAGAGAATTACAATAAGACTCCATATGAGGAGCGCATAGAGCACTTAACGAAGATGTGGCGTGCTTATCCGGGTGAGCCATATGTTCATTATGCTCAATTCTTCGAAGGGCCGGAACTGTGGGAACATTTGCAGATGTATCTCGCGGAAGGAAGAGAAGGTATGGTTATCATGCGCCGTGATGCTATTGTGTATAACAAACGCACGCCCGCGCGAGTAAGCATCAAAGTTAAGCAGACTCTTAAGCAAACAATCGACTGTATTATCATCGGTTTTAACCCTCCTACACGAATATATAGCGGTAAATCTATGGAAACATGGAAATACTGGATTAATGACATTACTGAAGCGCGGCTTGATGTGCTTCAAAATCACTTTAAAGATTACATAGAAGGCGCCCCGATTATTCCTGTTACAAAGAATTGCTACTACAAGTGGCCAGGATCCTTCAAACTGGGCCTGTATGATGAGAATGGCACGATGCAGCATTATGGAGATCTGAGTGGCCTCTCAGAGGAGATGCTCAGTAACTTCCGTGATTATCTCGGCACAGTTGTCGAAGTCGGCGGCATGATGCTAGATAATGAAACAAAGACAATCCGGCATCCGAAGCTCATTCGTATCAGAGAAGATAAAGAAGCTGACGAGTGCACTACTGCTCAATTAGTTTAAGAAATACCCCTCGGTATTAACCGAGGGGCTTTTTATTATCTTTTAATCGAGGATACCCAATTGAGTATTAAGTTGAATATCTTCGCAAAGAATCGACCAATCTTTGTGTTGTATGGCCTCTCAAGATCATCTTCAGCTTCCACTAAAGTATCCTCAGTTCCCCATACTTCATTGAGTTGGAAGTCATAAGGAATAATGAATCTACCCTTATCACCCCAGCCGCTTCCCCATGAGTTCTGCGCGAGCCAGCCAAATTCGTTCCAACCATAGATGGTGATGGCATGAGCGCCAGTAACTTTGGCATCTAAGTCGGTAGTCCACATGAAGTTGACGAGGTGATCACCTTCGCGCACATTCATTGAAGCTAGGATGTAGCCGTGCGCAGATAATGCCCGCTTCATCTCTTTGATGTCATCGAGGCGGAAGTACTTGGTGATACGATGTGGATAGGCTTTAGGTTCGAGTTCTGAACGTTTGGCGGCGACTGTTTCTTTGGCTTTTTCTACTTCGTAGTTGCCTGGGCAGTCACACTCATAAGGCACTCCGTAGTGAAGGAGAGTGTTGAGGGCATCGCGCAGTGCCATGCCGTTGCCTTGGTAGTAGCCAACATCCCGAATACCGTAGATCCAGTTAGTGCTGAAGGACTGGTAGTCTTCGTGTTGCTCACTATAGTAATATTCTGTAATTGTCGAGGAGGCGTGCGCTACACAGGTGGGACGCACTCCTTGATTTTTTACCGGGACAGTATTGAGGGAGAATTCGAGTGGGTAGTTGACGGAGGCACAAATTGATCGTTTGAGTTTGTAGTCACGGACGTCGGGTGTAGAAGGCACGACGCCACCAGGAATTTGGAACATTTTAATTACCTCCTTTTCTTAGGTTTGCATAGTAAGCTTTGAGATCATTCAGACAGGCATTATCACGAGCAACAGCAGCGGCAAAACGTTCACTTCTTGTGGTAGAAGGATTAAATTGAGATTTAAACTGGCTATACCGTGCTTTTGCAGCGTTATAAGCAGTTTCGGCGTCATTTACGAGTTGGCGCCAACTAGCACGATTAGCTTTGGCTTTGAGCCACTCAGTAGCACTAATAAGCCCTTCTGTGAATTTACTAACAATATAGTCACTATCAGCAAGAAGCTTTTTGTTGTCATCCATGAGCCTTTTTTGTTTCTTTAATTCTTTAAGGATAGGCACCATCTATGCGCCCACTTTATGATTGGTTTTGTGCTAGTTAACAGCCACGGAAATATCATAATCTTCTTTCAGGGCAGCTTTGTAAGATTCGGGCCAGTCAGGATTAAAGAAGCGAGTGTAGTCAGATGTTAAGCTCTGCGCGTTGAGAATGCCATTAGCATAATATAATTTGTTAGAACTATGTAAGTCATAATGACGTTTATGACCCACACCGCTAACATCTTCAGTGCCAATAAACGCAACTTCTTCACCATTGGCATTAATACCAGTCCATCCTGGCTCCCAAGCAGTGTTAATTCTTGCAGTACCTTCATTAGCGCTATATAGCAAGTGGTCCCCAAAAATAGTCAAGAAAGAGCCATCTTCAAAGTAATAATTGACATAGTCGTTAGAGCGCCCTGTCTCACGGTTAGCAATAACAATTGCTTCACATAATTGTCCGGTGCTAGGATCATAAGATTTGATTAAATCCCCTTCAACCACATCTTCGATATTTTTTTCAGTGTTATCGGCCATTAAAATCTTAGTACCCTCAATCAGGCAGGGGCCCACATTATCTACGGGCGTTTTAAAGGCATATGTGGAATTGCCGACCGTTAGCGTATAAGTCGTGTTACTGCTTAAATCAATATTGGCCGTGCCAGTCTTCGCAAGTGATACTGTTAAATTGCCCCAGGCAGGGCTTGTACTCGTCCCCTTGGCTATTAAAACTTGGCCATTGGTACCAACAGGCATGTGAGCCATCGTTAGGCGCCCGGTTAAATAGCTGTCAGAAATGCGCCCCCAACCACTATCACTCGTTAAGACATACCCCGCATTGGTCCCGGGGCTAGGGACCAAGCCATCATAACCCACGGTCTCGCCATCAGTGCCCCCAAACGTACGCAATACATTGCGCCCTGCTACAGAAATAGTACTAGAGGCATTGATTGTACCTGAAACATCCAATGTGTATCCAGGCGACGTGGTATTTATACCCACACGACGAGTACCTGTATAACACAAGATATCATCATTATCATATAAACTATAGCTCGCATAATTCGAAGTAGAACCGCTAGAAATATAATGAAATTGAAAAGATGCAGAATTATTTGTTGAGCCTGTAACGCCGCCCTCTAAAATCGACATATTCGAATTGGCGGCAGCATTAGGCATCATAAAATACACACCAGTGCCCCAGCCCGCTGAGCCGGCCGTATATAGTGAAGTTAGTTTTAATACAGCTCCAGAGGCTGCAGTTTTCTGTGTTACTTCAAGCGGAGCGGTGGGGGCGGTTTGATTAATACCCACATAATGCGACCCAGTAATATTTAAAATATGATCGTGACTATTAAGACCTAGGGAAATCCAGTTACTCGCAGGTGTTGAGCTACTGGTATAATGAAAAGTTAAATTCCCTGACATATAGGCCGCTGATGTTCTCCCAAAATTTATAGCTGCAAAATTACTCGAAGTATCAGCAGAATTGGGCGACAATGAAGGAGCATAAATATCAATTCCTGAAATCCAAGTCGTTGCAGTAGCGTAAGTTTGATTAACTGTTAAAACGGCCGCGGTCGTAGCCGAAGATCGGGCAAGCGTACCACCAGTTAGTGGTAAATATGAATGTGTATGGTCACTTCGCGCAACAGTAGTAGCAGAACCATTACCAGCAAAATTAACTGTTAAAGTATCTTCAGCTAAAACCAAACCATCTGCATATCTAAGTCCAATAGCATTATGATTAGTTGTATCGATAGTAATAGGATCAGATGCAGTATAAGAAGAAGGCCCATTAAGCCATGCGAGATTACCTGAAGTATTGATACCTAACCATTGACCATTGCTTCCCTTAGCTAAACGAGCAGGCGCTCCACTAGTACCGCCAATAATAAGATCATTAGCGGCGGTCATTGGATTATAACAATACTACATAGTGGCTGCATAAGTATCTGCTGGTATATCAGTATAAGTTGATATAGATACTGCACTAATATCAGTACCAACTATGCCATCAGCAACGAGTAGATTATCTACACTTAAAGTCTTATAAGTTGTATCTCCAACAAGATATAAATAAATCTTCCCATTAGTATCCGTTTTTCCACGTATAGATATTCCAGAAAGATTGGTTATACTTGTTACTGCAGTGCCTGATACTGTTGCTGTTAATTTCTATATAGTATACGGAGATGTAGAGTTATGTAGACCAGTTATTAGGATCTTAGAATATCTAAGATTGGAACTGTTATAATCATGTAACGAAAGTTCAATACTAAATTCAATCCAGGCAGTGGTGGATGGTATAGTAATCATAAAATGATTACTAGTTCCACCCTCATACCTTTGCGTTAAATTGTTATATCTAGCAAACTGTGCAGTATTGCCACTATTTTTCGCTTTGAAGGGTACATAATCGGAGTGAGTATGATTTCCAGTAGCAACAGTGCCTGAAACCGTACCTGTAATTACGGTTAAAGATCCGTCTTCGGGTTCAATCTATAAAGGCGCTCCATCCCTTAATTTTAATGATAATTTATTATCGATATCAAAATAAATGGGATTGTTGGTCTAAAAATTAGAAATATAATTAAGAGTCGTTATGACTTCATAATCAGTACCCGCTTGGCCTAATGTTCGATTGGGAGTAAAATATAGCTTACCGCTTTTGGCATAAAGAGAATCAACTACAGATCCTGAACGATAAAAGTGAATACCTTCTGATGCTGCTTCTGAGGCATCTGCAAAATAAATCGCATTTAATCCATAAATATTGGAGTTTGCCATATTCAGCGCGCCAGTATATGTATCATCATATACATTGGCCTTTGCTGTTAGCGTGCCCGTCATTGTCCCGCCAGATAATGGGAGATAGGAATGTGTATGGTCGCTTCGCGCGACAGTAGTGGCAGAACCCGTACCAGCAAAATTTACTGCAATGGTTCCACTTGTTGTGATTGTTCCACCAGTAAGTCCGGTCCCCGCGACAATTTGAGTGACTGTGCCATTATTACTAGCACTAAGCACGCCTGCGCTACTAAGTGAGAGTCCTGTACCAAATGACTTTAATTCATTGGCGCTCCCAATCTTGATGCCCGTTGTGACCTAGATACTGTTTTGTACATATAAATCATTTAGTAGCCGGGTTGGCCCGGACACTAATAAATCTTTTAATTGTGCCATGCTTCCTCCTTGTTAATATTCCATAAATTCAAAACTGTTGACCCAGTTGTTCCCAAACTTGGCACGGGTAATATCGTCTGCCTCGTAATATCCGCTTTGGTTAATATTATACACCCGAGGATTACAAAAAGTAATAACCATTGAGGTATTAGTATTGTACCCCGACCGTAAAGCTGTTGAAGTAAGGGAGCCTGTAAGCTGAATCGCTCGTGGCGGGCAAGAAGTGTCTGTAGTCTCTCCCCACGGCACGTCACTTAAGCTAACTGCTGTACCAAGAATATAATTCTTTAAACGTAAGATAGTAGAAGAATTATAATGGACTAAAAAATATGGGTTAGTATTTGTGGAAGTCGCAGCAGTCCATATATGAGTGGATACATTAAATGAATGTACATATACTGACTATCCATATGTAGTTCCTAAATATAGTCCTGCGGCACCACTAGATGTGCTTGGCGTGGGTAAGGCCACTGTAAATTCTGCACAAATAATATCGTGAGCATTTACAGTAAAACTAGTGCACGAAATACCGGGATTAACCCCTGTTAAGGTCACAACACCATTACTGAGAGTGCTAGTACCACCAAATGACCACCCTGTCGTAGTACCACTTTGTGTGAAATTATTTACGAGATATCTGGGAAAAGCAGTATCAGCACGTAGCTGCCCAGTATGGGTAATATTTAAGTTGCTCATACCTCCACCACCTCTCGTGCCAACGTAGATCCATTACGATCTACGGCGACTTCCGTATGATATAACTCCGCAACATCTGCAGCACTTAATGCGGTTGCATAGATGCGGAAGTCGGATTCCTTACTACCATTAAAAGTATAATTGGTACCTGTGTCCCAACCGCTAAGATAAATTTGTGTGCCGGTAATAGCCTTGTAGGTTGTGGCGGTGCCTCGATAAACCCCGTCTATATATAGCTTGGCATATGTGCCGTCTCCAGTAACTGCCATATGATGCCATGCGTTTTGCACCGCGCTGTATGGCACGGTCGTACTACCATCTTTGAATTGGTTCGAAGATCCATCGCCCGTGTTCCAACACAGGGGACTGGTATGATACACATTTAAGCGGTTGCCATCTGAAAAACCCCACGGCATGTTCCCCGACCCCTTATTATATTGCCACCAGGCGAATGTATAGCTATTTGCCATTCCTGAGAAGTTAATTGTAGGAAGACGAATTTTGGCATTAGTACCATTGAATATCACACTCGCGCCGTAACGCCCTGTCGCGGTATTTATAGAAATACTATTTAAGACTGTTCCATTTTTGTGATATCCCGAACAATCATAAACTGTTGTATCAGCCGCTCTTGTCGTCCCACCCAGCGTCCAGGCTGTCCGGTGATCATTGCGTTCGGCTTGCGCATGTAAAACCTGAAAGTTTGGCATGTCAGGTATGGTGCCCGCAATACTCGTGGCCACATATGGATAAAAACTACCCGTATATGTGTCACTGTTTGATATATCGCAGGTTACACTAGACCAGCCCTGGCCACCCGGCGCGATCCAATTTCCATAGACCGTACCATAGCTACCCGCCACGTATAAAGGCGAGCACCTCACGCGCACAGATACATTTGTATTGTTTTTAATATATGCGCTATAGGTGATAACATAATTACCAATGGCGCAAGTACTATCAATAGACGTGGCCCAAGTGCTTGCAGTGTAGTTTCGCCAATTAGCACACGATCCTGCCGCCGTTAAATAATTGGTCGTGCCCTCGACGTATGGATCGTCTAATTTATAATGCACCACCAGGGCCTTAGAGAGTTCACGAACCTCTTTAACAGAAAGCGCATGATCATAAAAACGCACATCATTAACTAGACCACCAAACCAATTGGCACCACTATATCGAGTACCGATGCGCAATTCACGCACACCATTATAATTGTATCCTTTAGCTGCGGCTATGGTCGAAATCAATGTGCCATTGACGTATAAACTACCCCCCGCACTATTCTAAACGACAGCCAGATGATACCAGGTATTGGTCGAAAAACTATAAGAAATAGTTTGAAAGCTAGTGGCGCTTCCCCCGAGCTGCACGCCACTAGCAGATACATACATGGGCTAATCGCCAACCCCGGAACTATTACGTGCGTCCATTAAATGGACATTAAATTTAGTAAAATATGCCCAGCAGCAATAGGAGTAGCTATCACCGGTATAAGTAACATTAACCGCCAAATAATTGCTGCTGCCATTAAAAGAATAACAGGATCCTAACTTGCCACCACCAGCTACGGTACATCCGGTATTGGTTGCGGCAACATTAGACAACCCCTGCTAAACGAGGGTCCCCGTAAGGGGGAGCCAAACTTGTAAGCTCATTTAACTCCCTCCTTACACAAAGACAAATTCAACACAATCGTCAGTGGCATTATATTGTGAAGTCGCCTTAGACGACCAGGAGATACCGCCAGTGACGTCAAGCTCTGAAATAGGCGCGGTATTTTTAATTCCCACACGTTCTTGGCCATTAACAATTAAAATATGGTTATGCGTATGCAGGCCCAAACTAATAAAATTAGTGGCGCTGCTAGCGACGTTTTGGTGAAAACAAATATTGCCGCTATTATATTCAGAGGAAGCTTTACCAAAACGTATGCCCATATTACCTAAAGACGCAGTGGTACTAGCAGGTAGGCTGGGAGCCAAACAACTAATCAACATTTGATAGCCATTGGTCGTGTTGGTAGTGCTGAGGTTTAATACTGTGGACTAATTGGAATATAACCCCCACTGATTGCTGGCACATTCCAACCTGGTTGTTGCGGTATTACTGCCATTGCGGCTTAAATAGAAAGAGCCCGAATATGTGTGCATCGACCAAGAATTGGCCGAACTATTGTTTGTAGTTGTATTATCTGTCCCACACAACATAATTGAAGTCCAACCATTGGTCGCAGGCTTAATACGAATACCTTCTGTCCATGCAGTGCTAGTCATTGCACTGCAGTCAATCACCAATGGAGCGCGCGATCCCGAGTTCGCGGGTGGCGTCAGAGTGCCTCCGGTTAAAGGCAAATAGCCCAAGGTTGGAATATCAGAGGCGCTAATAACGCCCCAGGTACCCTGGTTAGTTAAAAATTGCTTCGCGGTCGTCGCTGGGGGAGCCGGCACCAGCCCAATCGTTCCTGCACTATCGCCATCCGTGCCGCTGAATGCGTTGAAAATAACAGTGCCCGTCTACGCTGTAGCAGAAGAGCCGCCAATTTTGATACCGACAACGCCGGAGTTGGTAATTGTAACGGTGCCCGATGTATTAATTGTAGTATTACCGCTCAAACTAATACCTGTGCCCCCTGAAAAACCAACAGAAGTAACGGTACCAGTGTTGGACGTATAACCATTGGGGTTCGTAGAGTTGTAGGGCGTATAGCCGAGAGCTGTCGTAATGTCCGAAGAATTTAGAGCAGCAAAAATGTTGGAAAGTTTTCTGCGATGATACGTAGTAGTCGAAGTTCCGCCACCGGCATACTAAGCAATAATATAGTCATTCCTTGTCGCATTAGACGACCCTTCACTAAGCAAGTTCATCATGGTGCTAACATTTGCCGAGGTAACAGAAATTGTTCGTGTGCCTGAAGAGGTAATCGCTGTGCCAGAATCACTCACGGTGATGCCCGTACCCTGTGTTATAGTAACAGAAGTTACGGTACCTAGAGTACTTGTAGATGAAGGAAGAGTATAGGTACACCCATTGGTACCTTGTAATTTCATATACCAGGTAGGGGCTGCATCTGTACTACCGCCCGTAGAAGCTCCGCCGAATGTTACTATCGGAGTATTATAAGCCATATCAACTAAGCCTTTGGTATCACTAGAGCCAAAGACTAATGAGGCAGAATAAGTTCCACTGTTCCAAGTAGCGGCGCTATTATTATATGCCACGGTTAAAACGCCACCACTACTGCTGCGCCCCTGAAGTGTAGCCCAACCATTGCCGGATAACGAGCCACTATAGGTTTTTAACTTGATGGGCAACGCATGCCATTCAAATCCATCGGTGCCGCGCACAAAATAATCACCTTCATTGGCCCCAGTGGAATCAATGCTAAGTATACTATTACCAGAATTAATCGCTAGTCCTTCACCCACTTTTATTCCACCAAGGGCGGATGTACTAGCGGTATTTAAAGAAAATGCCGTACCAGATAAAGTTAATCCAGTGCCTGCGGAATAAGTGGTACCGGCAGGCACAGTCCAGCCTCCTGCATTGTTTAAGAACTTAGTGGCATCGCTACCCAACTATGGCCCGTTCGTAATAGAACTACCACCGTTCCACTTGACTAAATATCCGCTAGTACCCGATCCTGTGATAGTGCCGGTAACCGCCTAGTCCACATAATGCTTCGTTGCGGCCTCAAGATTAAGGGTGGGATCATGGTCTAACATGGCATTTGCTAAAAACTTGGCATCGCCATTAACCAGTAAATCTTTTAACTATGCCATTGTGTCATCTCCTTATTTATTATATTATAAGGGCATGTACCCGAAAAATCAACTTTAATATTCTTGAAATTCATGGACCAGTAATAACGTGGGGAATTCCCAAACCGCTTTCTCATTGATCTTGGCATATAACAACATTAAACCCGTACACACATTGGCGTCGCTATTTCCTCCGAAGCCGGGGATACCACGGCGGCCACCTTGTGTGTATGCGGTCCAACATCCAACCGCCCCCCACCATGTTGCCTGCGTGCGTAAATATGTGTTACTATTATATTTTGACAGCCCGGCAGTACTATTCGAGATATTCGTAAATCCCGATACACTGGTGGTGGTCATAGGATTCGATGTCTGTGTCCAACGATATATCAGATCATTATCATCGGGCATTAAAGCAATAAATTCAAATTTACCATCTGTTTGGAAGAGCGCGGGCGCGCTTTCCAGCAAATAAATGCGAGAAAACAGGCCCGGCTCTTCATTGCGCGTCGCATTAGACGACGTAAATAATTGTGCGCCTTGTTTATTATCATGCCAGAGCAAAAGCATGAATCTGTTGCCATTCTGATCTTCATATAACTCTTGAAAGCGATTGGCGCAAGAGAGGCCCGTACGCGTCATATCTAAACCATTCATTGTTCAATCAACTCCCTTGTATAATATGTACCAGAACGGTCAATCGCTGTACTTTCGTTGTACAGTTCTAGAACTTGTTTATCTGATAGCACCGTAACATACACACGCACATCACTTAAACAGCCCGAGGTTGTGCGGTTAGCGCCGCCCGCCTTAGAATAGAACGGGAAAATTTGTGTGATCGGCTTTAATTTGCCGGACTGTGCGGCAGAGGTCTTAAGTACCCCGTCTTTATAGAAGCGCACGTTGGCCCCATCGTATGTAAACGTATACAGATGCCATTCGTTTAGTGTGAACTGACCGCCAACGCTTAACCTGACTACGGTACCCGAAGTATTGCAGCAGGCTAGATAGCCATCATAATGATTACAAACGGTGGTCTGATAGTCCGTTGGCAAACTACTCGCTGTGGTACTAAAAATACCGCTGTCTTGGTGTCCCATAGTGGTCGGGCGTGCCCATAGGCTAATCGTAATTTGATCGATGTCATTCAAGACCAGTGGACCGCTGAGAGGATACGTCCCTGAGTTATAGGCCTGATTGTTCTGCGTACTCTCCGTATATCGGGCCGTGTCTACAGTCACAACAATACCCGTGTCATTAATTATCCCATGGTGCTTGTAACCCGAACAATCACACACTCTACGACTATAGGCCGTGTCATATGAAGCATCCGATGGCGCCGGAGACCACGGGGTGGCTATCGTGCCCTCTTCAAATTTAACATGCCTCACCGACACCGACCCCGACCCCTCTCCACTCATTAAACGTGGGCAGATAATATGTTTCACAGCTGTGGTCGACGACTAATAATAAGTAACCCAATATCTTTCCCAGGCGGTGGAGAGTCTAAAGGTCATATAACCATCGCCCGCTGTGCGCGTAGTACCCTGGCTAGATATACAGGTAGTAGTGGTATTTGGACTATAATAATGTGTCCGAATAATATCGCCCGCCACCGTAGACTTAGCATCAAAAGAAAGGGTATACACATCCCCGGCGGGTATTGATAATGTCACGGGCGAATATTTATCAGAATATGAGGAACTAGGATAGGTCCAAGTATTACCCAGTGCGCTATTCGCAATTAAATTTTCCCCTCGCATGATACCCCCGTCTAGCTTATAATGCAGCACCAAACCGCGCGCTAACTCTTCCACCTCTTTATCGGAGATCACCGTGTCATACAAACGGAAATCATTATATTTCCAGTTGCCAGCCACATTAGGACTGGTCCCCGCCTCATTACCTGAACGTGCGCCCAAACCGAAATTAAGACGCCCTGAGGGCTATGTTGAGGCATATGCCACGTCTTTAACTAACGCGCCATTGATATACATTTTGATGCGAGCCCCATCGTAGGTCGTGGCCAAATGATACCAAGTATTAGTGGAAAAAGTATATGAGTATGTCGTCGTGCCACTCGGTCCATTCACACCGATGTTATAAGTATTGTTTGATATTATCGACCAATAAATCTAGCAGTCTGTGCTCGCAGCCAAATTTTTACAAAAAATAATATTGTTATACTATCCAAATGAATTGGCACTTACCCAGACTGCTACGCTCCATTGGTTACCCAGGAACTCTGCCGGGGCATGGTATAAACCATACCCCGAGTAGCAGCCCCCCAGTTTACCGCTGGCATTCGCGGTATACGCGTCAACGGTCTTCTGGAGCGTGGCGGAGGTGCACAGGCCCTGATTTTCAGTGTCACTAATGAATGGCATCCAAATTTTTAAAGCCATGTTCCACCTCTCTTACACAAATGTAAATTTAATTGCTCCGACGGTGCTGTCATAATTCATGCGTGCTTTAGCCGTAGTGCCTACCATCATGGTATAGATCACAGTGCTCATCGTACCCGTCGAAGGATTGAACAACAGGTTGCTATTTTTCCGCGCCCCCTCTGTGCGTGTGGTATTGTCCGCAGTATTGCTAAACAAAACCTCGTACGCTGCATTGGTTGTCGTCGCAGTTTGTGTGACAGCATTATTAGTATCCGTAGGGGTGGCCCATTCAAATCCATCCGTCCCCCTGCGCAAATATTCACCCTCGTCAGCACCAGTAGCATCAATAGCGAGTACGCCGGCTGCAGTAATACTAAGGCCCTCTCCGACCTTTACACCACCCAGAGCGGTCGTCGACGCCATATTTAAACTAATAGTTCTCGTGCCTGAGGTTGTAATCGCTGTACCGGAATCAGACACTGTGATCCCTGTGCCCTATGTCAAGGTCACAGAAGTGACGGTGCCGGTATTAGTCGTGTATCCCAATCCGGTGACATAGCTACTGATCGCCTTCATGGTAGGTACATAGACATCACTGCTAGTTGACCAGGTCGTCGCTGACGTAGAAGGACGCATAGACGAGATTTTAACATTAACAGTACCGTTACCAACAACAAAATATTCCGCCGTCAAACCGGATCCGATAACAGTACCTGTATTTGTAGTATAACCAAGGCCAGTGACATAGCTGCTAATGGCCTTCATAGTTGGTACATATACGTCACTGCTAGTGCTCCATGTTGTACTACTGGTCACAGGCTACATCGAGGAAATTTTAATTGCGCTATTGCCGTTGCCTACTGCAAAATAATTCGCGGTTAAGCCTGATCCAGTAACCATATTCGTATGTGTATGGTCACCCCTGGCTACCGTTGTGGACGTGGTGCCAGTAGGTATCGTAAACGCCAGTGCTCCTGCGCCGCCGTTTGCTGTCGCCGTGTATGTTAAACCATTCCAACTACCAGTGGTGTGATAATAATTAGCAGGCGTACTCCACTCGAAACCGTCCGTCCCACGTTGTAAATATTCACCCTCATCCGCACCAGTGGAATCAATGCTTAGCACACCACTTGCAGCCACTATGCTTAGTCCCTCTCCAACTTTTACGCCGCCAAGGGCAGTAGCTGAAGCCATGTTCAGGCTAATGGTCCGAGTGCCGGAGGTTGTGATCGCGGTACCAGAATCAGATACAGTGATGCCAGTGCCCTGCGTGATAGTAACAGAAGTAACGGTACCAGTGTTTGTGGTATAACCCAAGCCTGTAACGTAACTACTAATCGCTTTCATAGTCGGAACATTGACGTCGCTGGTGGTGCTCCACGTTGTGCTACTGGTGGTGGGTTTCATAGACGATATTGCGATCGCGCTACTCCCACCGCCAACTACAAAATAATTAGCGGTCAAACCAGAGCCAGTAACCATATTGGTGTGGCTATGATTATAAGCGGCCACTCCGCCAGTAGTTCCAACTAATATACTAACAGTATTAGTCTCTGTATCAATCTATAAAGGAGATGAAAATGAATATGTAGTATTAGTGGCGCTAATGGTTAATTTACCATTACTAAAAGCTAAACTTGTATTACTACCCGCAATAAATTCTAATGTAGTAGATGCATCATTTAAAGTAGTAGTATTATATTTAATAGGCCGCCATGTATTGGTATCTGTAAATACTGCATTTGCAGGAACGCTTGTTTCTACAGTAAATCCACAAGCAACAGGCTTGCCACTACTGAAATATACAGGATTAGTTGAACTACCAGCTCCTATAGGGTTGCCATCTACCGAACTATTAAGCTAATTAGCAGCAGTTGCTAATGGAGTACTGCCTGCTGTAGTAGCATAAGGAATAACATACCAAGTCGTAGACGCTGGATTTGCAGATACTAAGCCTACTTTTCCAGCATTTGTGCTAGTACCATTAACATTTAAACTATAAGTGGTATTAGTATCAGGGTTGGCTGGCATATTAAAAGATAAATTATGACCTCCAATACTACCAATAATAACGTTACTACTCCATTGAGCAGTAGGATCATTATTAACAACAGCCTAATGTGTAGTTAATGGAGTAATGCTATTAGAACCAAGAGTGATTGTTCCATTTTCTATTTTAGCATCGGTAATACCATAACCCTATAAGGTAACTGGTTTGCCGCTACTGATATCACTCCATGCATGTTCATGCGCAGAAGGAGTGAACTCACTCGGTACTCCTATTAATTCAGTCCAGGCAGGTTTTGTCCAAGTATAGGCTCCAAGACCTGTATATTTTAAATAGGTATTTTGATTATTATCATCGCCACTGATAAAGGCAAGATCATTAAGGCCTTTAATTGGAACACTAACCCAGGCGCCATTATCAACTTGATACTGGAAGGCGCCATTGGTTGAAGAAGTATCTCCTGTTCTAAATGAATACATAGTATTATTATCAACAGGCGTCTTAAATACAACACTAGTCCCTCCGCCCAAAGCCAACGTATAATTCGTATTGGCTTCAAGAGAAATAGTTGAAGTTCCAGTTTTGGTAAGGCTAATGGTATGTTGGTGACCATTATTCTTAACTTTTAATGCTGGTATCTAACCAGTAGTTAACTCTAATGAATTATTATCATAACTTAATCCGAAACTACCCTGCCCTGTATAGGTTAATGGAGCTTCTGCACTAAGATCATCATGTGTTATTTTATTATTAAAAGCGGTTTCAGTTGGAATAATATATCCGCTTGAAGGACTAATAGTCAGAGTCCCCTTAGTTGTGCCAGATATAGAAAGACTTGCATTAATACCGCTACTACCTGCAACTGTTAAAGTCGTAGTAGTATCATTCAAAGTATTATTACCAGCTGCGACAGGGCGCCAACTATTTATAACAGTCTCTGAAGCACTAGTTAAAGCAGTTACATGTCCATATGTATCAAGTGTCACACTCTGGATGTAAGTGCGCCCACTGTTGCTGACGCTAGATTGGCTACTAGTATCAGCATGACTAATCTTGATAGTGCCAGAAGTAGTAATTGGACTACCCGATATTGTTATGCCGCCGTCAGTTCCTATTGCTACTGACGTAACAGTTCCACTTGGCTCATCACCCGAAGGAATGACAACCCAACTAGTTCCATTAGAAACAATAGTGTCGCCTGCTTTACAAATAGGTGCCGTATTATGATCTGTAATTACTTTATAAGTAAAACCATTGTTCGAAGCGGCGGCCGCTGGCAAATTAGCCCAAGTAATTGTGCCTCCTGTACCAACTGAACCTTTGAATTGCATTGGAGTTGGTAGGGTAGCTAAAGCAGCAGCAACACCTGTTCCACTGATCGGTGCTGTACTAGAGGAAGAATAGGTATTAACAACATCAGATGCTTCAAGGAAGGTTGAACTACCTTCACCATTATTGATGAAGTCACTCGTATGAGTTGGCTTGTTCTTGATGTAGTCATCTGCTGAGGTATTAATCTAGTTCCAATCTGACTGCACATTGACTTCCGCTCCGGCTTGGATGCCAGCTAACTTTGAAGACTGCGCCGCAGTGATGAATTTATGGGTGCTGCTTGAATCATCAACTAAATCAGCATCAAGCTTGTTAGTGGAGGTGATCTTTGGCTAAAAGTCACTAAATGGAAGTGTAGTGTTAGCAGCAGTGCCTAATGTATTACCATCTTGATCAAGTAAAGTGGTAGTTAGGATATAATTTGTCCCGTCAAAAGAAACCGAGACATCAGCACCATACTTGATAAGGGCAGAGAGCGCGCCTACGTCCGATGCAGTAAGCGCAGTCCCAAGCACGACATGGCCCGTAGAATCGCGCCCGACCTTGACGGCCGCGGCAGAGGCTGCTGTGTATGCTGGGTGAGTATAGATTGTATCGGTCCATGGGACATTAACATATGCTTTGTTGTCATTTGACAGTAAGATAGCATAGTTCTTATCTGCTGGGCTAGTAGAGTATCCGATTTTGATACCACCGAGCGCACTGCTTGTAGCTGGTGGTAAGACATAGGTAGTACCTGGTGTAGACCAAGAAATACCACCATTGCCATCGGACATAAGGAACTGACCACTTGTAGCATTATTGATGCCCTTGAGTGTCAGAGCTTGATTGATGAATTCGAACACACTACCACTAGGATTAACGGAAATCACACCATTATTGATTGTGATACCATTACCCGCATTAGCGGCCTATGTTAGAATATCTTGCTTTGTATTTAATTGCTCTACAGTCACAAAAGAAGGCTTGTCAAGGACAGCGGCCCATCTTGTACGCGGATAGAGAAGGTCTCCATTCGCATTTTTTAACTATATAAACAATTCAGCCATTGTGGAGCCCCCTTTCGTTAAGATTCGAGATTAATTACATCAAATAATAAAGTTGCAGCAATTACATTGTTATTTATTGTTATACCATCTGTGGCAGTATAAGTTCTGTCTGCGCCCGACCAGTAGGGGAGAGCATTCCATGTGGAGACGCCATCTCCATGTTTGACACGGGCCGTATCTGTTTCGATACCGATCTCTCCTGGGAAGAGGACGGGGTTAGCGCGAGTCCAGCCGGCAGTAGTATCTGACCTCTGAGAGATGCGGGTTACTAGTTTTTTAGCCATTGATTGTCACCTCTTCATAAAGCAAATCAGTACCAATAACAGTATTGTTGATGATAATACCATTGCCGGGGAAAATTTGGTTTGTGGCACTCAGGCTGTAAGGAAGATCATTCCAACGATGAACGCCGTCGCCAATTTTAAAGAGTTGAGTATCAGACTCAAAAGCCATTTCATCAGGAAATAAGACGGGATTGATCGCAGCCCATTGTTCGGAGGTGTTGACAGGATGCTGCTGTTTCATCGAAAGTAGATCAGCCATTGTAGGTGCCATAATATACCTCCTTAAGTGCGACGATAAGCCACATAAATAAAATCAGTATATAATTCAGGATAGTCGTTAAAACTAGTACCTAGAAGACTAGCGACATATCCCGTAGATGTAAAGGTAATACTATCTTCTGGCTCACCCGAAATAGAACCGCCACTAACTGTAACGTGAGCAGATTCAGTTTCGTAAGTTCCTTCGTCTTCATTATAGTAGGTATATAATACAGCCACAGCTTCTGGACGCCAACCAGTAGTTTGAGTAAAACTCGATGGTCCAGAAGTTCGTTTAACATCAACTGGAAGATGAACATCAACTGAAGCATAATTGGTGATATTATATACACCATTTGCATCTATATTGTAAGTATTTGCTGGGAACACGCCTTGCGGCACATTAACATTAACTGAAGCATATTCAGTAACATCTGACATGCCATTAGCAGTAATGCTTTTTGTCCCGCTCACTACGGCGCTAGCAGGCACATTAACTATAGCTCGTGAATAGCCAACCACATTATGAGTGCCATTAGTAGCAATAGATTTATCACCTAATGTATCTGCCGTAGCAGCGCTTACATTAACTGTAGCAGTCGCATAATCAGTCACATTGTAAGTCGTGTTACTAGTTAAATTGATATTTCCACTTACTACCGCGCTAGCTGGTACGTTGACTGCGGCCGATGCATAATTTGTTACATCATAAGTATTATTAGCCGTAATATTTAATGTCCCACTTGGTGTAATACCGCCGCTTCCAGCATAAGTACCTGTAATACCAAGTATTGTTGTTCCACTCTTTATGTTGGCCGCAATCAGATTTCCATCGACGATTTGCGCCGTTTCATATTGAGCGACATTTGTTCGTGTTAGATTGGTCAGATTGATATTTCCTGTTGGCACTATACCACCTTGCGCGAAGGTGGCCCAGCTATTGCTTGGGTTTAGTACCTATATCTATGAAACGCCTGTGTAGGTCGTTTCTGTACCTTGTGGGTTCTTTAACTTTACATCTGCCATATCGTCACCATATCTTTAATGTGTTGCTATTCTATTGCGCCTACTGAGCAGTCATAATATATAGAGTACTTCCTACCTGCCATGCCCACTCATCAGTAAGTATATCATACAATAGATTAGCAGTAAGTATATGAGTATTCGGATCAAGGATAACACCAGCGCCCGCCGTGTAGGAGGTTTGTCCTTCATTAGTTACAAAATAATCCAACGATATCCACGGGGTAGTGCCGTCACCGAGCTTTACCTTGCCAGTATCGGACTCGATTCCTAATTCACCACTGAGTAAAACAGGATTATTCGAGGTCCACACTGCCGCCGTGTTATATCGTTGGATTAAATGTGCAGGCTTCTATTGCATAACTCCTTTTACTCCTATTTAACTAAATCCTTTTACTCTAATTCTGTTATTGTATCACCGCAAGTTGCTTTAGATGCGGTGTTTGTTCCAACAGCGTCATAAATTTCCCATTCGTCAACGTTCCAACAAACAGTACCAACACCAGTAGGAATAGAGTTGGCATCTAATAAAGTGCCAACCACACCATGTGATAAACTGGATGTGTGATTTGCGATTGTGTCACTGAATGGCAGAATAACAGTAATTTTATGACTATCAACTATGACGTCATGTCTGTATAATTTACCGACACTATATGTGGTATTACCGAACTTCAAAGAAGAAATTGGAGTTTCACCACCAGTTAAAGTTGCATTGATACCAATTTCGGGTTGTACTCCGCGCCAGCCGCTAACGCTACCATGAGACCAGTAGGTATACTCCCATCTATATGGATAGACACTACTACTTGTGCCGATTAAATGAATGGCTTTTGAGGAATTGGGGCCAGCTAATATCTCAACGACTATATCAAAGTTTGATAAACCAGCAGGTTTGTCGCTAAATCTGGCGCCACCAAAGTAACCCATGCCGATAACAGCAGTTGTATCAGCATCAATTACATCACAAAATTGTTTTGTGGTTTTATTCGCGGCGGTATAATCGGCCCATGCTTCTGGAAAGGCTTGATAAGTGGTAATAGCGATGTTGCCTGTTCCCTTTAAGTCATTACCATTGATGGTCTTTAGTTGGATACTGCCGCCGCTTCCAGCCGCACTAGCTTTAGCAAAACTAATTATATCCATCATTTACCTCACATCTCATACCAAGTATCGTCATTACCCATAATATAAAGGGCTTTTGTTTTAATGACATATGCCTTATCACCGAAGGCAATTGTTTGCTCATCCTTAAGCGTATCTAAATCAGACTCATCCATTACATACCAAAGCCTATCCTAAACATTCGCACGGTTAAAAGATTGTGCTAAGACGTAATTATTTTGTGTTAAGTCAGCCATAGTTTTCCCTCCATAAATAAAATAGTGATATGCGACAAGCATACCACGGACTGATTTATGAGTGACATAAAATGGCTCACGCCGCGGTTTCCCTTGTCTAATATTAAGTAAAGTTAGTGCAAAGTCGATATAGAATTTTGTGCGTCAAATTAGTATGTACACTGCGCCCGTCCCATCCAAGACTTCCAAGAATGATTAAAATTTATGGCAGCGCGCAGTGTACGTCCCAATCAACATTTTCACTTATTTATATAAACTATAGGAGGTGCGTCATGAGTAAAGGTGAAGAACTAATCGTCAAACTTTTGCAAAAAGCAAAAATCAATTTCGTCCAAGAAAAAACCTTCAATGATCTTCGCAAGGGCCGATATCGTTATGACTTCTATATCGAAGACTATCACGGTCGTCCCGCAATCATCGAGTTCCAAGGCCAGTAGCATTATGAATATGTCACTGCTTTCTACGCCAATACTCGTCAATGGCGCGCGGCCCTCGAACGGGATCGTGAAAAGATCTCCTATGCACTCGCCAACGATATGGACATCTATCTTATTCCTTACTTCGATGCTCCCCGTCTGCACTCCGCGGCCGACCTCTTCAAGAATGACTACAAAGCCAAAAACCGTTGGCATAATGACGAAGTGCGTGAAAAATTGATCAAGTCAAAACAATAAAATTGTATTCTCTTTTCAGTTCCCTTACTTGTTAAACGGAAGCAAAGAAAATCTAACGAATAATGGAGGGTAGGTAATGGAAACACTAGAATTGCTTTAGATGATATGTAACATCATTATCTTGATTGGAGCAGCAGTTGGCGCGATTGCAGGTATCTGCCAAGCACTTGGTAAGCCAATAGAGATTTTCAAGAAATCTCGCAAGCAACGCAGAGACGCCTTTGTTGCAGAAGTCAAGAAAGCAGTGGATGAGTCCTTATCACCTCAGTTACAACGGATTGAATAGCAAAACATTGATCAGTCTCACAATATAGGAGTTCTTGCTCAGGCAAGTCGTGAGGCAATCGGTACTTGGATCTTAGATTTCTATGAGAAGCATGAACAAGCATGCGCCGTGACAGTGGATGAACAGATCACCTTAAAGGACTTATATGTGACATATAAGAACCTTGATGGTAATCATCAAATCGACAATATCTGGAAAGAAATTGTTCAGTGGAAAGTATTTAATGCTCAAGGAGAGATTAAAAACCCTGACTGGACAGTCGAAATCAAAGAAGAAAACAAGATCCGCCCAATGAATATTCAACCGGCATAGAAAACGCCCGATGGTCAGAAGTGACCACCGGGCTTCTTTTATTAGTTGCCTTCCGGTTCAGGCTCGGGTTCAGGTTCCGGCTCAGGCGGAACATACTGGGTTACGATATTTTTATCTTCCATTATGTTTCCAAGTTCATCAATAACTACGAGTGTAACACTCAGGAATGAGGTGTTGGTGATAGCAACTGCGCAACGCTGATAGAACATCGACATGGTTGTAGCTGGAGTGCTATAACTGTTGATGGACTGGTTAGTGATGCCATCGGGACGGTTCTGAAGTTCAATAAGGAAAAGTCTAGACATTTTTGTTCTCCTTTGATATATTTAATTGCCCTGAGGCAAATTATTCTTCGGGTTCGGGGTCGGGCGCGACGTAAGCAGTATCTAGTTTAATAGAATACAGAGTCTCTCCCGATGCTGTAACGATCATCAAAGTAACGCTTGTGAAGTTAGTTGATGTAACAGCCGCAGCGCATCTTTGATAATACATAGAGAGGGTTATGTTAAAGGTGCTATAACTGTTGATAGAGCTGTTGATAATGCCGTCTGGACGAGACTGCAGCTCGATAAGAAAGGTACGTTCCATTAGTGTTCTCCTTGCATATTCATATTCCAAGAGGTTTCATAGACAATGCGCCCGTCTGGTTGAGTGACTTGAACAGTGGCGCCGAGATATTCGTTGCTACTGATCAATGCGGAAAGTCTGTCGTACATAGCAACGCGCGCTTCCATTTCGGTAGAGTACTCGTAAATTGATGTACCAAAAGTTGAGTCGAGATTTTCGTAGAAAACTAAGACGTAGTAGGTCATGATTGAGGCTCCTCTTCGGGTGGAATATTGGAATTCTTTCTATATATAATGTCACCATTTGTATTATATTCGTCAATCGAAAAGGGGGTTTCAAAATAAATATTGGGACAAGTGGGTACATCAATGGCCTCATTATAGTAGATGCCAGTAGATGTCATGATATAGTGATTGGAGTCGGAGTAAGTACGTTTAAGAACCACGCCGTCTCCTCTTGTTTTATAGTTATTGTCAACAATTAGCATTATGATGGTTCCTCCTCCATATAGTCTGCAAGAGCAGACCAGTTTGAAGCTGCTTGATAAGTTTCTAGGTATCCAACAGGGACATATATTTTCGCGCCAGTCTAACAAATAATTGAGCCAGAGCGAAGTGTGGGCGGGGTTGTGGCTTGACAATGAAGTTCTCCTTCTGATAAAATAGTTATAGAAGAAGTACTATCATTGAAAGCAGTAAGATTAGAGGGAAAATTAAGATAATAATAAGACCCCACAAACTAATTTGGAATACCCTAAGATGTACTAAGGGGATTTTTTAAATGAAGCCGAGAACATACTGCTCCAGCAGAGGGGAAATATCTACTATTAGAACTTACATCAGCTAAATCCACTACTACTTTATCCATTGTGTAGAAAGAAGTGCTTCTAAAGGCATGAATTCCATTCACTTTAATGGTGCCATCTCCATAAACAGAGCGAATTTGACATCCGGTGTAAGCTGACATACCATAGGTTGGCAGACTTATTGTAACCTTATTAAGATGTAAAAATCTAATGGGGCTTGACTACCAGTTATACCCACTACTGCCCGAAGATTTATCTGAAAAAGAAACATAGCATGCCTAAGTTGCATTCAACCCTCCAGACTGAAAGGTTGTTCCTGCTCCTATTTCTATTTTCTATAAATATCTCGTTGCTATAGCATCAGAGCCTGTCATGCAATGAGAGGAAGTACCTAGTACGATAGTGCCCTTTAATTTTATTACATAATGGCTAGTTTTGCTATAAGTATGGGTATGATAGGTAACAGCAGAGTCATTGCAGGTCTCAATAAGACTTCCATCTCCCCAATCCAATGTACCAATAACTTTTACAAAAATAGAAACATCTAGGTGCTGAAAGTCATCTACAAAAAGATGTAAATATGTACCACCATCATTTTTACCCAGCTCCACATTTCTTCTGTGTTTGCAAAATCAACAGCGTCAGGAATCTGAGTTAAGTCTCTGGTAACATTATCCTTATATAAAGTTCTAGTAGCCTGATTGAGGTTTGCCAATGTAGTTTCAGATATAGCAACTTGTCCCATAATTATTCCTCCACCATATAATCTGCATACTTTGCCCAGTTGGTAGCTGATTTATAAGTTGATAAATATCCAGTTGGCACATAGATTTTAGAATATTGAGGCTGTAATGTTAGGCTATCATCACTTAATGTTGGAGGAGCGGTGCCTAAGAGATGTAATTCTCGGACAGTCATATTGAAAGTATTAGAAGGAATACTAGTTATATAAGAAGGTATAATTACTGTATAACAAGCACTACCACCAGGAGCGTGATTTTGATAAGTAAAATAAGTCTGGCCAGCGGGGAGCCTAATAAATTCTCGTAGATTTCCTGAATACGTAAACCATGTTTGATTTTGGATACTACCCGATGCATTAAAAATGAAGCCTTTTCCAAAATGTTTAAGACTGTTGAATGCTGGTAAACAACTTGCATTATAACTGCCATATACCGTTACGGATGGACAAATAAAAGCCTCTAACGCATAGAACTGCAATCCTGGATTTATAGACTAACCAGCTGATACCCCAAGATTAATGCCTGTGGTACAATATAAATATCTTAATGAATAATATCCTCTCCAAGAACTTTTTAAGTCAACAACAGTCCCACCTGTCATACTCGTTGAATCATAGTCATACAAATGAATAAAAATTAATTCTACAGCTTCTAAATCTGCAAAAGCATCCGTATTATATGTCCAATTTTTTCCCAGCTCATAATACCTAACAGCCAAACCCGCAACTACATTAGAATGAAAATTGTTAGCACCCCATATTACGCTAGTACCACTATTACTTGTGACATGGATTACATATTTACCGTAAGTAGCATAAGTATGAGATTCTTGTGTTACTGCTGAATGAGAACAAGTAGTAGTAGTCCCATCTCCCCAATCAATAGTCCCGGTTAACTATAGATTCATTACTTGCGTTAATTGCCATTTTTCATCAATTACTAAATGAAAATAATGTGTACCATCATCTTTTACCCAACTCCAAACACCTAAACTTCTTATTACCTCAGGCATTTCAGAAGGTAACCATGTAGTATTAGTACCAGTTTTCTTTCTTAAAGCATCTCCAAGAGCCTCAAGGTATTTTTCTTCAACCATTACTTGAGCCATAATTAGATACCTCCTGGAGACAATGAATCATACCAATTAGGAACAACATCTGCATCAGTAAAGTAAGCTTTATTAATAGTAGGAGTACCTGTAAATGTACCGCCCGTGTTAGTAAACATCGTACCCAAAGCACCAGTTGGCACGGTAATAGTAGTAGGGCCTGTCACTGAAATTTTATTAGTGGTATAAAAGGGAAGCCAAGTATCAGCATCAACAAATACAAGAGAAGTCTGGAAAGTAGTACGAATTGTTTTATAATTATTATCGGTCCATCCAGACGAAGCGTTATATGCAGTAGTGGTGTCATAAAGTATATTGCCAGTTGTATCAACACTTAAAACTGAATAATCAGTGGAATTAGAGGTAAAAGGCATAGTGAGAGACTGTCCTTTAACATTCCATCCATAGACAATTGTGAGATTCTACTACTTAAAGGTCAGCCAATCTCCCGTATTAGTGGCATCATTATCTATCAATATCACATTTGTATCAGCAATATTAAATGACAGCCTAACATAGTTTATACCAGTGGGCACGGTAAAGGTATTATTATAATCCACACCCGTTCCAGTTACGGCAACAGAATTGATTGCAGTACCCGTGGCCTAATCATTAGTAGCATATCCCACGGCTCTTTTATTATTGGTGCCCGTTTTACCAGATACTCCAGTCCAAGTATAAGAATGCCCAGGTATAACTGGAATATAAGCAGATACCTAACAAGTGTTTTCTGATGTTAGTACCCCAGAACCATTAATATAATATCCAGTAGTTACAGTTAAGGAATTATATAAATTAGCACTGCCATTATTAACAAATAAATCTTCAAACAAAGACTTATCAGAAGGCACAATTAATGATTTGTAATTATCACTTACCCAACCAGTAGAAACATCATAAACTTTAGTATTTGTTCCAGAAGCTCCATAATATAGGTTACCAGTATTATCGCAATACATGCTATCATAATTGTTATTATTTGATGAAAACGTCAGTCCTGATAAAGTAGTGCCACGAATTGAATATACAATATCCGTTAACTCTTCTCCATTCTATAATCTACTAATATCATTAGCTGATAAACAGTCAAAATAAAGACGAGCATCATACAAAGTACCATTAAAATAACGACCTCTAGTGCCACCAGTACTCTGATAGCATCCTAACAATGTATTCTATGAAAAATTAGAATACGTAATAGTTTTTGGTGCATTCTATACAATATCATCAAAATAAAATATAGCTTCCTATTGCGTACCACCCACATGAGTAATAGCAGCAGTATGACGATTAGTATCATAATCTGCGATGGCTGTTTCTCCATAATACTACATTCTAATTTTTGTTTGATCACTGCTTAATGTAATTTGAGTACCAGGATAAGGACTAGCCTCGTATAAAGCATGTAGGATAGGCATGTACTAAGATTTATTAGCATATTGAAAATCTACAAATAAAGTAAAATCTTTATCTGTATCATTTAATTTTATTCCAGTATCAATATATGTGCTACTACCATTAAACACAGTAGTACTAGGTAATTTATATACTGGCTATAACGGCCATTGCGTCGTTAGACTATTTGTTACTGTAGCTTCACTATCTGGTGTTGTCACCATAGTAGTATCCCACAAGGTGTCATAATAAAATACTGGGGTATTGGGTATTTTATACAAAGTTAAATATGGAGCCGTTTGAGTGGTAGATAATTTAATATTCGAACAGCCATAAAACATATTGCTATAACAGTATTGAGCTAAAGTTGTAGCAGGCAGCAGCGGTAACTGTGTTAATGATGTACATCCATAAAACATTTGATTATAACAATAATCGCTCATTTTTATGGCTAGGAGCGGCTATAAATTCTTTAAAGCAGTGCATCCCCTGAACATACCGCGACAACAATGCATTGCTAAAGTGGTAGCCTCAATTATAGGCATATCTACTAATGACGTACAATTTTCAAACATAAAATAATAACAAGAATTAATTAATGTTTTCGCTGGCAATGCAGAAGCTTGAGTCAAAGATATGCAATTGTAAAACATCTGATTATATGCATTAACCTATAATGTTGTAGCATATAAAATTGGTGTAGATATTAAAGACGAACACCCCGCAAACATAGACTAACATATATATGCAGTATTATTATAACTCACATCTAAATCTTTCGCATTTACCACTCCAGTATTTCGAAATAAAGAAGTAGCATTACCATTAGTTGTAAAATTATAGAAAGAAGCTAATAAACCACCAACTTCATAGGCCGCATTGACCCCATCAAGACTATTAGTTTTCTTAACTACAAAAGAACCAGAGTTTAAGGTAGTAGTATTAGATGAGCGAAAATAAATGCGATTACCAGCCAGCAGATGCAAGATCCTCTATCCATTGTCTAGCTTCAGAGTCCTTTATGTGATAAGTAATATTATCGGGAAGAGTGATCTACGCAATATAATTAGAATATTGTG
>Ga0265300_10000734_pt1 | contig 33807 bp, 41 predicted proteins | sample AusTroGonzalo_MG_FD_193482 | JGI IMG/M metagenome (GOLD analysis project Ga0265300, IMG submission 193482) | Bovine rumen microbial communities from tropical cattle in Woodstock, Queensland, Australia - Gonzalo_03 | ecosystem: Host-associated > Mammals > Digestive system > Stomach > Rumen ...
AAGCGTTGCTTTCAAATCTGGTGTTAAGCCGGGCGACAACATTTTGAACATTGATGGCAAGCATATCACAAACTGGGGCGAGATAATTATTGCCAAAGAATTGGCATCTGCACGCGATGCCGATGTGTTAATTGCACGTGGCAAAAATGTTATTCATGTAAAACTTACACCAGCGGAACGTTGGGGATTGGTTGCCGACGGCAGCAAAACGGAATTTCGGCGCAAGGGATTCTTTGGTGCAATATATTCTGGGGCGCGCGAAACATATTACCAATCGAAAACTCTTCTTATTGTGTTAAAGCAAATCATAACTGGCGAACGTTCCAGCAAACAGTTGGGGTCGTTTATAACTATTGCCCAGGTTTCTGGAAACGCAATGGCGGCGGGCTTTTTCGCCCTGCTTTCAATAATCGCATTATTGTCGGTTAATTTAGCAGTTATTAATTTGTTACCGTTGCCGGTATTGGATGGCGGGTATTTATTAATATTGATTGTTGAAGCGATTATTGGTCGTAAACTTGGTGGCAAAGGTATGGAAATTGCAATCACATGTGGTTGGTTCCTTATAATCGGTCTGTTTATGCTTACCATGTGGAACGATTTGGCGCGTGTATTTGGATTAATGTAATATGAAAAAGTTGTTATTTGTTTTGTTTGCTGTCTTTTTGCCCATTATATCTAATGCGGCAACGGTTTTGCGTATTGATGTTTCTGGCAACAAACGTATGGATGACGAATCTGTTCGCATTTTAACAGGCATCAAAATTGGTGATAATGTAAATGCAACGACAACAAACCAAATTGCAAAAAAGTTACAATCCAGTGGTTACTTTTCACATGTCGATGTTCAAATGGCAGGCAACACATTAAAAATAAAACTGGACGAAGCACCAATCGTTAACATGGTAACTATTGAAGGTAACGATGAAATATCCACCGATGATCTAAAGAAAGAAATTCGTTTGAAAGAACGCGCATCGTTTGATGAATCAACAATTGGTGCTGATGTCCAGCGCATTTTGACAATATATCAACGCAAGGGCTTTTTTGGAACCAAGGTTGATCCGAAAAAAATCGAATTATCTGATAACCGTGTAAATGTTGTTTATGAGATAAGCGAAGGTCACCCGACATACATTACCGACATTGACTTTACTGGAAATGAAAAATTCAGTGACCGTACATTGCGTGGGGAAATATTATCGCGCGAACACGCATGGTGGCGTTTTATGACACAATTTGATGTGTTTGATGAAGATCGCATACAGTATGATGCCCAACTGTTGCGTCAGTTTTATTTGAATAACGGTTATGTTGATTTTAATGTAAAAAATATTGCCGGCACATTTACACCAGACCGTGAATATTATTCTGTTGTCTTTGATGTTGATGAAGGTGACAAATACAAATTCGGCACAGTTAAAATTGATAATCCGTTTCCAGATATTCCTATGCGCGAATTGGAACGCGTGCTTAAAACAGAATCGCGCGACACATACAACGCATCTAAAATCGATGAAACAATTTCTGCGTTACGTGGCGCGGTTGCCGATTATGGATATGCGTTTATAAATGTTGAACCGGTTCAAACGCGAAATGCGGAAAGCAAAACCGTTGATTTAACATACCAAATTCAAAAAACAAATCGTATTTACCTGAACACTATCACTATTTTGGGAAATGTGCGCACATTTGATTCTGTGATTGAACAGATGTTACCTATGCGCGAAGGCGACCCATTTTCATTACAAACTATCGAAGAAGGTCGTCAAAACCTTATGCGCACCCGTTATTTCAAAAATGTGCAAATGACACCGACCCGTTTGGCAGATGCCAATATGATGAATTTGGATATAACAGTCGAAGAACAGCCAACTGGCGAATTATCCGGTGGTATTGGCTGGTCAAATATCAACGGTTTCATGGTTGATGCTGGCATTACCGAAAATAATTTTATGGGGCGCGGACAAACGGTGCAATTACGTGCATCAATCGCACAATATCAAAAGCAAGCATTGTTCAGCTTTACCGAACCTTTCCTTTTTGGTCGACAGTTATCAGCTGGATTTGATGTATCGTACACAATGTATAATTACTCATCATTGGGATCGTTTAATTATGATCGTGACTCGTTAACTGTTGCGGGGCGTTTAGGTTGGAAATTAACGGACCATTGGTCACAAACTGTTCGGTTATCTGCATCATTTGATCAAAACTATGATTTACAGGTCGGCGGTTGGTATGATGCGCAACTTTACACATTTGGAACAAATTTCCGTTATCATAATTTGAACACCAATTTCCAACAAAACACTCATACCGGTATTGTTGGTGATTTGGGTGTCGCATATACTGGATTTGGTGGCACCGAGACATATATAAGATATTCAGGTGATATTACGGCAATGGTAAAATTCCTGGACGATCGTTGGCAGTTACGCACATCGCTTGATTTTGGATACCTGCAATCATTGGATGGCGACTATATATCACGTGTTTATCGTTACTTCCTGGGCGGCGAAAGCTTGCGTGGTTTTGATATTGCTGGTGTTGGTTCACGTATGGGCGATTATGCTTTGGGCGGCTTGTGGAAGGTTAACGGTTCAACTCAGTTGAATTTTCCAGTGTTTATCCCTGATGAATATCAGGTAAAGGGTTTCGTTTTTATGGACTATGGTATTTTGGGCAAACCGCCAACCAAGAATCTTAATACTGCAAACCCGTATGTTCACATAGACAGCGATTGGCGCACATCGGCGGGTTTTGGTATTTATTGGAACACACCAATGGGACCAATGAATTTTAGTTGGGGTTGGCCATTAAAAATGAACAAATATGACCGCGAACGCCGATTCTTGCTGTCGTTTGAAACACAGTTTTAGTGGTTAGTGAAAAACACCCAGATGGGTGTTTTTTAGAATATTAATCTTTATCCAAACCGCCCTTGTTCATCATTTCTTGGATTTGTTTCTTCAATTCTTCTATTTTCTCGTTATTTTCCCGTATCTCTTGTTCATATTCACGAATTTCATTTCTTGATTCTGTCTGTTCGTTCCAGGGCGCATCTGCCATACTTGCTCTGGTTGAATCAGCGTTTCTTTCCAATTCCTGATTTTTCTGTTCTAAAATCGCAATTTGTTGTTTTAATGCCTTTGTCCCCTGATTAAAAGCAGTTGATTTTTCTGTCATGATGCTTCCCTTTTGTATCATTGTTTATTATACCACAAAACAACAAAAAACAAAACCGCCCGATTGGGCGGTAATCTTTTAGAATCCGAAAACCATACGCTGTTTTGATTGACGTTTCTTTTCGTTGCGAACGGCTTCTTCTTTTAAACGTTTGCGTTTTGTTGTTGGTTTTTCATAACGCTGGCGTTCTTTCATTTCGCGATACAGGCCTTCTTTTTGTGATTTACGTTTTGCAACACGCAATGCCTGTTCAACATTATTGTCACGAACCAGAACTTTTACCATATACGATTCACCCCCTTTGGCGAACTTGTATTTCTATACACATTTGTTTTGGTGGAGCTGATCAGACTCGAACTGACGACCCCCTGCTTGCAAAGCAGGTGCTCTACCAACTGAGCTACAACCCCAAAACTCTTTGAAAGCCCACATATATTATATTTATTTACGCTGATTGTCAAATATTTTGTGCACTTGATTTTAAAAGCCCATTTGTCTAACATTGCGCATGGTATAAAAAGGATAGAAATGATAACGCTGTTTTTGTTTGCGTGTCTGTGGATTTGCACGATAAAAAACATGAAAATATCTGCACCCATGACATATGTGTTTTTAGCGATTATTGTGCTTACCGCGATATTTAATATAAATGCAATATGGCTGTTACCATTTGCCGCGATATACGCTGCGTGCGCAGTTGCTGGCATATTTGCCCCGTGGCCCGAAATTACATCGCGTCGCCAAAACAAATTTATTAAGCGAATTTGGAAGCACCCACGTGAATTATTTGGTTACCGCATTATGAACGCCGTGTTTTATCTTGTGCCATTACCAATACTGTCATGGTTGGGTGGCATTATATTGCAGACATTTGGCCCGATGATAAAAAAACGGCAAAATGCCATGCGTAAAAATCTGGAAATGACAATTCCAGAATGTGCCAATGACGAATTTATGAAACGGGTATGGAATAATTGGGGACGCAGTTTTGTCGAAGGGTTGCGTTTCACCACATACAGAAAACACATGAACAAATACATAACTTTCCGTAATAAAAGTATGCTGCACGAAAAACCACAGTTTATTTTGGTAATGCCTCACTTTGGGTTTATGGGACTTATGGCGCTATCTTTTGTGAACAGCGGTTTACGGCTTGCCGTCACTTACAAAAAAGCAACCAATCCATTAACAAATGACATTCTGTTACAAAACTATGGTTACGGTAATGTTGATGAAGAATATTTTATTCCGGTCGGCAATGCAATTCCTATGGTGCGCGCGTTACGCAATGGCGAAATTTTAGACATCAACGCAGACCAACGCATCCACGATGCACCGTATATTGATTTTATCGGGGTTCCAGCACGCACATCAACCGGCGCGGCACAATTGGCGTATAAATTTAATCTGCCAATACTGGTGGGGCATGTTGAACGCGCACACGGCGCACATCACGAAATTGTATTTGATGAATTCGTAGAAATGCCGCACACTGACAACGAATCTGCTGATATTACCAATGGTATGAAATTGGTGAACGATGCGATGGGACGGTTAATAAAAAACAAACCCGACGAATATTTGTGGATACACAGACGTTGGGCATAACGCAGGTTGTAAAAAATGACAAACGAAAAAATTAAAAAAATTTTATTTGGTAATAAAAACGATGCCGAAGAAGGTCGCGTAAAATGGTCGCTTTATTGGCGCGTGTGGCGTGAAATTGGTCTGCCACAATTGAAATGGTTAATCGCTGGTATAATTGCAACTATACTGGCAGCAAGTGCCGAAGCATACACTATCACACTTGTCCAACAAGTTGTTGATAAAGCATTTATTGAAAAATCTATGGCTGCGATTTATTTCCTAGCGGGACAAATAATTATCGCGTATGCATTAAAGGGTATCTTTACTTATGCCAAAGCGCTTATTATGGCAAAGGGTGGATTGATTGCATACGCACGCCTTCAAAATCGCATTTACAAACACATGATTCATATGAATTTGGCACGATTCTACGGCGACGGAATCGGTAAAAATTTGAACTATTTTTCGGTTCAAGCAAGCGCCGTGTTGTCTTTGGTTACAACAGCTGTGGTTAAATTTATACAAAATGTTGCGACACTTATGATGACGGTGGCCTTGATGGTTTATTATGCGCCACAAATGTGTGTTGTGTTGTTGTTTTTAACCCCGGCATTATTGTTGCCAATGATGTTGATTATGCGGCGCAAACGCAAATTGTCCCGCCGTGGATTCAAAATTGCTAATGAGGTTTCACAATGTTTAAATCAAACCTTACGCGGTATTAAAACAATACAATCTTTTTCAACCGAAGAACGCGAAGAAAAGAATTTTGAACACGTGTTGAATACATCCAACATCAATTCCTATAAAAACACTCAGGCGGGCGCATTGCGTTCACCATTGATGGAATTTATAATTTCTATTGGTCTGTGTATCGCGATGATTATGGGTGGACACTTTATCACCAGTGGCGCAATTACAACTGGTGATTTTACCGCGTTTTTACTTGCACTGACCGCGGCATATGGTCCGGCAAAAAGCATTACTGGCACTGGCGAATCAATGCAGCACGGCATTTTGGCTGCGGAAGTTTTGTTTGAATTCTTGGACAGCAAACCGGACATCACTGATATTCGTGGTGCAAAACCATTAACATCAAGAAAATTGTCGGTTGGTTTTGACAATGTTTCATTTGAATATAATCCGGACGAACCAGTATTGCGCGACATAAACTTTCATGTTCCTGCGGGAACAATGTGCGCATTTGTTGGTGAATCAGGCAGTGGCAAAACCACTATGTTTAATCTGATTCAACGATTTTATGAACCACAATCTGGTAAAATCACAATCAATCGTACTGATATTAAAAAGTTTACATTGAAATCGTTGCGCCAAAGTATTGCCGAAGTTTCCCAAGATGTATTCTTGTTCAACGATACAATTGAAGAGAATATTAAATATGGTCGGCCAGATGCAACTCATGACGAAGTAGTCGCGGCGGCACGCGCAGCAAATGCTGATGAATTCATTATGGAATTTCCAGAAGGTTATAATACATCTGTCGGCGAAGGTGGCGGTTTGTTGTCCGGCGGACAAAAACAACGTATTGCGATTGCGCGCGCGATATTAAAAGATGCCCCAATACTGTTACTGGACGAGGCAACATCGGCCCTGGACACAAAAAGCGAAAAGCTTATTCAATCTGCACTGCAAGATTTGATGGTTGGTCGCACAACATTTATTATCGCACACCGATTGTCCACAATATTGGATGCCGATATGATATTCGTTGTCAAAGACGGACAAATAATTGAAAGCGGCACCGATGCAGAATTGTGCAAGAAAAACGGAGAATATAAAAAACTGCGCGATATTCAGTTTAAAAAAGCGAAATAAAAACGGGGCTTTTGCCCCGTTTTTATTTGACCGTCAATTCTTTGCCGTGGGTGTCAACAAACACTGTTCCACCATCCAAAACAGCACCAGACAAAATCAAATCCGCAATTTTATCTTCAACGGCTGATGTAATAAGTCGTTTTAACGGTCGCGCACCAAACACAGAATCGTATCCGTTGTCTGCCAACCATTTAATCGCGTTTTTACTGATGTCCAGTGTGATACGACGTTCACTTAAACGCTTTTCCAAATTGCGAATTTGGATTTTCACAATATCGGACATAACATCGCGGCCCAGCGCATTAAAGAACACAATTTCATCAATACGGTTTATGAATTCTGGACGAAAGCGTTTCCGCACTGCATCCATATCTGGCAAATTGCTTGTCATTATGATAATTGTGTTTGTGAAATTCACAACATGCCCCTGGCCATCGGTCAAACGACCATCATCCAGAATTTGCAAGAACACATTGAACACATCTGGATGTGCTTTTTCGATTTCATCAAACAACAATACCTGGTACGGACGACGGCGAACACTTTCAGTTAAAACACCGCCCGCATCATAACCGACATACCCCGGGGGTGCGCCGATTAAACGCGCAACCGAATGTGGTTCCATAAATTCACTCATATCAATACGGGTCATCGCGGTATCGTCATTAAACAGATATTCCGCCAATGCCTTTGCCACTTCGGTTTTACCAACACCAGTTGGCCCAAGAAACATAAACGAACCCATCGGTCGATGTGGATCAGACAACCCCGCACGTGAACGGCGAATTGCACGCGCAACAATAGACAACGCATGGTCTTGCCCGACGACACGTTTGCGTAATTCGTCTTCGATATTTAACAGCTTTGATTGTTCTTCGACAGTCAATCTGTCCGCAGGAACACCGGTCCATTTGCTGACCACCGCCGCAATATGTTCAGGCAGAACCGTTTTATATTCTTTCGATTCTGCGTTCATTTTCTTTATTTTTTCTTCCAGTTCTGGAATTTTGCCATATTGCAAGGCGGAAGCTTTTTCATAGTCGCCGGCACGCATTGCAGACGCAACCTCTGCCTTGGCTGCATCCAATGCCGCCATTGCGTCAGACAGTCCGTGCATTTTTTCTTGTTCTGCTTTCCATTCCGCAGTCATCTTTTCAGATTCTGCCGACACTTCTGCAATTTGTTTTTCAAGTGTCACAAGGCGCTTTTTAGAATCTTCGTCTTTTTCTTTCTTTAATGCCTGTTGTTCGATTTTCATCTGCATCAAACGGTGATCTATTTCATCCAACGCGTCTGGCTTTGACGAAACCTCAATACGAACACGAGCGGCTGCTTCATCAATCAAATCGATTGCTTTATCAGGCAAAAAACGGTCTGTAATGTAACGGTCAGACAATTTTACCGCCGAAACCAACGCACTATCCGAAATACGAACACCATGGTGACCCTCATATTTTTCTTTTAATCCACGCAGAATTGAAATTGTATCATCAACAGTCGGTTCTTCGATATAAACTGGTTGGAAACGACGCGCAAGCGCCGGATCTTTTTCGATATATTGACGATATTCATCCAGCGTTGTTGCACCCAAACAGTGCAATTCACCACGCGCCAACATTGGCTTCAACAGATTACCAGCATCCATGGAACCTTCGCCCTTGCCTGCGCCGACCATATTATGCAATTCATCAATGAACAAAATAATCTGCCCGTTGGCATCTTTGACCGCCTTTAATATCGCTTTCAAACGACCTTCGAACTGACCACGGAACATAGCACCCGCCATCATCGCGCCCAAATCCAACGACAATAATTTTTTATTCATCAGGTTTTCTGGAATATCGCGCGAAATGATGCGTTCAGCCAAACCTTCGACAATTGCGGTTTTACCAACACCGGGATTACCAATTAAAACCGGATTATTCTTGGTTCGGCGCGACAACACCTGGATAGTGCGGCGAATTTCTTCGTCACGACCAATAACCGGGTCCAATTTACCGTCCGCCGCCAATTTAGTAAAATCGGTAGTGTATTTTTCAATCGCCTGCTGTGGCGTCTCTTGCATTTCTTCTGGATTCATAACTTATGCCCCCATTTATACTTGTTGATTGTATATATAGTTTCATTTTTTTGCCTTTCAAGATATGGGAAACAATGCGGATATAATAAATATAAGAAAAAATAAAAACATTTCTTGACTTTGTGCGTTTTTTGTTATAAATTGGGGCGCAGTTATAAAGGATATAAATATGCCACGTGTATGTAATGTTACAGGTAAAAAAACAATGGTTGGGATGAATGTTTCCCACTCTATGCGCCATACAAAGCGCACATTTTTGCCAAATTTGCAAAAATTAAAGTTTCACAGTGATATTTTAAACCGCGATTTTTCATTGCGTTTGTCAACGGCTGGTTTGCGCACTTTGACAAAGCACGGCGGTTTGGATGCCTATGTTATGGCAAAACCAGTATCACGTTTAACACCGGAAATGGCGGCGATTAAGAAAGCGATTGCTAAAAAAACTGGCGCAGCTGCTGAAAAATCAGCAAAAAAACCAGTTCACAAGGCGAACCGCAGCGCCCGTCTGGTAAAAAAGGTTGAAGCGAAAAAGGCGGCGAAATAATCGCAACCTTACGGTTCTGGCCCTGTGGCGGAATTGGTAGACGCGCTTGACTCAAAATCAAGTTCTGCAAGGAGTATCGGTTCAAGTCCGATCAGGGCCACCAAGACAAAAACATCCCTCTTTTGTGGGATGTTATTTTTTAGGCATTTTCGCCACAAAATACTGTTGACGCAGGTCTTAGTATTTTTCTATAATCAATTTATTAAGGGGGAAAAAGTTATGAAGAAACTTATTCTTGGGTTCTTTGTTGCGCTTGCTCTTGCTGGCTGTGGCCAGGTTTATGACCGCGAACCTGTCAGTATTGGATACGACAACAACGAATTGAAATTAAGTCCATGCGCATGCATCATGGTGTTTCAAGCATAATGCATATTATACAACCGATGTTGTGGGGGGACGACATTGAATTATCCAGACGATTATAATGTACCGACTTTTGCCGCGGGAAAAAGCATTGCCTTATCCCGCGCTATGGGCATTGGTATAATCGCGTCTTTTTTCATTATTATTTGTTTGTGTTGCTTGCTGGTTTGGACAATGCGTTCCGTCCATGTTGAACCATACATTCTTGCCACCGGTGACATAAATGACCAATGGCAAATTATCAAGCCCACCGGGGAACAGCCAGAAATTGAAATGACCGGGAATCAAATTATTCAACAGTCGTTGGTTTGGAAATTTGTGCAACAATGGTTTACAATTTCACCCGATACAGACGAAAATGAAAAAGTGTGGAAAACATCTTGTGCGCGCACCGATTGTGACGGTACAGACACATCAAACAACTGTGCAATATTCTGTGATACAAGCGACGCATTGTTTATTCGTTTTAAAAACGACATTTTACCAGAATACAAAAAATCTGTTACTGCACATGAATATTGGGTCCCAGATGTAAAAACAATTCGTGTTACACCAATTGGCAATATTATGGATGCTGGTGGCACCTGGCGGGTTCAAATGTCTGTAAAAACCAGTGCGCAAAAAAACATCAATATAATTGCGTATGCCAAGGTTGCACGGGACACAAAAACGCACACAAATCCAAAAACATTGGGTTATTATATAGCGGACTTTAACGCATATCGGATGAATTAATGAAGAAACTGATAATGTTTTTTGGCGGATTGTTTTTGATAGCACTTACATTGTGTATGCTGTTTTTAGCATCTGCAATTTATGATTCTGCCCGCAAAAGTTCAGTTGACACATATTTCTTTCAAAGAAACGAATTATCAGAAATGCGCCCAGGCACCCCAGAAACTGCTGTTCAGATTGGTGAAACCGCGATGCGCGAAATGCTTATTCAAAAATATGTGAACGAATTTTTCTATGCGATTCCAGATGCAGAAAATATTGCAAATCGTATGCGCCGAACATCTGCATTGGCCCAAATGTCAACCCCAGATGTTTATAACCTGTGGCTGAATACAGAGGCACCGCTGATTCAGGCATTGTCCGAACAAAAAATGATGCGTATGGTTAAAATTGACGGCGAAATTTACAAACCCGCAGGCAGCGATTATTGGGTTGTTCCATATATCTTGTCCACATGGGATACATCAAATGATATGGATACCGAACCAATTATAACCCGCGGCACATTACTTATGGATGTGATATATGAACCGGGTATTCGTGAAACAATTGGTGGCAACACATTTGATGTTGGAAATTATTTAAAACATAGTTATAATGGGTTTGAATATGGATACGAACCGGCGATAATTTTCAAATTCCGGGTCGTTCATTTGGAGCATGTAACAAATGATTAAACGCGCATTGTTTTTGTTATTGATTGCGTTTACACCGATTTTTTCGGCACGTGCTGTTGATGATGATTTTGATTTTGACAATTTTGCCATAAGCGAAAGCGTAGACGCAGATTTAACAACAGCATCACACACATTAAACCCGGGTGCAATGCCGATTGCGGTTGCCAACTTTGATATTGCAGGCATAATGTTGGGAATGCCGTTTGAAAATGTTGTAACATTATTTGCAGATGGCGGTTTGTATGCACCACGCGCAAACGATGCGGTGGTTTACACTATTGCGCCAGATTGGCGATACAACCTTGATTACGAATGCCAACAACAAAACATTTTTGTTCCCGATCAGTTGGAACAGTGTATTCGCACACTGGCAAAAAATCGCGGTTTGTTATACGCATCTGAATATCATTTGGTGCGCGAATTAACCGGCGAAACAATTGATGTTTATTTTACAAGCAATGCAACCAACAATACCGTATGGCGTATTGAATATAATAACGATGCCAATGAGGTTGCGGGTGATGCAGAAAAATTTGAAAACCAACGGCAAAAAAAGATTCTATCTTTTTGGTCTGGCGTGCTGGATAAATATGGTGCACCAAATTCCGGAACAGATACTTGGGTTTCATCAAACAATGCATACGACCCAATGATGACAGCATACTATGGTGCATTGGAATTGATTGATAACGGACGGTATGCAACCGATGCCGCACAAAATGTTACCGATGCGCGCATGAATTTCCCCGCCAAATCATATGCATTTTAATATGACAAGTTATGAATCCGGAATTTTTGCAGAATTTTGGGCTAAATTATATCTGCGTTTGCATGGTTTTCGTATTGTTAAATCGCGTTATATTACTGGTCGCAACACTGGGCGTGCCGAAATAGATATTATTGCCCGCCGTCGTAATTTAATGATTTTTGTTGAGGTTAAGCGTCGTGCAAACATAGATACCGCATGGGATGCAATTACGACTGCGCAACGCACACGCTTGCGTCGTGCTGCTGAAAATTTTATTGCAAAAAACAATTGGTGCGGCGATGCACGATTTGACGCGATTTTAGTGTGTGGACTGCGCGTTTATTGGGCGCGCGGTGCATTATAAAAAACACTTGCCAAAAGAATGTATTCCTTTATAATGAACCTGTACTTTTTCAACAGAAAGGAGACACCATGAAAAAAGTAATCTTGGCATTGTTTGCTGTTATGACATTGGCTGCATGCACTGGTTCATATCACCAGGGTAATTGTGAATATCACTTCTTGTTACACAAAGATATTTCTATCTCGAAAATCATTGGTAACATGACAGGTTGCAGATAAAGACAAGAAAACACCGCCCAATCGGGCGGTGTTTTTATTTTGAAACAATCACCATTGCTGGTCGTAATACCGTATCACCGAACATATATCCAGCTTGCATTTCTTCAATAATTGTATTTGATTCTGTGTTTTCTTTCTCAACCACTTGAACAGCATTATGAAATTGTGGATTTAGTTTTTGACCCACAGATTCTATTTTTATCATACCGATATTGCCACATGCTGCCTCAATTGCACGAACCATAGATTTAATGCCTTCGTCATTTGGGTTATGTGACAACGCCGCATAAGCCGCATCAATCACTGGTAAAAAGTGCCGTGCCACCGACATAGCCCGATTACGTGCAGACGCATCAGCATCAATCGCTGCACGCCGACGAGTATTTTCCAATTCTGCCGCCACACGCAAATATTTATCGTTCAATTCGGCGATTTGTGCATTTAACTTATCGATTTCTGTGATTTCTGGTTGTTCTGTGACAACATCTTCTGTTGTTACTTGTTCTTCTTTGCCATCTTCCAAAGAAACGCTTTCAACCTGTACTTCTTTATCTTCCATAATGTTACCCGTATAAATTTATGGGGGCGGCGGATTCACCCCCGATTGTTAGATTAATATTATTTAGTTGCTATTATTATAGGTATGAAGTCGTCCGGTTTCAAGGACGCACCACCAACAAGAACCCCATCAACATGCGGAATTGACATTATTTGGGCTGCATTTGTCCCCTTTACACTTGCACCATATAAAATTGGTGTGCCACCCCGCCCCATTTTTTCCAATATATCCGAAATCAATTTATGTGCATCTGCAATATCATTGTCCGTTGGTGTAATACCAGCCCCAATAGCCCAACGCGGTTCATAAGCGACAATAACATCGCCGCCATCGCTTGGTACCGATTCACGCACCCCAGATTCAATTATTTCCAATGTTTTGCCGGCATCCCGCTCTTCCATTGTTTCGCCAACGCAAATTATTGGTGTAATACCCGCGTCCAGTGCCATTTTCGCTTTTTGGTTAACAATTTCATTTGTATCCCCATGATACATACGGCATTCGCTGTGCCCAACAATTACATATTTTGCACCCGCTTCTTTCAACATAGATGCCGATACTTCGCCAGTAAACGCGCCATGATCGTGAGCAGACACATCTTGGGCACCAATGGCTGCGGGGGCAGATTCACCATCAATCATTGTGAACGGAAGGCATAAAATCACCCGATTTTCAGTATTAATTTCACTTAAACGCTGTTGCATTTCGTGCAGGGTTGCTTTTGACCCGTTCATTTTCCAATTTCCCGCGATAATTTTCATATTTTCCCCTTTTTTTCGTTGATTTTCATTATATCGTTTTGCTATGGTAACGCAAAAGGGGAACAAATGCTAGAATATTTACGTAATGCATCGGAAAAGCCGATTGCGAAAGTTTTAATTACAATTTTGGCCTTTTCTTTTGTGGGCTGGGGTGTTGCTGAATGGATTTTTGGAAATGTGCTAAGTGACACGACCCTTGTCCGTGTTGGCTCGTCCAAGGTTTCTGTTCAACAATATAATTTAGAACGGTCGCGTGAATTGGCGTCTATGTCACGTGAAGAGATGCGTGATGTATATGTTGACCCAATTGCCGCACAAAAGTTCCAGAATGACATCATTTCAAAATTAACAACACAAACAATGGTTGAAAATCGCGGACACGATATGGGCTTTATCGTTTCTGATCACCGTATTGCGCGCGAAATTCGTGAATATCCAGAATTCCAGGAAGACGGTAAATTTTCAACATTAAAATTTGATACGGTATTGCGCAATTCCGGTTATTCTGAGGCGGAATTTGCCGACATCTTGCGCAACAGTGTTCTGCGTTCAATGGTGTTGGGGTCCATGGCCACACCAATTAAAACACCAAAATTCGCAACAAACGCCATGTACAATGCGCGTTATGCTGAACGCGATATTGAATATGTAACAGTGCAATATAATGATTTCAAGGCCGGCAAACCAACAGACGATGATTTGCGCCAGTTTTATGCAACGCACCCACAAACTGTTCCAGAAACACGCACCGCATCATATGTTTTGGTTGCTGCGGATATGAGTAAACCTGATGCATACAGCAATGCATACGATACCGCAATAAAGGTTGAAGATGCAATCATTGGTGGCGACACATTAAAAGAAGCCGCGTCTAAGAACAAGGCAAAGTTTGTGTCATTGAAACCATTTTCTGCGAAACAATTACCAAAAGATGATATTTTGACAGATGCTATGATATCTAAGTTGTATTCAATGGAAGAAGGTACAGAATCAGAATTGATTGAAACAAAATCGGGATTTGTAATTATGCGTCTTGATACGGTGACACCTGCACATACTGCCGATTTTGATTCTGTGAAAAAGACATTGTCTGATGATTGGGCGCGCGATGTGCGCGAAAAAAAGGCATATGTTCACGCCAATGAAATATTGGTTGATGTTAAAGATGGCAAACCAATGAAATCCAAAAAATCTGTTCGCGTTTCACGCGCATCTGGCGCACCAGACGAAGTGTTGGTTGCTGCGTTTAAGTCGGACATTGGACAAAGTGTAATTGTGCCAGGGAAAAAGGCATTTTATGTTATGACGGTTAAATCAACTGCCCAACCAAAAATAGATGCCAAGAAATCTGCTGATTTGGAAAAAGAAGTTGCGAAAATGACATCGCGTGGAATTACCGATGATTACAATTCGTTCCTTATTCGTGAAAACCCAATCAAAGTGAACGAAAAGGTATATCGTCGATTCTTGGGCAACAACAATCAATAAAAGTTTCCCCGCACTATGCGGGGTTTTTTATTTTATAACCGCACTTTTAATAAGTGTGACATCTTCTTTGATTCCATCTATTTTCATTTGTAATTGACCGATACCTGTTTCCAGAATTGTCGTGCGATTTTCTAATGCAGTTATGCGTTCATTTGCACGCGCCAAATCATCCAATGAAAAATCTTGGCGCGCAACCCAATAAACCATACCAGCAATAAAGGCAATTAAAAACCACCCGCCACGCAAAGTATCAATTACGTTCGATAAAGAATTTTGTTTATTTGACATTTTATTTACCCCCCCAATGCAAGATGTTCTATTTGTCGAACAAGCGCGCGTTGTGCCTCGTTCCAGCGCAATTCATTATCTGTTGCATTTACCCCCAAATTTCGTTCTATGGTTATTTTACGCAAGTGTTCCAACACCATTTGTCCCGATGGAGTATTAAATGTATGAACAAAAATTTTTTCGATATCGGTCATTTTTTACTCTTTTTTTAAATGATGTTTTCGGCAATAGCCATTTGCGCGATTGGTGCAATATATTTTAATTCTGCATCACTGTTTAACACGATGCGTTCAATCGTGCCACGGCGCGAAAGAATTTGCAATCCTCTGTCAACCAATGGTCGTATAAATTCGTGCAACAAACGGCCATATGTTGCGCCCAAAATTCGCATCATATCGGCATTACGCGCCATGATTTCGGTTGCGGTCATTTCTTTTTCAGACAACAACCCCAGGCGGTCTGCCAACATCGCGTGACGGATGCGTTCGCGCAAATCTTTTAATACCAGTTGCGACACATCAAAATTTGCCCCCGAAGACAAAGGTGTTAATCCCGATGAACCAACCGCTTTTGGTATAATTGCACCCGGTGTCAAATCAATATTAGCCAAATTTATAACCCCATCATCATCGGCTTGCCATATACCAGAAACAGCTATTGTTGCGTTTTTCAATACCAGTTCCACAACTTTGTTTGCGGTTTTAATATCTGGCAACGCACGCATAACTGGGCCACGACCATATAATTCTCCACTGGAAATCGCCCAACGGAAAATAATATATGGATTTGTTTCAAATGTTCCGGTTGAAACAATATTGTTTTCAATATCGCCACCGACATCTAACCACGCAATAAAATCATTTCCAACGAGACTTTGGACTAACTTTAATGGCATTTCTGGATCTTGTTCAATCTTAGAACGCAAATCTGTGGGTGGTGTCCATTTTGGAAAACGCGCGACAACATCACAAGCATGCATTGATGTTGTGTGGAATACTGCATTTGGCAAAATCGCAATATCTGACATTGGAATTGCAGTGAACGAAAATGCAGAAGACGAACCAATTGGTGTTTCCGCCATAAACAAACATGCCGTTCCAAGAACTACCAGGTCCATATAGCACTGATGCACCGTTGTATAAAAATTAGAATCGTTCAAGTTCGCACGAAATGCCGCCGTTGCAATTTCTGCATTGGGTGATGCATCACTTTCTGGAACCAGTGTCATCCACAAAGATTCCGGCGGTGTAATCAGCGAATACATTGACGCCGCTAAATTATCTGCGGCATCTGCAGCAGTTGAATCAAACAGTGTGGCAATATCATCGTCGTTTGATGGCATTGTATAGCGTCGCGCATCATCCCATCTTTTTAACCACGGCGCACGCATATCAAGGGCTCGTTTATACATTTGCTGTAATTGTTTAATGTTTGTTGACATTTTGTATCCTTTATTTTTGTTTAAGATATTTTGAATTTGGTATTTGCGGAATAAATCTGGGTTGCCCGACCAATTGGGTGAATTGGTACTGGGGTTGCGGCAACTGCGCCGGCAACCGCATCAATACCATCGTCATGTCCCGCATATCCAGATGGCGACCAACCCATCATTTCCGCTAACAATGGCGTTGAACGCACACGCGTTGCACAATAAAGTCGTCCGGTGGAAAGTATTGGTTCAATCGTGTCTATTATTCGGTCACTTTTTCTTTTGTTATTCACAATACGTTGCACAACAATGTCGCAACCTGATTTTGCCGCAACATCACGCAAAATTTCTGGCAAAGTATTACCTATTCCATTTGTTTCAATACAAATTCTGCGCATACAGTAACGCGACATAAATTGTAAAACCGTATCACATTGGTGCGCCATTGGGTGTTCATCATTATCCGCAACACGCATATACACCACATCATGAATAAATACACGATGCGATTTATCATCTCGATATATCATGACACATACACTGCCGTCCGAATGCGCACCCGCGGAACTGGGGTCCCAATACATCATTGCACCTGTAATAAGCCAATTCCCAATTTTAGAATTATATGGGTTAAAATCTTCGTCATAGAAATGCATAGCACCCGGATCCAATCTGATTCGTTCTGGGGGCGTGGGATTTAACATCATCTGGGATGCAAAATATCGCGCACCAACCGTATCTCGCAGATTTTCAATTGCATCTAATGGGAACATTTCAGGCCATGCGGGGTTTCCATCTGTGTCAACAATCGGTATTTTAAGGGTTTTGAACCCGCGTAAAAAAGGCGTTGAAAAAGCAAAATTTTCATATACTATATCACTCATGGAATTTACCCCGAAAACTTTACCGACAAATCTAGAAGCCGAACAGGCGGTTTTGGCAGCTGTTTTAATGGACAACCGCGCATTGGAACGTGTTTCGGAATTTTTGAAACCCGAACATTTTTCACACCCTGCACATCAAGAGATTTATAAATTAGCTTTACGTCAGTTTGCCGCCGGAATTACATTTGATATCATCACTGCAAAAAATTATTTGGATCAACAAGGGACACTGGAATCTGTGGGCGGTGTTGAATATTTGACACAACTTGCGGGTGCTGGGGCAACGGTTGTAAATGTCGAACAATACGGTCGTATCGTTTACGAAAACGCGATGCGCCGTGATTTGATTGCCATTGGCCAGGGAATAACCGATGCCGCATTTACCGAAGATTTGGATAACCCTGTATCGCGACAGATTGAAGTTGCCGAACAAAAATTATTCGATATGGCAACAACCGGCTCTGCCGAACACGAAATAGCACCTTTATCAACAGCACTACAGGACGCACTTGAAGAAGCCGCTGCTGCCTATAAAACCGAAGGTATATCTGGGTTAACAACTGGGCTGACCGATTTGGACAGATCAATCAGTGGTCTGCATAATTCCGATTTAATCATCATTGCTGGACGTCCTGGTATGGGAAAAACCACACTGGCAATGAACATCGCTTTTAATGCGGCAAACGCGATTATGTCTGGTCGTGCAAACGATAGGTATAAAGGTGCCGTTGTCTTTTTCAGTTTGGAAATGTCACAAAGTCAGTTGGCTGCCCGTGTTGTATCATCCCAGGCCAAAATTCCAGTAACTGCGCAACGCGATGGTTCTTTGGACGACAGTGACTTTTTGAAATTGACACAATATGCATCTGCTCTGGGACGTGTTCCGTTATATATTGATGACACACCTGGTATGTCTGTCCCAATGATGCGCACTCGTGCGCGTCGCTTGGCACGCAAAGCGGGCGGTATCGCGTTGATTGTAATCGATTATTTACAACTTATGACATTACCTGGCGGACGCAAAATTGAAAATCGTGTTCAAGAATTATCCGAAATAACACGCAGTTTGAAAATCTTGGCCAAGGAAATGAATGTTCCTGTGATTGCTCTATCACAACTTTCACGTAGTGTTGAGGCACGTGATGACAAACACCCAATGTTGTCTGACTTGCGTGATTCTGGTTCTATTGAACAAGATGCCGATATTGTTATGTTCACATACCGCGAAGAATACTATCTTGAAAATCGCGACCCGGCAAACAAACTGTCTGGCAATTTTAACGAAAAAAGCCAGGAAAGTTACAAACGTCGTATGGAACGCGCACGTAACAAGGCAGAAATTATCATCGGTAAAAACCGTCATGGCCGAACAGAAACAATTCACACTGCATTCTTTGGTGAATATAGTTTGTTTGATAATCTGGATGAATCTGCGGCACGTGCGGCAAGTACATTTATCCCTGTGGATGAAGCAGTTCAACCCACACCGATTACAAATGATGATATACCAGACATCGATGTAAACGAAATTCCAGACGATATGTAATCATTTTCTGCTTGCAAGCCCTGGAAAAATTGACTAAGATTTTGTCAAGTATTCCAAGGAGTTTGTTATGGCCCAAGAAGAAATCATTTTTCCAAATAATATCCGCAATATCCGCTTGGCACGTGGCATGAAGATGACTGAATTATCGCGTCGTGCTGGATTGTCTTTGTCTGCGGTGTCAAAGATAGAAAAAGGTGTTCGCCGTTTAAACCAAAAACAATTACTGAACATCTGCAATATTTTGGGATGCAAACTTTCCGATGTATTTATCAAAGAGTCTGATGATGTTGCAACACAATGGCAAGATGAAATCAAACGCCGCTTAAATGATAACGAAAACAGCGGGTTAAAGGTATTTGGGTCTGGTTTACGTAAAATCCGTCAGCAATCTGGCAAAACGATTGCCCAAGCTGCAAAAGATGCTGGCATGACACTGTCTGTGTATCATAAGATAGAGGTTGGACAACGCGAAATTTACGAGAACGAAATCGAACCATTGGCAAAATCGTTCACTATGACAGTTGGTTCAATGTTTGATAAAATTGCTAAATTGTATAAATCTGGCGAATTAAACAAACAAATAAATAAGGTCAAAGAACGCGTTAAATCCGTGTTGGTCGCAGATAATCCTGTATCTGGCATTGATATGCATGGTGGTTTATATGGTGCCAAATTGTATGATAGTGCACGCAAAAAATTGGTCCCAGTGTTTGGAACACCTGCGGGACGCGCAATTGCTTTCAAGAAATCAGATGAGACAATGATTGTCGCCCCTATGAACCTTGAAGGACGCAAGGGTGTTTATGCTGTTATTCCAAACACAAAACATTTGGGCGGATTTTTACCTGAAAAATCGTATGTATTTGCCGATATAAACGCCCCGGTATCTGTGGGCGACATGGCGATTTGTATTGATTCTGATTTTGCAAAATTGGAACCAACAGATGTCGCCACTGCACAGATTGTTTCTGTACACCAAGACGCAAAAGGCAAAATATATGGCCAGGGTGCAAGTGCATCTGAAAAAATCATTGGCGCAGCCATGCACAAGGTAATTATGATTGTAATGGAATAAACAACCCAATTCAGTGGAGAGAGAACCCATGAAACCAAAAGCCAGCACAGTTGCACAAAAGTTGTTAAACCTTTACCGCCAGGCACATGTTATTATCGGTGGATGGGGTGCGTTGAACCCAATATTTGTTGACGAAGCAACACCAGATGTTATTGACGCATTGGTTGAATTACCTACGGGTAAAATGCTTGCTAAACATATCGACAACTTAAAATCTGGCAAAACCCCAATGAATTCCATTGAACGCGATTTGTTACCGTACGGTGGTATGATGGCTGAAACTGCAATCGACACGAACATATCACAATCTGATTGGAACACGCTGGAATCTGCAATTGCCGATTTTACCCCGGACCAAGACGGTTTGGATAAACTGGAAAGAATACCTGTTGTTCAATCGTTTGGTTCAGAATGGCTACAGAAAATTCATTCACTTATATCGGTCGAACATCCTGAATTATTATCCAAATGGGCAACAGTCAGCCAAACATATAACGCATATATGCGCTGGAACGAGGCAAACGATTTGGTTTCAAACATAATATCTGACCGGGCACGCGCCCAACTGCAAGCAGATATGCCGGAATACGAAACATATCTGCCGATGTTTGGTGAACCAGGAATCAAACTGTTGGAAAAATTGCGTTTAAGCATCAGCTCTGTGAATCACCCAAATACAGCAGACAATGATTAATCTTGTTCATTGGTGCGATATATCGTATCGGTTGTATGCGGTGTTCCAATATAAACGATCGCGCCGTGTGGTGACAATATAAAATCTAACTCTCGCAATCTTTCACGCAACATTTCCCGTTTTTGTGCTGTGTTACAAGTATTTGGCACTTCAACATCATCACATATAATTAAATCTGCACGACTGCCAGTTATATTACCATGAATACCCTGGCATATAACTGATGGTTCACGGATTCCGACATCGCGGTTGATTGTTATGCGCCCAGATGCCCACTCTTTCTTATTCTTTGGAATCATATCGACACACAATGGATGATTTTCCAAAATGTTGCGAATATGATTTACCATACGATTTGCCAATGTCGTTTCTGCGGACAGTATAAGTATTCTGGTATTTGGTCTGACATACAAAACGCACGCGGCAAATATACCAACAACTGTTGATTTTCCAGAATGTCTGAAAGCGGTCAGCAGACCTTTGTGTGGCGCAAATTCCAACACATCAACCAGAAAATCCATTATTTTCCGATGATGTGTTGGCGTTATCATATTTATATGACGATTCCATACATCCATAAAATTATAAAATGTCGTAATCATCGCAAAATTTCACAACGATTCTATGCAACCAAATCATCAAAGTGTTTTAATAACTTTTTTAACAAACTGGTTGAATCTGATTTTTTAATTGATTTCAGTTTGGTTAAATTTGCACGACGTTTTGTATCGTACGGTTCAGATGTTTCATCTTTGATTCGTTTTAACACTGCCCCTGTTGTCATATTGTCACCATTAACACCGTCGGCACCATATTTGGCGCGCTGCGATGCCAATGCTTTTTTTATAAGATTTGTTTTTGTTGCTTCATCAGCCGACATTTCACGCAAAATCTGTTTGCGCTTAGTGTTTGCAGTATGTTTAGAATCGTTATAATTCAAGACATCTGTCACATCTGATAATATTTGTCCCATTTTTTATCTCCATTTTTATATTCCATAATTTCCATACATTGAAACCGACAATATTGTCGCCGGCAATGCATCTGAACCGTGAATTTTCCACGGTGAATTTATACATTTGTGCGATGTTCCCAACTGGGTAATTGACATATCACCACTGAATCCTGGCGCACCTGGTGCGTATATTTCATTTGGCAACACAACCCTTTTATCATTTATAAACAATGATTTTGTATCCAACAATCGCACTGATATCTTGCGAATATGCATGCGTGTCACATTGTGGTTTGATGCACGCAGCGGTAAACCCCACGCACAAAAATCAAAAGCATTACCGACATCATCCAATGCCGTATCATCAAATTTTTCCAACACAAAATTCGCGCCCCGTTGCACAACAACATACGTTATGTTGCCAACAACGGCGACTGATTTAAATTTACCATCGGTTTTATATTTTCCCCATGCCGAAATATGTAAATTTGAATTTTTGTTTAATACCGACATTGTTCCGTCAGCCATTACCACAAATAATTTGTGTTCTGATGCGTTATAAGCAATATCAATCGGGCCGTTCATTAAATGTTTGGATAATGCACATAAATCGTTTGCATTATAGTTTTCGCCCAGTTCATCTAATGCCAATTCACGAATATCAAACATATTTCCCGCGACAAAGACGGTTTGGCCTTCTATTTCTTGCGGCGGCAAATATCGTGAAACAATACTGCCCACAGATGTATGCTGTTTGATATTAATTGATGATGGCGTAAGCGGTTTATTGGAAATCGCCCATTCACCCACAGATGTTAAAATCTGCAAATTATCACTGCTGACAACTGTGCAAATCTGTTGCCGTTGTCCAGATACCAATGTTATAAAAATTGCTTCGTCATCAAGACCGGTCCCAACCGCAAAATTATTGTGTTTTCCAATTTGGGACATCCATATACCACTTGGGTGACTGCGTGAACCACCGAACACCAACCTGTCTTGATGAAATGTAATACTGCATGGCCAACCACGAAAATCACCAAATGCGGCTTCATACCAATCTGTTATTGGATCTGCTGGCAATGTACATGTTGAATTAGTTTGTGCGACAACTGTTTTCGCATCTATAAAAGAAGTTATCTGCCATTGTAATCCCATCAAGAAAAGTAGTTCGCCCACACGCGAAGAATCCCAAAAATTCACATTTGTTGTAAATGTTGCAAAATTGTTTCCCCCTGCATTTGATGTAACCGTAATCGTAACTCCATCTGCATCATCAAATTTCATAAACGGTATATTTACCGTCATATCATCGTTACTGGAAAAACTGAATTGTTTTATTTGAAAACCATTATTTTTCGGGGACATAACATATGGTTGGTAATCAGGATGCACAAAAATCATTGTTCCAAACCGTTGCGCATATTGTAAACGAGCAACATCGTCAAGTGTCCACGGTGTAATTAAACTTTGCACACGTGTTCCATCCTGGGATAACACATCAATATATTCATCGCCAACGACCACGATATAATTTTCTGTTTCACTAACAGAAAACGGTATTATGCGAACCTCTTCATATAATGACGCAACCGCTTTTAACCCCGGTCTGCGGGTTATTCCTCCACCCGACAACACATCCATATTTTCCAACTTTGCGACCCCAGAAATATCATTACGCGCAAAAAATTCAGCGTCTATTTCACCATGTGCGAAATTATTTTGTGTTTGTATAAATTCAACCATAGCAACCTCCATACGAATTAAAAACGCGAATTTATCAGTGAAAAGTTTTCTATACTTACAGATGTAGTGGTTGTGCTGTCTATGAATTTAGCCGAAGCAAACTCTGTTTCATATAACGCTGTTAACATCCGGAATACATTGTGATCCCCAGTCACAGGAACACAGAAATCCATTGCCAGCTTTGTTGCCACCAAAGACACAAAATAACTTGGGTATTCTTCGGGCGCAACACGTGTTAATACTACAATATTTATTTTGTCACCATCCGCAATAATTCGCCCATTTTCTATACGTCCAGAACATTTAAGAACACGCAAAACATCACTTGGAATAATAAAATTATCATCTGTGTTTTTGGTTAATTCTAAAACACGCGTTGCAAAACGCCATGGATGTGATGCAATAAGTGCATCTGTAATTGGATTGAACAATGTACGTGCAAGTTGCGCCGCTGCAGAATCGTCTGCTAATGACTGAATTGGTTTTTCACCCAATTTCAGTAAAGCCATTGAACAAAGATCTATTTTTGTGAACATATTTTCCCCCATATATCAAATGGTCGACATTTGCCGACCATTTGATTCGTTGTTTTAAGACAATGCACTAAGTGTGATGTTATCGCTGGACACACCAACAACTTTGATTGATGTCGTATCAGATGCATTAACAATAACAATATCGCCAACATTCATCAGTGTCTTTACACTGTTGAAATAACCAGCGGTTGCGATTGCTTCCAGTGTTTCATTGGCGGCATAATGCCACAAAGTAAAACCGTTTGCATATGCGATTACAGACAAGTTCTTGTTTTGAAATGCCATTGTTTCCCCCATTGGTTATGTTTTTGATTAAGCTTCTTTGCACTTGATACGAACGATACCGTCATTATCAATTAACACTGCCCCTTGGGACATACTGTTGCTGATAAAGTGTGCAGCGCGTTCACCATGCCATGAAATATCGGTTTTCACTTCTTGGCCACATGCATGTCCGATGCTGGATGCGTGATAAATAAAGCAATCACGTTGTGTTCCCGACAGTGGCAAACCGTTGTATAACAACCATGTCACACCCAACCACTTTTTCGATTCGAATCCTGTGGTTAATGGTGTATCACCAACATAGTCGGCTGAAACAAATTCATCCAAAGTCAACAATGTGTTCCATTGTTTAACACCGATAACTGCGAAACGGCGACCGTCATCTGGAACTTCGTTTTCGTTCAGTTTTTCAATTGCTTCTAAAATCATCGTTTTTGAAAAAGCATTTGAATAGTTTCCAGCATTGGTTGTTGTGTTGCTCATTGCCGACACAATTAATTCATCGGTCTTGCGACCCAACGCATATGCGCCAGCAGCCGCGACGACACGACGTTCATCAACATTGGTTTTCAATTCATCCAATGCGTCAACCCAATCGCCCGCATAGTAATCGTTCAGTATGCATTCCACTGGTTCGTGATTCAAATTCATAACAGGAACGATACCATGACGCGATTTTGTGCTGGCGACACCCTTGCCTACCTTTTGGAACGTGGTTGATTTACCAACAACGCCCGATTTACTGCGCACAGAAGCGCGCAATTTTGTGCCCATTTGCTGATAAGCCAAATGAACATCGGCTTCGAATTGTTTTACGAAGACCTGATCTACGGATATAGACATACAATTCTCCATTTGTTCTGAAATAAAAAAGTGCGATAAAATCGCACCACCAAATAAGATTTGTTTTCTGGTTATGCAAAATTGCGCCATAAAACAAAAATTGTACGGGTCCCTTGTAACAGAGATTATCCAGCATAATATCAGTCGCACATTTCTATACGACTGATATTGTGCATAAAAAAAGGGGTCGAACATTCGACCCCAAATACAGTTTGTTGTTATGAATTATTTTTTCTTAACAACTTTTTTCGCTGCTGGTTTTTTTGCAGGTGCTTTTTTTGCAACTGGCTTTTTTGCAGCTACTTTTTTTGCAACTGGTTTTTTTGCAGGTGCTTTTTTAGCAACTGGTTTTTTTGCAGCCACTTTCTTTGCAACTGGCTTTTTTGCAGCTACTTTTTTTGCAACTGGTTTTTTTGCAGGTGCTTTTTTAGCAACTGGTTTTTTTGCAGCTGGTTTTTTCGCAGCTGGTTTCTTTGCAGCTGGTTTTTTTGCAGCTGGTTTTTTCGCAGCTGGTTTCTTTGCAGCTGGTTTCAAGAATGTGAATGCCATTCCTTCTCTCCTTTTATTTGTTTTGGATAGAACAAATTTGTTTTGTTCTTACTTTCATTTTATATGAAAGAAAAAAAATAGTAAAGAAGAAAAGTAAAAATTTTTAATTTTATGAATATAATTTTTTAAAACCATTTTCTATTTTTCTAATATATTCTTCATCATGATCACGCCAATATTTTGGATCGCGCATCATACGTCGTAAATCATTATCTGATAAATTCATTGTTTCATTTTTTTGTGTTTCTATATGCGGTTCCATTGATTGCATCATCTTGTATATGCCTTGAATTCCCTGGGCCGTAGAAGACAATGATTCAAATGCATCATGTGGTAAAAATTTTTCACCAAATGCATTTATTGCACGTAATGCATCGTGCATTTTTTCTTCACCACCAAAAAAATTTTTTAATTCAGTTAATGCTTCGGTTTCATTTTTCATAACAAACAAATCTGAAATCAGTGGCGATAAAAATTCATTCGCGATCGCATAAATTTGTTCAACCTGGGGACAAGTTAATCCAATATCGTGAAATTTTTGTCGTAACGAATCGTCATCAAACATTTCGTTTATTGGATATTGTGATGCATCATCTGGCACACCTATTGCGCGATTAAAGCGTTCACGCGTATCATTATCTGCATCTTTTTTGGGAACAGATACCATCGTTCCAATTTTCTTTTCCAATTCATTGTATGACTTTAATAACGAATCAGTATTTAACGTTCCATCTTGATTCAAAAATTTTTCTGGAATTTTATCCATATTAATTTCCTTTGGTTTTGTTATCAGATTTACGAATAAAATAAATTCCACATGTTGTAAATATCGTCTGTAACAATATAAACACATCCGAATCACCAACAAGATATGATGCAATCCCAGACAATATTCCAACAACAGACATAATGTATGTGCGCCGGTCTGCCAACACACCACTCCGAATCACATTAAAAGACATTTTTAATTTCCTTAAACATAAAACAATAATCCATCAACATCGGCAACATACCCAAGTGATGTTGCCCAATCTGGCATTTCATCTGCGCGATGAAAACGCGTTGCACCAAAACAAGTATCTGGTAAATTGCCATGCAACATTCGTTCAACCACACGCACACACATTTGTAGCGTGCGATTATTTCTTGCATCAACATTTAGATATTCGTGTCGCGAAGATTTTGTGTTTAACGAATCAAATAAATCCTTATTTAATATTATGTCTGTTACACTTTGTTCATAACGAATCATTATATTGCGAATCATTGAAGCCATTGCTTCGGCTGATGCCAAAGTTGTTGTCGGATATGTTTCTGCAAAAATCACACGCGCGACTTTGTATGCGACAATTTGTGATTCGTTTGGATTTTTTATAATTTCCAGATTCATCTGTTCGCCTTATGTTTGTAAAAAAAAGGCCCGCGCAAAGCGGGCCAAAAAAATAAAAAAACCACACAATCGTGTGGGCAAATTTTCTATCTTTGATGGTACGTATAATATCACAAATTGACATCAAAGTCAAGATGTAATCGCATCAATCGTAATTTCATCGCCATAAACCAACATATAATGTGTGCCGTTACGCAACACCAATGCACCATTTTCATTTATTCCGATCAATTCGACCATTTCGCCGCGATATTTTACATTGCGGTTTAATCCCGCCGCCAATTCCGTCCAACGTGCACGCACATCGCGAAAATCTGCGCCCCGCCATTTATCCAAATTACGCATAAGTTTATTCAACAATTCATCACGCGTAACATTTGTATAATTATCCAACTTGGTTGTTTTATAGTTCGCCTTGACCGTTGGATTTGTTTTTATGTTTATTCCGATTCCAACAATGACAAATCGTCCAGAATATTCAATAAGTGTCCCGGACACTTTTTTATCATCTATTAAAATATCGTTTGGCCATTTGATTGTTGGCGCGACCCCAAACGCAATCAGCGTTTCTGCGATTGCAACGCCCACCGCATAGGAAAGACGCGCATCGCGTTCTTCACAATTATAAATAAAACTGACATACAAATTACCGTGATGGGAAATCCATGTGCGTTTATACCGACCCCGCCCCGCCGATTGTGCATCAGCCAAAATAGCAACATGATCCGCCCCCCGTCCACTTGCAATCATATCGTATGCGTATGTTTGGGTGCTTGGGATTTTATCAAAAGAAATCACTTTATAATTTGCCAATTCGATACACCCCATTATCATTAACTATGAATTCATGTCCAAACATTTTACGCAACTGATATATAGCAGTATCAACAGTATGCGTTGTGGCGTCCGCACTGTAACCCAACGCAGACTTTAATGTTTCACCACTCATCCCGCCAGATTTATATAAATTAACAACGATTTGTGTATGTAAATTAGACAGACGCACATTTTTTCCACAAACCTTGCAAACAATATTGGTAAAATCACTTGCATCTAACAATGCCGCCTTTAGTTGCATAGGCGACACAGGCATCACTATATTCAACGAATCAAAATTTAAATCTGTCGAATTTGGTGCGTCCAAGACAGTTGCGCCCAGATCAGTCAAAATGTTGCGCCAAAATATATCCCCAGAATATACACGAACACCTTTTAACATAACATTCAGAGTAAAGGATATATTTTATAATGTCCATAAAAAATGCCACTTGAACAAAATCAAATGGCAAATTTGTAAAATTACCGCCGTTCGTTTTCTGGGGACGGCACATCAATATATTTGGCGAAATCTTGGATGGAAGCCCCCGTAGAAGCTAAAATCTTTGATATACTGTTAGTTGATGGCCATCGTGGTTGACCTTCACGGGACCAGCGTTTACTGCGATTAAAAGTGGTGGGGTCCAAGCCGCTACGTTTTGCTAATCCCGAACAAGACATCCCATGGGCATTAGCAAATCGTTCTATGGCGTGCCACACATCTGCATGCGTCATGATTCGTTCCTTTTGGTTATATTTGTTCAACGATATGTAAAAGATTTTATTCCACCGATAATTTTTTACAACAGGGGTGATTTCCTGGGAATCTTTTGATTTTTCTGCATTTTTCCTGTTTAAACAGTAAAAAGCACTCACAAAAACCTATACTAAAAAATTTTTTTGACTAAAATACTTGACAAAATACATTTATTGTATTACATTACGAATCGTCAAAAGGGTTAAACCTGATGACATCAGGGGTTCAGGGATTCAGACTCCCTCCTACATTCTCTCTCCTCTGGACTCTGGGCCCCAACCAAGTTAAGAATGCTCTATTTCTTTTTCTCCTTTCCTTCCTTTCAAGAGCATTCGGAAAACACCGCCGGAAACGGCGGCGTTTTTTTATTTTTCAAAAACGGAAAATAATTCCCAGTGGCTACTTCCCACAAATTGGTCTACTGGCAATAAATCACGCAATTTATAACCCCCACGCGTCAATACACGCATATCGCGCAAAAACGTCTTTGGATTGCAAGAAACATATATTATGCGAACAACATCACTTTTAATCAATTCACTGCATTGAGCCAATGCACCTGCGCGTGGTGGGTCCATTATGACACAATCATAGCTGTTCAACATTCCAACTGTTAATGGATGGGTAAATAAATCACGTTTTGTGCCCGTGCCAACAATATCAAAACCATCGGCATTTGTTGCAAATGTGAAATTGCCCAACCCACAGAACAAATCTGCAACACGATTTGAATTGTCCACCGCAGCAACAACCATATCGCGCAGCATATTTTCGCCCATTTTGGTCGGTTGCAAAAACGCATTTGACGGATATTCAACCGCAACATCACCAAATTTTATTATTGGCTTTGCAGATTGGTATACAATTTTATCGTTCCACACAATTCGAATCGCACCAACTTTTTCTGCCGCAGCTTTAAATTCAGGCGGAAAATACGGCACATCTGAATTTATCGCAACATCAATGCCATTTTCACATGCAGTTATTAAACAAGACCCCGCCCCAACCCAAGGCAGTGCCGCAATTTTTGGTAATACATTGTTTATTTCTGGAACCATATTCGGACAATTCGTAATTGCCACAATATCTTTGGTTCGCCCCTTAAAAAAACCAAATTTGCCCCCAGCAAAGCAAAAATCGCCACGGCGGCGCAAACCCGCATCAACCCACTTTGCATCACCAGTTGTTTTTATATCTGCAATTTCAGCTAATTTTTTCGTGCGATAATCCGCACCTGTAAAATCATATTTACATCCACCACAAACATTAAAAAACGGACATTGTTTCATATTCTTAGAAATTCAAACGCGCACCGACACGGAATTGATGTGCAGTTGGTGCCAAATCTTTAACCCCATCAAATTTTGGTGAAAACATATACATATAACGATACCCCGCATCAATCGTAAAATATTCACCCAATTCGATAGACAGCCCCGCCATTGCAGCAATTACTGGGCTTGTTTTTTCATCAATTTTTACATTTGTTGCCTTGTTCAAACTTAAACCGACACCAGCACCAACATACGGAATCAAATATTGTTTGCGGAACAAGCGATACATGCTGTCGATACGGGCATCAAATATACCGTTAATGAAAATTGTATTGCCATCTAGTTTAGCATCATCAAATTTTGCAACTGTGCGGGCATAGTTCGCTTCAACACGGAAAGTGTCATATACACGCACCCCAGCAACAATATCAAAGGATGATGTATTTTTACCATCAACATGTACATTTGATTCATCGGTATATGATTGCCACATTGAAAAATCATACATTCCGCCGACATAGAATCGATGTTCACTGGCGAACGCCTCATCGTCATTACCACCGACAACTGGGGTTGGCATTGTCACCTGTTCTACACGATATGGGATTGCAGCATTTGCCGCAGCCGACATAAAACACAACAATCCAATAATAATTTTTTCTTTCATAATTTCACCCCATTAAAAATTCACACGGAAAGATGCGATAACATTGCTGATATTATCAACACCATTCTTTTTTGCGTTCCAACCGAAACCGTCACCAATCATCATCTGATATTGGTATGCAACATCTATACCAATCAAATCGGTTAACATAACATTGAAACCCAATGTCGCGCGTGGTGCAGCAATAACGAAACCGTTGGCACCGTTTACACCTTCGAATTCATAGTGTCCAAGCGCGGCACCCAAGCCCATAAACGGCACAAAGTGACGCATACGCGTAATATCACCATCCATAACATAACGACGAGCAAAATCGAAATACAGCATTGCACCAACCGTTTTATAATTCGCCGCTCTGTCTTTCAAATCAGCAAATTTTAAAGTTGTTGTTTGTGTGTCTATTTCGGCACGCACATACGAAGACAAATTCCAACCCAAACCGATTTGTATGGTGTAACTGTCTTGGACCTCATATTTTTCATCAGCAACCGATGCTTTATCCGTGGCAAAGCCCAAATTCAAACCGGCACCCGCACGCATATACATACTTGTTGGGATAAACATACGAATATCAGACGAATCGGCAACACCAACAGATTGATACACATCGCGCCCCAGTTCGCCCGGTGCAACATCTGGTACAACATACGCATTTAATTCCGCCCCAACGATGTCCAAACCGCGCGATACTTCGCGGACAAACATTTTATCACTGTATTCAGCAAATGCAGGCGTTCCCGCGATTGCCAAACCCAAACAAAGCCAAGATATTTTTTTCATGCCTTTCACACCCATTAAATATTATATTTAATTTTATCATAAATTGCGACTTGATTCCAGCCACTTTTATTCGTAACCTTATAACATTATGAAAAAACAAAAAATAACTGGCGATAACAAGATTGCGTTAATTGCCGGCGCGTTAAGTTTACCGTTCTTTACACGCGATGCGTTGCGACGCGCGGGCTGGAATGTTTTTGTCGTGGGTCTAAAAAATTTCGTCGACCCAGAACTAAAGCCAGATATGGTTGTTCGTCTTGGTGGTGCGGGTCGTGCGGTTCGTGAATTTCGTCGGCGCGGAATAAAAAATTTAACATTTGTCGGCGCGATTGGGCATCCAAACTTGGCTGACATTAGACCAGACCTTTGGTCGCTGACGGCATTAATATCAATTATGAAACATCAACGGGGGTATGATTCTATGGCAACTGCATTGAATAAGGTTCTTGAAAAACGTGGATTTAAAATTCTTGCTGCGCAAGATTTGGCACCCGAATTGACATTTGAAAAACCGGGTGTTCAAACACGTATTAAACCGAAAAAGTCAGATATGGCGGATATTGAACATGCTGTGGATGTTTCACACACAATTGGGAAAATGGACATCGGTGCATCTGTTGTTGTTGATAAACAGGTTATCGCAGTTGAAGCAGCTGAAGGCACCGCCCACATGTTGGAACGCGTTGTGAATATGCGCGCAAAAAAGCGCAGTGCCAGTGGCGTTTTTGCAAAAATGACTAAACCAGGTCAAGATTTGCGTATTGATATTCCGGCAATTGGTGTTGATACGGTGCTTGCGGTGGCAAATGCGCACCTGCGCGGAATTATCGTGAACACAAAAACATGCTTTGTTGTTGATAAAGAAAATGTAATAAAACAAGCCAACAAGTCCGGTATATTTATCGTTGCCGTTGACGAATAAAAAACCGCCCGTTTGGGCGGTTAAAATAACCAACACTGGTCACTATTTCACAATATCTTGTAATGTTACCTTGAACACAACATCTTTGCCCGCCAGGCCTTCGACATATTGTTGTGGGAAAGTGATATTGATGTCGCGCGTTTCGCCAACCTTCATACCAACAACTTGATCTTCGAAACCCGGGACAAACTGACCACTGCCCAATTTCAATGGAAAACCTTCTGCGGTTCCACCCGGAAATTGAACACCATCTAAATATCCGGCAAAGTCAATTATAACAGTATCACCGTTTTTTGCACCGGCATTACTATCGCATGCTGCCAATATCGCAGCACCACAGATACCCAACACTGACATAAATTTTTTCATAAATTCCCCCTTATGTTTTATTTATTGCTTGGTATAAATATATTAAACCATCGCCCTATTATGCAAGTATAAAATAAAAAAGGTGCCGGGCATGCCGGCACCAAATTCATACAGATATTATTACTTGTTATAAACGCAACGGAAACCATATTCACGCATGGTGGCACCTTCGGCCTCCATTCTATAATCAAAATACGGTGTCGGGCGCATAACGTCAAACGATGGTTTATCATATACCATAACAATACTGTCGGCATTACGACCACAAACGCGTTTCATTTCGTAATCTGCCACCTTAGCCAATACGGTTCTTGCATCGCCATCAATATCCATACCGTCCGCATTTTGCATCATACGTAAACGCATTTCACGCAAATCAGTATTTCCCAATAATATTTGAACACGAACCATTACACCTTTGTATTCCTGCCAACGGGTTTCCATATGTGCAGTATTCCATTTTTTATCGGTCTGTTCTTTTTCCGCGGCAGTTTTCGGTTTATAAGAATCAATATTTGAATACTGATTATCCGACTGCATAAACTGACTTGAACGTTCATTATACAATGGCGCATCCGCCCCACCCTGTTCAAAATCGGTTGTATTATACGGTGTGTCGCCGGTCGAGCACGCGCCCAACACGAACAAAGAACAAATAATGCAAAGCAAAGATTTTTTCATTTTGGCTTCTCTCTTTTTTTTTATTTTATCAAATAAACCGTTTTGATTCAAGGGTCGATTTATGATAAAATTAAATATCATGTCAAATGTTGTTTTGGAATCTTTATTAAAACCACTGGCGGAATTTTATACCCCCGAATTTGTCGAGGAAATCGCCATCAACCACGCGGGC
>Ga0265300_10000735_pt1 | contig 33803 bp, 26 predicted proteins | sample AusTroGonzalo_MG_FD_193482 | JGI IMG/M metagenome (GOLD analysis project Ga0265300, IMG submission 193482) | Bovine rumen microbial communities from tropical cattle in Woodstock, Queensland, Australia - Gonzalo_03 | ecosystem: Host-associated > Mammals > Digestive system > Stomach > Rumen ...
CTTCATTGATTTTTCAAAGTCTTGGTCCCGTTATCACGTTCGTAATTGACTTCAAGAATTAACTTCTTGGTCCGTCACTAAGCACATCTCCGATTCCTTCAATCTTCCCGGCGGCCTCTCGGGCCTCCGTCCCCGTCGCGTGGCGCCTTCCGGCTTCCCGTTCGAGGGTGAGGCCAATTATAGAATTTTCTGGCGCAATGTCAAGGGTTTTTCTCGAATTTTTTTCACTTTTTTTGTTTTTTCTCGAAAAAACCGGAAAACACAGGCTTCTTTCCATTTTATCAACAGTTTACGCACATTGGTGCACATAGGGCAAGTCGGCACCCGATATTATTTACTTTCACGGTGTTACATCATATATAGCATGCGACCCGTAACCTCCACCCACTATTTCAACATACGCCTAGCCTTAGTTTACACACAACATAACTAGTTAAAGACAAACTAAAATACGAAAAAGCCCCGCGAAGTATCGCGGGACTTTCTTCAATTTGATTTCAAACAAACTATTAAGGATTCGTATTGGCTTCACAGAACCGCTTTACGGCCATGTTCATGTCAATCCAGATATCCTTTTTGCCGCCAATGAGCTCGTAGACATGCCCGACGGTAAGTCCCTTCACCTCTTCTTGGTAGAAATAGTACGAAGTGACATTTCCATCGGCATCGTAGACAATACCTTTGCCCGATTCAGCTGTTGCCTGGTCAATGACCAGGTAATCGCCGCCACCGATATCTTCGATCCAGCCCGGAGCGACCACCTTGTATTTCGCGCAAGGGTCCTTTGCAGGAGCCGTATTGTCGCTAGAACTTTCGGGCAACTGGGCGGAGCTGCTTGATTCCAGCAATTGAGTGGAACTGCTTGAAAGTTCCGCATCGTCATTCGGCTGCGAAGAACTGCTCGCACTATCGTCGCAAGCGACAAACATGGCAACCGCGCAGGTCGCTACCATCATCTTAAATAATCTGCGTTTCATAACACCTCGTTACGGGTTTTCGCAACCGGCGCTCGGATTCTGCCAGCCGTCTTCCGGAGGGGCCTCGCCCGCCTTCCAGCAATGGAGCGTGTCGAGCACATCGCCTTCCTTGAAAGTGGACCAGTCCGTCACCTTCTTGTAGTTGTTTTCCATAGTGGTGTTGAACCGAGTCATGTAATGATCGATCAAGTACTGCGGGCATTCCACTTCTTCGATGTAGTAGGTAGGATTGTCTGCAGCCATGTACCAGTCGGCAAACCAATAGCAACCGCGCAAAAGATTCGGGAGGCCAGAGTTACCGAAGGCAGCGTCACACATATCCTTGACACAGGTCTGGTAACAATCCAGGGAGCCTTCGGTGCCGCAGTTAGTATTTTTCTGGCATTCCGTAAGGAACCCGCCAAAACCTGCGCCCCAATTCACGTTTGTGGCATGCACCTGAGTAGAGAGTGCGTCAAAGGCGCCCACGCCGCCGCCCGGAACCATCAAGTCAAACTGGCCCGCCGGAAGACTGGAATTGCCGCCAGCCACATCGTGACCGATGTTGGAGGCCATCACCACCAAGTGTTTGCCCTTAAGCGCCTTATGGGTCGCCTTGGGCGGGTTATTCTCGAACTCGTCCTTAAAGTGACCGTCGTACTGCAAGTGATAGCACTTGCCGCACTTGCTGTCGCCAGTGCCCGCAACGTATGCATAGGAAAGAGTGTCGTTCACTGCAATAGGCGCCATGTCGGTGCAGGTGAACACGCCCTTTTCCTTTTCGTCGCCGCAAGCGCTCCTGGTGCCTTCGTAGCCGAACCACGACTTCGTTACGGCACCCAGGGTAAAGGTGGGAACCTCGACATCGTGAATGTTGCAGTTACGCGCAGTGGTAAGGCCGGCAACATAGGCCTCAGTGGAAGACGTGTCTGCACGAGTTGTATCCATGGCGCTTTCCCTAAGCCAAGAGCAATGCGGCTTGCAGGCGTCCCAGTAGCGGGTATTCCAGCCACGCTTTGCCGTAGCGCTGATGTCCTTGGTGTATTCGGCCGGAGGCGCGCCGTAAGATTCAAGAGTCGGGAATCCGCTCGCATCGAGTTCCGGTTCCTTGCTGCTGGAACTTTCGGGAACCACGTCGGCACTGGAACCGACAGCAGAACTGCTGGAACCCGGGATCACCATACCGCTCGAAAGCGGGTCAACCGAATTGTTGCCGCCGGCGCTCGATGCCGGATTATCCTGGCCCTGGCTAATACCGCCAGCGCTGGAAACCGGATTGTACGGACTGCTCAGACTGCCCGGGTCAATCGTACCGGACGAATAAACCAGATTGTCAATCCCGCTTGAACTAGACTCGTAGCCAATCGGGTCGGTGCCGTTATTCGGCTGTGCCGCATTGCCTGTATCGTCGCCGCAGGCGCAAACCATGACGACCGCACCGGCCACAACCACCGACTTGAACAGTTCACGTTTCATAATACCTCGTTACGGAGCGCAGCCGGCGCCCTTGCCGTTCGGGTCGTTCGGGTTCTCGCCATCCTTCCAGCAGAACACCGTGTCGAGCACGTCGCCCTTCTTGTAGTCAGACCAGTCGTCGCGCCAGCGGTAGCGATTGTCCTTCGTGGTATTGATGGTCGTCATGTAGTGGTCGACCAGGTACTGCGGGCAATCCACCTCTTCCCAGTTGAAGGTCGGGTTGTCGGCAGCCATGAACCATTCGGCATACCAGCGGCAACCGCGCAGCAGGTTCGGCCAGTCCTTGAACACCTCGTCGCACTTCTTGAGAACGCATTCCTGATAAGCGTCCACGGTATTGTCCCAGCCCAGATTCTGCTGGCATTCGCTCAGGAATCCACCACCGTTCGCACCGAGGCCGCTCGCCGGTACGCCAATCTGCGTAGAGAGAGCGTTGAACGCGCCCACGCCTCCGCCCGGCACCATCAAGTCGAACTGGCCATCTTCCACATCGTAACCGATATTGGAAACCATCACCACGACATGCTTGCCCTTGAGCGCCTTGTGCGTCGCCTTCACGTCGTTCGCATGGTTGCCGCCGTTGTACTGCAAATGGTAGCACTTGCCGCAGCCATACTTGTAAAGGCCGCCGGAGCCAGCCACGTAGCCATAAGAAAGATTCTCGTTCACCTGGATGGGAGCCATGTCCGTACAGGTATAGGTACCGCCGGCATTAGAGTTGACGCAGGCGCTGTTCGTGCCCTCGTAACCCATCCAGTACTGCTGCACCGCGTGGCCGAGCGTAAAAGCAGGGACTTCCACGTCGTGGATGTTGCAGTTGCGCGCCACGGTACGGCCGGCCTGATACGCCTCCTCGCTCGTGGTATCGACGCTGCTGAGCCAGGAACAGTGCGGCTTGCAGGCATCCCAGTAACGGCTACTCCAACCGGTCTTTCCGTTGCTCAAAATGTCCTTGGTGTAGGCCTCAGGAGGCGGGCCGTAAGATTCAAGAGTCGGGAATCCGTTCTCGTCGCGCGGGATATCGCTGGAGCTGCTCTCGGGCACCGTCTCGCTGGAGTTCGGGTTGACCACGCCGCTGGACAGAGGCAGGGTCTCGCTGGAGTTCGGGTTAACCACGCCACTGGACAGGGGCAGGGTCTCGCTGGAGTTCGGGTTGACCACGCCGCTGGACAGGGGCAGAGTCCCGCTGGAATTCGGATTGACCACACCGCTGGAACCCGGCACATCGGCACCGCTAGAAGTCGGGACAATCACCCCACTGGAACCATCGCAACCATTAAGCGAATTGCAGGTTTCAGAAACCGGGGCATTTGACGAATCATCGCCACAGGCGCTGAATACCGCCGCAACACCAGCAATAACCACAAACATGGCAAAACGTTTCATAAATCTCCTTTTTCTACTTACGCCCTTAAAAATAATTTCATAAACGAAAAACCGGACACAAAAAAGCAATTTGACACAACTTTGTGTTCCCAAAACGTGCCCGCGAGTGCGGAACCTCACGGTTTTACGCAAAAAAAAGATCCCCGCCTTTGCGGGGATGACAATGCGAGTCTGGATCCTTCGAGACCTTCGGTCTCTCAGGATGACGAAGCGGCAAACCGCTCAGGATGACATTCGGGACTGAATCCGGAGATTAGTCCCTGAACTTGACCTGCTTGGTGCCGGCGACGACTTCGCCGATCTGCGTCCACTTCTCGCCCTTGGCTTCGAGGTGGGCGACCACTTCGGCCTTGTCGGCGGGGTCGATGAAGATGAGCATGCCCATACCCATGTTGAAGGTATTGTACATCTCGTCCTTCTCGACAGAACCTGCCTGCTGGATGAGCTTGAAGATCATCGGCGGGTCCCACGTAGTGCGATCGATAATCACATCCACGTTGTCCGGGAGGATACGCGGAATGTTGCCCTGGTAGCCCGAACCCGTGATGTGGGCGAGGCCCTGGATAATCTTCTTGTTGCAGAGGTCGATGAGGCTCGGATAGTAGCTGCGGTGCGGCACAGCGAGCGCTTCGCCGATCGTCTTGTCCATGCCGTCAACGAGGGTATCGACCTTGTAGCCGGCCACGTCGAAGAGAACCTTGCGGGCGAGCGAGTAACCGTTGGTGTGAAGACCCGTAGACGGGAGACCGAGGATAATGGTACCCGGCTTGATCTTCTTGCCGTCGATGATGTTGTCGCGTTCCACGACACCCACGATGGTGCCGGAAATATCGTAGTCACCGGGGCCGTAGAAGCCCGGCATTTCAGCAGTTTCACCGCCAATAAGCACGAGGTCGTTCTCGCGGCAGGCCTTGGCCATACCGGCAACGAGCTTGTCCATAACACCCGGTTCCAGGCGGCCCGTAGCCACGTAGTCGAGGAAGAACAGCGGACGGGCACCCTGCACCAGAATGTCGTCGCAGCAGTGGTTCACGATATCCTGGCCCGGCAGTTCATGCGTGCCCATCTCGATATCGACCTTGAGCTTGGTGCCCACGCCGTCGACGGAGCTCACGAGAACCGGGTCCTTCATGCCCAGGTGGTTCAGCGTGAAGAGACCGCCAAAGTTGCCGACGTCACCGAGGACGCCCTGGTTGAATGTAGTACGTACGGATTTCTTGACACCGACCATCGCTTCGTCAGCTCGGGCCAGGGAAACTCCTGCGTCTGCGTAATTCATCTTTTTTCCTTTGCCCTAAAAAAGGGCACATTGTTTCGCCCTATTAGTGGGCACCTTGTTTTTCATCAATATTTCTGAGCGCATCCAGAATGAGGCTCGTGGTATCGGCCATCTGGTTGATGTTCGTCGTCTCGGGCATCAAGTGCGTATCGAGCTTGTACATGGAGTCGTCGCCCCATGCAAGAATCTGCTCGAGGGCATCCGGCCCTGCCAGTTTACCGCACTTGGCACAGCAGATTCGGCCATCCTGGAACGCGACAAAGCCCTTACCACCCTGGTTCGATTCGCAAATCACCGTACCGGTAATGCGGCTCTTTTCCATGGTCTGGGCAAAATCGATAAACGGAAGAACCTTGCCCGAAGCGAGGAGGGAAAGCCTCTGGAACTCGTCGAACGCCTTGTTCTTCGCACGGAGGCTGTCGCAAACCACCTTGTACAGGAACACCATGATGTTCGGGTTCTTGTCGAGGAACTTCACGAATTCGGCCTTCGGGATATGGAGCACCGTGCAGCCGTCTTCGGCAGCGATAATCGTGTTGCTGGTAGGTTCGTTACAAAGAATCGACATCTCGGCAAAGCATGCGCCACTTTCGATATAGGCCAGCACGCTGTAATGCCCATCGGGGAGAATCTGGCCGCACACCTGAGCGCGACCGCTCTGCATCACGCAGAAGAACTGCCCTTCCACACCGCCCTGGACAATGATCTCGCCAGCATCGTACTCGCGGATCTGGGCGTTCAGCAGCAAAAAGTCGGCACATTCACGCGGCACCTGCTGCAAGAACGGGACTTTTGCTTCGTAGCTGGAGGCAATCCAGCCACCAATACCTGTAGGAGTCTTCATCATATGCGCTAATTATAAATATTTCTATACCATCTGTAAGGCGAGGGCTCCGGTTTTTGCCCTGATTCGCCCAATATTCCGGCATGGAGGCAGTCCCGGAGATTTTTTACCAACTCTACGGGGTGCGCGACCGCGCTTTCGTAGAAGTCGTTCCCGCCGCCAGCACTCTTGCGGGCATCGTTCTGGCACACGCGCTTTTCCTTGAACGCCCTTATGCGGGAGAGGCGTGGCTCGGCGGCAAGGATATCCTCTGGAGTACCGTATATGCCCGGGTTCACCCACACGTCGGCACTGTCGGCAACCGCAAAGACTTCTTCGAGCGAGAGCTTCATCTCGCGGGTGGTGTCGCTATCCCACAAATAACTACCGCCGGCCAGCCGGATAAGGCTTGCGGTATAGCTCCTGCCGCCAGGCGCATACCATACGCCGCCGTAGGCCATGCCCGCAATAACGCGGGGAGGAGCCGCCCCTTCGCGAACGCCGCCCGCATCATCAGACGCAGGGAGAGAGGCAAGAGTCGAACTGATAGTTTGTTTGTAAACAGAATCAGCAAACGCTTCCGCGCCGAACAGTTTTGCAAACAACTTAATCCACTCGAACTTCGCGAGCGGGCTGTCTTCCTGCCATTCCGAGGTAAGCATGAGCGGAATGTCGAGCGTAGAAAGCCTCTCGTAGTCGTCGTAGGCGCCGCCGGTAGCAAACGTCATCACCAGGTCGGGCTTGAGTGCAAGCACCTTCTCGAGCGATACCTGCGGGCCGTTCCCGACCTCCACGATTTCGCCCGCGATCACACGCGCAGCAAGCGCAGAATCCACAACGTACTTGCCCTCGCCCACGCCCACAATGCGGCCCTGCACCCCGAGGCGTTCCATGAACCCGAGCTGCGCCGACGAGAGCACCACCGCCCTACGGACCGGCACCGGAACGACGACCGCACCCGCCCATTCCCTGCCCGCGGAAAGCCGCCGGAGGTTCGCGGTATCCGCTACGAAGGCGGGACCTGCCAGCACGAAGCGCTTCACCAGGGTGTCGCGGCCCACGAAGGAACGGATTTCTGCCAGCGACTGCCCACAAGACACTCCCATGCGGAACAGACCGGCGTAATCCGAAGGGGAAAAACGCACCGAATCCGAGCAGAGGGGGGCGCCGTTCAAATGGTCGGCACCCGTGCGGGCACCATCGCGGGAATCTTTCCCGCAGCATACAAAAAAGAGGGCAGCAACGACCGTGAGGGCCAACCGGCCCCCCAGGAACGACCCCGAAAAAGCACGTAAATCGTTGATTTTTAACATCTTATGAAAAATTTCCCTACACATCTGCAAAAAGATAATGTATTTTATATACCGGAATTTATTTATTTTGGAGTCTTGTATGAAGACAAAAATAGTTTACCTGGCCTCGCTCCTCTGCGCGCTTACTTTCGCAACCAGCGCTTTCGCAGATTCTGAAAACGGCTTCTACGAAAAGGACCACATCCGCGGGTTCATATCCCTCGGCGCCGACTACCGCGGCATGTCCGAAAACTTCGAAGGCTACGTGAACACCATTGGAAGGATGAACGAAGGGCACTACGTAAAGGACGACAGCACCGGCAAGGCCGAACTTTACAAGGGCTCCCTCAAGTACTCCCCGTTCGAGGACTACTACATCGGCATCCACTTCAATGTCGGTGCCCAGTACAAGCAGTTCCTCACCTGGTTCAACATCAACTTCATGCCGACGCAGATTTCCGAACGCCCGGCCGAAACCTATACCGTAACGTCTGAATCGGGCAAGTCCATGAAGATGCCCCTGTTCGACGTGAAGTGGTTCACCTACGGTGTCGACTGGATGTTCGCCTGGAAGCTCTTTGGCGAGCACACCTTCATCAACCTCATTCCTGCCGCGGGCTTCGGCTTCAGCCTGATGAACATCCATACGGCATCCATCTTCAGCATCGGTGACGCAAGCAGCTATGTGGACCTGCGCGACCGCTACTACAGCACCTTCGACGGCACCCTTACCGCCGAACTTGAACTGCGCCTCGAATTCGACCCGATCGCTATAGGCATCTACGGCGGTTACCGCCATGTGGACTACAGCGACCTTGAAATCGAAAGTTCGCTTTTGGACTGGGGTCCATACGATACCGACAATGACGGCAACACCTGGTTCGTGGGTCTGCGCGTCACCTGGATATTCATGAGCGATTGGCAGCGCAAGCAAGCAGATAAATTGTAATAAGACCGCTCGTTCGTCATCTCGGGTGTTGAAACCTCCGGTTCCTCACTCGCAGAAGAGACCGCTGCCCGCGGTACCCATGAGTCCTTCGGCAACGCGTTCCATGGCCACATAGAACGTTGAACTTTCCTGAAGGCCCATGTCGGTACTCCACACCACATGGCGGTCATCCTTCACGTAGCTGAAGTTCCAGCCCAGCAGGAGCGTCTGTATCCCGAGCGCGTTCAGCCTTTCGGGGAGCGGGGCAAACTGCTTTTGCGAACTCAAGAGTACGAGCACGTCCATCTTGCCGTACGACGCGAACGTGAGCACGTCTTCCATGAGCGAGATGTTGGGCCTCACTCCCTCGGCACTCACCTGCTCGCAGTAATGGATCTGGTAACCCGCAAACCTGAGTTCGCGCGCGAAGCACGCAATGCCGTGCGTACTATTGTACGTATGCGGGTCCTTGTAGGGGTGGTAGTAATGGCATTCCATCACCGCATACCTCGACACGGGAGTGAACACGCGAAGCGCCTCTTGCCGGGCCCAGTTCTTGATGGCACGGAAGTCGAGCTTCGCATGGAGGGGATGGTGAAACCTGTAGTAGTCGTGAGCCTTCTTGAGCGTGTATCCGTCCACAACGAGGAATACGCGCAGAGGTCGTCTTGTTGTCATGGGAATCTCCGTTTTTAAGTGTTCCTATCCTTAAAACGGATTCCCCCCCTAAAATGAGCCGTAAATTTTTTGTTTACGTGCAGATTTTACAAAGTCATTCCAGCAATCCCCGACTGTCCAGGTCATCCATCAGGGAGCCCGGCATCCAGTTCTTCATCTTCCTGAACGTGTCGTCGTTAAGCCTGTCGCGCCAAGCCTGCATCTTGGCCTTGTCGCCCTGGTCGGCATAGATGCGCACGAGGTTCAGCACGGCACACCAATAGCGGATGGACTTGCCCGTACGCGCCAAATAGTCAGAGGCGCTCTTCTCGTAGATGGCGGCAGCCTCCTTGTAGCGCCTGAGCCTGTAAAGCATGTCGGCCTTGACCTGCAGCAGCACCGGATGGTTCGGGGCCTTGGAAAGCCCGCGCTGGGCAAGCTTGAGGCCCGCATTGAAATCGCCCTTGTCGTAGTGCATCCAAACTAACGAGGTGAGGTAGAGCGGCCAGAATCGCTTGGACTGCGACGCAGACGAATCGAGCACCGCGAGGTATTCTGCCCTGCGGTCGGACTTGAAGGGAACCCAGCTGAAACTCTTGTCGATGTAGTAGGCGTATATCGCGTAGAAGGCACGCGCCTCCTGTTCCTGCGATTCCTCGAACAGCTTTGCCGCCGAGCGCGTAGTCATGGCGCCCTTCACGGAATGCCCCGACTCGCTCTGCACGTAGCCGAGCTCGAACTTGCGCAGAGCCTCCCAAAGCCCGGTAGAGGCGCACTTCTCGAGGTTTGTCCCCGCGCGTTGCAATGCGAGCGTATCACCCAAGTCGTCGTAGCAGCTCACGCGCACAATGTTCTCGAGCACGCAGCCCACACCATCGTCCTTCTCGCGGACCTTTTTTGCAAGAGCCATCGCGCCGTCGTAATCGAGCGCCATGGACTTCTCGGTAACCTGCTCCGCCATCTGCATCAGGGGTGCCGGAAGCACAAGCGTAAGTCCCTCGCCGAAGGCGAGCGCAAAGGAAAGCAATGCAAATGCGACAATACGGTTAAACACTATCCACAAAAATAAAAAAAAGCCCCTCTATAAACAGCCGCTCGGCAATGCGGGCGCTCCATTTATAATCCAACATGGAATATATCGCCCCGAGCGCACATCTACAGACAAACTTGTATTGACGGGAAACCTTATCCCATTGAGATTCAACGCATTAGGAAGCTGCAGAAATTGCGATTCCGTTTAAAAATCACGGAAAACGAGAAATCTCGCAAAAGTTACAATTTCGCTATTTGATTTATATCACTTGCCTCAAAGGGGGTAGAAAATCTATAATAAAAACAAGAAATCCACAACGTCTTAACAGTCATGCCACCAACCGCCACAGAGGAGCGAGACCGGCATGACAAAACCGTAGAAAATTGCGATAAGCGTATGGAGGCACACCATGAAACCGATCCATAAAACATCCGCAGTATCATTCTACCTGATCAACTCCGGGTTCAAGGCATTCAAGAACCGTATCCGCGAGGAGTTGAGCGCCATCTGCAGCATCCCGCTGGAATCGCTCGTCGACGACACGAGCCTGCAGTGCTATTACCGGAGCGGAGAATCTGCCGACTATGTCGCGGCCTGCATCGCGGGCCCGAATTTCGAGTTCGACGACGACTTTGCCGATGCAGGGTAACCTGCCGACCTTGAGGGGTGCCGAGTGTCGCCCTGAAAGTTTATCTCTCTGAAACCTAAAGACCCCCGCAGCCTCGTGCCGCGGGAGTTTTTTTCCAACGCAGGTCTGTGATCGCCACGCCTCTAAAGGCTCGCGATAAAAAAAAAGGCGGGCACGTGGCCCGCCACAAGACTTCGCAAACAAACGAACCCTACTTCTTTTTCTTGTCATCCTTCTTCTTTTCGTCGGACTTCTTGTCGGATTCGGCAGTGGGCTGGGCGCTCGCGGGCAGGTTGCAGCCTTCCATCACGTAGAACTTGCCCTTGCGGACTGTCACGACCTTCGTGTTGGTGTTCGCGCCACGCGTAAACTTGATTTCGCCGTACACGCTCTCGAACGAAGGCGTGTTGTTCAGGTACTTGGTGAGGCTCTCCGTATTCTTCTGGATTCCAGAAAACACGATTTTAGCCGCATCGTAGCTGAGGCCGCTCACCTTGTCCTCGCCGGGATCCTCGCCCCACTTTTCCTTGAATGCCTTGGCAAAGTTGTCGAAGGTCTCCTTGTTGCCCGAGATGTCGAGGCCGGGAACGCTGAAGTAGGAACTGTCCACGAGGTGCTTGCCCTGAATGAGCAGTTCGCGGCCGTACCAGCCCGAGGCGCCGAGCATGGTGCCCGCAATCTTGTTGTAGGCGACCTGGCCCACCATCAGGCCCGCATCGCCCGGGTTGGTGGACGGGATAAACACGCCGGGAATCTTCATCGTGGAATCGGCAAGGTAGTCGCGGCGTTCGCGCGGGCCAACGGCATCAAGGTCAGATGCCCCGCGGGCAATGTTGCGCCTGCGGTTCTCCTGCTTGAAGCGAACGTCGCGCAGCAACTTGAATTCGGTCGCGTAGTCGGGGCGGCCTTCCTCGTAGCTGCGGAAGGCGACCACGTTGCCGCCGCGACGTTCCACAGCGCGGGTGAAGCTCTGCGACATGGCAGACCCGTAGTCACCGAGCGGGCTCAGCACCGCAAACTCGCGGATGTCAAGACACTTGGTGGCAAAGTCCGCAATCTTCTGCGCGAGGTTGTCCATGGTGATGTTCACCTGGAAAATGTTCGGGCCCATCTTGGCGATGCCGTCGTCGGTCGCAGTGGGGGTGAGCATCGGGATGTTCTGGAAGTTGCTGCCGAGCCATGCGGCGACGGTCGCGGCGGGCGCGCTCATGATGGGGCCGATGACTGCGACGATACTATCCTGGTTGACCGCCTGCTGGGTTCGCATGAGGGCGATGGAGGCGTCGGCGCGGGTATCGGCAATGCGGATGCGCACCTTGTTGCCAAGGCCGGACTGCTCGTGGGCAAGGTACACGCCCTGCACCGCGGCGGCGCCGAATTCTGCAAAGTCACCCGAGAGCGGGGCGAGCACGAGTATGGTCGGCTTGCCGGCACCGAGACCCTCAATGGATTCCAATCCCTGCTGGGCCACTGCGGAAAGATTCTCGGCGACACCACCGTTCACCACCTTCTTGTACCAGTAGCGGGCGGCACGATAGCGCTTGGCGTTCTGGCACTCGCGGCCCATCTGGAGCTGCATCCAGCCCACAACGTCCTTGTCTACCGGGTACTTTTCCAAAAGCGCCTGCAGCTGGTCGGCATTCAGGAGGCTCGCCGCGAGCGTCTGGATGGCGACATCCTTCGTGTGGCTCTTGGCGGCAGGGTTCTTGGTATAGGCGAGAATGCGAAGCATAGCCTCGACACCCTCGTACACCGAGCCCTGTTCGGTGAGCATCATGGCACGGGCAAGTTCCATGCGTTCGCGGTATTCGGAAGCCACATGGTATTCGAGGAACTTGGAAGCAAGCTTCAAGGCATCGGCGCGCTTGTGTTCGCGCATGTAGCATTCCGTGAGGAGCACCGCCGCCTGGGCACCTTCGTGCTTGCGGAAGTTCTTGGATTCGGAAAGCTTCTGGAGCGGGGCTACAGCCTCGGCGCACTTGCCTTCACGGATAAGAGCCTTCGCCTTCGAGACATCGTCCTGGGCAAAAAGCGCCGTTGCAAGCGTACACACTAATAAAAAAGGTAGGAATCGATTCATAGTAGTCTATCGCGCTAGTCTTCGGCGACGGTTTGAACCACTTCGTGTTCTTTCTTGATTTGTTTCTGCACGGTTTCCGGGAGCTTGGACCAGTCCAGTACATCCACGCGGAACGTGAGCCCGCTTTCGGCGAATGCCTTCTCCACCGCGGTCATGGCCTCGAAGGAAAGGGGCCGTTCCGCAATGACGGCAAGGTCGAGTTCCGTTTCGGGGGTCAGGTCCACACCCGTGAGCCTGGGACCGTATGCCCAGACTTCCAGCCCTTCGAAATGGAGGGAAAGGATGCGCTGGACGGTTTCCAGTTGTTCAGTTTCTAAGCAAAGAGCCATAGTACGGGCAAATATAGTTAAAAAGGGGCTGCGCCTCGCCGCCGGGAATTGGCACGGGAGGGCGGGAATTGGCACGATTGGCACGGGCATGCCAAAAATCCAAGACCTTAATGTGAGAAAAATCACGTTATTTTGCATGTACGATTGCGTTTTAGAGCCAATAAAGCCATTTTATCAATTTTCGCGTCATTTTCTGTCATTCAAAAGCCCTATTAGTGGGATGGCATCCCGAAGGACTCACGAAAAAATTTCAAAACCACTTTACAAAACGAAACCCCGAGACGATAAGTAAGTATGCGATCTACGAACACCTCTTTTACCGGCAACAAGACATAACGCTGCAGGGGACCCGACGCTACAGCGTGGGAGCAAGGCGCCACCCCTACCCTCATTCCCATACCCCGAAACACGGGGCATCACAACATTCAAACCCGACAGTCGATGCCGGGAAAAGGGATTTATGTCTATGAAGAAGACCAATACCACCACCGCCAGCACCAACAAGACCCTCTCCAAGGAACAGGAGCTGGAACTCATCATGGCCATCCGCCAGGGCGACGAGAATGCCGAGAACAAGCTGTTTGAAAGCCTCTACGCCTTCATGAAGATGACCCACGAGTTCGGACCCGACGGAATCTCGGGCAAGGCGAAGGTCGGCTACTCCTGCGATTTCGAGACCGCTCTCGCGGACTACGACATCCTCGAGATCTTCAGGAAGTGCGTTCAGACCTACAACCCGAACCGCGGCAGCTTCAGGAACCACCTCGCGTTCCGCATGAACATGGCGGCCAAGGACCGCATCCGCAACAAGAGCCATGCCCAGGGTCTTGACAACCCGGACAACGTCGAGTACGTGGACACGCGCTCCGACTACGACGAAGACACGCTCAACTCCCGCGTCGTGAACCTGTTCGACTGTACAACTGCCGAATGGTCGGAAGCAAGGGATGCCGATGCGGAGGACCACGACCACTGCTTCGAAATCGTCGACCTTATCGAGGAACATTTCGGCGAGAGCAGCATCGAGTTCCGCTACATCGAGCTGTACTGCTCGCTCGGCGTGGACGCGAAGAAGCACACCGGCGAGATCTGCGAAGCGCTCCACTGCTCGCGCCAGACGCTTACCAACATCAAGAAGCGCATCCGCGACGCCTTCGGCGGGATCTGGCCGACGGCAGCATAGAATTTCCTTTGTGGTGGACCAGAAGCGGCGCCCTAATGGGCGCCGCTTTCTATTTTCAAAATGATTTTTTCGCCACTTATAAATCGATCACGCGATCGTTCTGCAATAATTGTTCGAAAGTCTGGCGTTCGCGAACAACCTTCAGTTCGCCGTTCGTGTACATCGTCTCGGCGGCGTAGCGGCGGCTGTTGTAGTTGCTGCTCATGGCGGCGCCGTAGGCACCCGCGTCATGGAGAATCAGCAAGTCGCCGACCTTCGCCTTCGGGAGCTTGCGCGTCACCACAAAGCCGCCTTCTTCCTGCGTGAACACGTCACCAGATTCGCAGAGCGGGCCCGCCACGACGGCATCGACCGTCTCGTTCAGTTCGCGACCGTCGCGGGCGATAATCGAAATGCCGTGATAGCTGCCGTAGAAACTCGGGCGCACCAGGTCGGTGAAGCCCGCGTCGAGCAGATAGAACAGGTTGTCGCCCTGCTTCTTGACGGCGCGGATTTCGGTCATGAGGTAACCGCTCTCGGCTACCAGGTAACGACCCGGTTCGACTTCCAGGTGAACCTCGTGGCCGATGCTCTGCTGGATGCGCTTGCGGGCGTCGTCCCACAGCTTGTAGTAGGCGTTCACGTCGATGCGGTTGCCCTTGTCTTCTTCGTGATAGGGAATCGGGAGGCCGCCCCCTGCACTGATGGTGCGGAGATGGCTGCCCAGGCGGCGGCTAGCGTCCACCATCGCATCGCAAACCTGCGAGAGGTGTTCGAAGTCAGAGCCGGAACCGATATGCATGTGGAGCCCGGTAATCCACATGCCGTTTTCCTGCGCGAGCTTGATGCAGTCCTTTATCTGCTCGTGCCACACGCCGTGCTTGCTCAAGGGACCGCCGGTGTTCACCTTGCTCGAATGCCCGTGACCGAAGCCCGGGTTCACTCGCAACGTGAGTTCGCTCTTCACGCCGAAATCGGCGAGCTGCTGGATCATGTCGGGAGAACCGACGTTTACCGCGATGTCGTACTTCTTCACGAGTTCCAAAGCGTCGCGGTCAAAAATGTCAGCCGTGTAGACAATCTCGGGAGCCTTGCCCTTCTGCTGTCCGCCCTTGAAACCCGCCTTGAGGGCGCGGACGATTTCACCGGCGGAGACGGCATCGACCACGCCGCCGAGCTTGCGCACGAGCGCCACGACAGAAAGGTTCGGGCATGCCTTCTGGGCAAAGCGGACGGTGTCAAAAACCTGGACTTCCTTCACGCGCTTCTCGATGGTAGCGCGGTCGTAGATCCAGAGCGGGGTGCCGTACTGTTCGGCAGCCTTAACAAAAACTTCTTGAGGGATAGAGTAATTTGCCATACGGGAAAAAGATAGAAAAAGACTGCGACTACGCGGGCACCCCATATGCCTTACGCCAACCCGCATTGCACCGCAACATGGCTGCTCCCGCGCCAGCCCTTACATAAAATGAAAAACGCCGGCGGTAAAACCGGCGTCTTGTCGTCTGCATAAGCAGACGCCCCGTTTAATTTATAATTAGACGTGCTTGATCTTGTTGTCGCCTGCATCCCAGTTCTTGCCGTCGCACACGAACTTGTATTCGTAGTCGCCAGCGGCGAGAGAGATCTTGGCAGTCCAGAGACCCGTCTTCTTGTCTTTCTTGAGCATGTCCTTGTCGACAGTCCAGTTGTTGAAGGAACCGGCGATGGAGACGGTCGTTGCGAGCGGGCAGTCGGCGACGAATTCGACGGCGACCTTCTTCGGAGCGGCAGCCTTCGGGGCGGCCTTCTTGGCCGGGGCCTTCTTTTCGGCAGCAGGCTTTGCGCAAGCCTTGGCACATGCCTTCTTTTCAGCGACCGGCTTGGCGGCAGCCTTGGCCGGCTTCACTGCGGCCTTCTTGGCAGGGGCCTTGGTAGCCTTAGTAGTTGTTGTTTTAGCCATGGAATACCTCCTGAATGTTAATGACGGGCACAAAGGTAGTAAAAAATAAGTTTTGTGGCTAGATGTAAAATTATTTACTATTTTTTGGGCCATGTTGAAGCAGATTATCGCCCCCAGCGTGCTAAACGCGAACTTCCTCGAACTCGGAAACGGCCTCAAGGCCATCGAAAACGGTGGCGCGGGCCTTGTCCACCTCGACATCATGGACGGGCACTTCGTCCCCAACATCAGCTTTGGCCCGGGCATCTCGGCCTGCATCGGCAAGGGAACAAAGCTCCCGCTCGATTGCCACCTGATGATCGAAAACCCCGAGCTCTACGTGGGCGAATTCGCGAAGGCAGGCGCAAGCATTATCAGCGTGCACGCCGAGACCACCAACCACCTCGACCGCCTGCTGCACCAGATTGCGGAACTCGGCGTGAAACCCGCGGTGGCCATCAACCCGGCGACCCCGTTAGAAAGCATCAAGTACGTGCTCGACATCGTAGACATGGTGCTCATCATGTCGGTGAACCCTGGCTTTGGCGGCCAGAGCCTCATCCCGTACTGCCTCGACAAGATTCGCGAACTGCGCGCAATGAAGCCGGAACTCGACATCCAGATTGACGGCGGCGTGAAGCTCGACAACATCCTCGCCTGCAAGGAAGCGGGCGCGAACGTGTTCGTGGTGGGTTCCGCGATTTTCGGGAAGAGCGACCCCGAGGCCGTGTGCCGCGAGTTCGTGAAACTCGTGAACAGATAAAAAGCTAGACTGCGACCTTGAGCGCGTTGAGGGGGCTGTTCAGCGGGATTTTCCGCTGGTTCTGCAGGCGCGTGACAATGACACCCGGACGCACGTGGAACGCACGCGAGAAATAGTCGATGCAGCGAGGTTCCGCAAAGCGCCCACAGCAAATAATCTCGCATTCTTCCGCCTCGGAAAGCAATAGGCCTTCTGCAATGCGGCGAGCCAGCGCATCGCGCGTCGGGTCGCTCGAGATTACTTTATCTGCAGTCACGAGACACGAGGGCTTAACCCGCCCATGCAGAATGTACCCCATGGCATAATATGCGGATTCCATGAAATCACCGTCGCTTATCGCCCCCGTGGGCAGTTGCAGCACGGGCCGCAACCCCTTCCAGAAGCATGCCGCCCGCGGGGCCGGCGCCGTAAGGAACGCGGGCACCTGCAATACGGTGACATCGCATTTTTTGAGAGTTTCAATAAAATTGCGGCGCAGACCCTGACGGAAAGGTATCGCGTTGTTCCGCAAGAAGGCGAGGTTCCTTGCGATGCTCTTGCGGTCTATCTCGAAATCCGCCGGAGGGCGTTCCACCTGGAGTTCGCCGATACGCAGCCATGCGGAATAGGCCTGCGGGTTTACCGACCCCTGCACGAAGGCATAACATTTTTCCCAGGCGGCAATGCTCGCGACTCCCATAAACTTCATGATTTCGCGGGGAATAAAACCCGATTCATAGCGCTGGCTGTTGCCTAGGCCTGCGGTACCTGCGATGCATCCGCGCACTTGCAGCTCGCGGACAGGAAAGCGGCGCGCCCACCCGACAACCTCGGATGAACTGAACCTGCGGGCGAACTCCCTGCGGCCTTTCTGCAATGCGCGCAGTTCGCCCTTCTTGAATGGCCACAGCTCCTTCGCGGGTGTATCGAGCAAAAACTCGATAGCCGCAGCCTTCTCCATCGTGAAGTTGTCCACAATCGAGCGGCGCGATATCCCGAGACGCGCAAAAAGTTCTTCTTGCGTGAGCCCCTTTCGCGCCATCGCCATGCGAAGTTCTGGCGTAAATATGTCAACAGATGTTGTCATCGGTAAAAAAATACTTTTTTTTCGTAAAAAAGGAGTATTTTCACCATAAAAAAGGCGATTGCTCAACTCCGGCCCATACTTTCAATTATATTTAGAAAAGGGATGAGCATCAAGTTAAGAGGAGAAGAAGGATGAACATCACAAAATTTCTTCAGGCGGCATTTTCCGTAGCGTGCGCGACGACGTTTTTTGCATGCTCCACTTCGGACAAAGTAGCCGGTACCACGGAAACAGACAACGCACTCGCCAACGAAGAAAGTTCTTCGAGCATATCCAGTTCCAGCGGCACCGCGAACCCGGACTCCCTTGGTTCAGAAACGCCCAACTCCATCGACCCGATTATCTTTATCCCGGATTCTAGCCTCGACGACACGCTCATCTTCGAATTCCCCGGCTTCGGCGGAGATGGCGGCGTATGGGGCGGATTGGACGGATCAACCAATTGTTACGACAGCGCAAAGGTCGCCCAGGCCATCGAGAACACCATCACGCTCGGCAAGTTCATTTCGGGCCGCACCGAAAAACTCATGGCGACAGGACTCACCCAAGAGCAGGCGAGCGCTACCGCACAGCAGGAACTGTTCACGGCGCTCGGAATCGACACGCTCCTGCAAGAACAGCCCACACAGAAGAGGTACATCAGCAACCTGCTCAACTACATCTTCGGCGGCACGACCGAATCCGAGTTCTACGAGAGCGTCGAGAAGACATTCACGGAAACCGGAACGCTCTCAAAGGATGACTACTGCAACTTCGTCGAGCGCGAAGAAACATCGGCAAATAACCTCCCGATGACCGGATACACGGGCAACGGGTTCCCCGGACACATCATTTACGAATACACCATGTACAATTCCAGGAACTGCAAGGGCACGCTGCTCATCCCGTCAAGGATTGTGGAGATGGTCAACATCAAGTGCTACGACATGCCCCCATGCGACAGTTCCAACATTGGCACGACCGTCAAGGCGAAGTACAATTCCGCAGAAAAATTCTTCACATGCAGGGCTTCGGGCTGGGACGGCGCCAACGCAATGGAAGCGACAACCTTCGGGATCGAGTGCGACAAGGAAGGCAAGGACGTATTCTACGGGGGCAAACCCATCAACATTTCATTTGTATGTAGTCTTGACTCGGGCTGGTACGTCGCAGAGACCATTGACGCCGAAACGTTCGACGTGCCCTGCGACAAGCACGGCAAACTGTACACAAGCATGGATACCCCGAACACGACCTACGTGTGCCGCAAGGAACCCTTCTGCAGGCATTATGACTTCTATAAAGCTGATGCGCCCTGCATGGACGAAGGCTGGGATTACGCCAGCAAGAACGACCTCGAGATGTCGAAGGCGGAATGCACAACCGACGGGCAGACGCAAAAAAGCGATATCGACCCGAACATGTACTACGTTTGCCAAGACGGGAACTGGAGCGAGTTCTACAACAGGCCCTGCGATACCGACAACAAGCGCATAAAGATACAGGCTCAAAACATTACCGGGTATGTAGAATACATCTGCTATAACAAGACATGGCGCCCCGCGTACGAATGGCATGCGGAATACCCTGCCGAATACTACTTCAATCCTGAAATTGATTACGGGAGCTTCAAGGACCCGCGCGACAACTACGTTTACCACACCATCGAATTCAAGGGCCGCACGTGGATTGCGGAGAACATGAAATACGCCGGGTTCCCCGACAGCGTGCTGGCAAAAGAAACCCGCTGCCTCGAAGACAGTTGTAAGAACGTCGGGCGATTCTACAGCTTTAATGTCGCAGACAAGGTTTGCCCCGAAGGCTGGAGACTCCCCGATTCCAGCGACATCGCGACACTCGGGGAAAGGCAACCCGATACCCCGCACCTCATTTCACAACTTGGCGGCACGGGTAGCAGTTATTCGGCGCCCGATACCTACGGGCTGAGCTTCATTTTGAGCGGAAGAATTGTCGATACCGACATGCCCTATTCGCTCTGGCAAGGTTATACAGCAATGTTCTGGACAAACGAGACCGACCCGCAGGGTTCCCGACTCGTCGTAAGTGTCGGCTATTACGAAGTGAAATACGATGGATGGTATCAGAATAACCCTCCTGGCATGCCTGGGCTCTACAACGACGTTTTCCTCACCATACGCTGCCTAAAGAAATAAGCGCCGCCCACCTGGATGCTCTGCATCCAGGATGACAATGCCGAACAAAGTATTATATTTAGAATATGGTACTTGACGCTTTCAAAAAATACCCGAGCCAAATTTCGAGCGCGTTCAGGCGTTTCCCGGTCGCATCGGCGTTCGCCATCCTCACATTTATTGCCAGCGTATTCAACATCGAATACATAGACCTTCTTGACATCGATATATTCTCTCCCGAAAATACTGGAGGCTTCCTTTTCCATTTTTACGTGTGGTTTTGTTTTTACCCTCCCGCAGCGCTCCTCGTCTCGCTCGCCACGTCACTTGTACAGGAATCCCTGAAGAACCGTAAATGGCAACCGCAGGTAATCACCGGCGGCGCATGGTTCGCGCTCTCGGTGTTCCTGTTTTTCTTCTTCACGAGAAATTTTACTTGGGCAAACTACTACTTCATCGTAACCATCATCTTCGTATACCTCATCGCAGCACTGAGCATATTCATTGCCCCGTTCTGGAAGCAAAAAGATGAAAACGCATTCTGGATTTTCTTATTCAGGAACCTCAAGGCGCTAATTGTCGGCGCCCTTGTGGCAGCTCTCCTGTGCGGCTCCGTAGCGGCACTCGTCTTCGCCTTCGGGCAACTTTTCGACCATGAATTCGAAGAAAAGATCTTCCTGTACATCTTCTATTTCTGCGCAAGCATCGTACTCCCCACCCTCTACTTCACCGGCATTCCCTCCATCGAGGAATGCCATAGCGAAACACCTGCACTGAGCAAGTTCGCCACAAGCACCATACGGTTTCTCTTTTTCCCGGTGCTGTCGCTTGCCATACTGCTGTTCTACGCCTACATCGTCAAGTTCGTCGTGCTATGGGACATGCCGCAGGGAATGGTATCGTACTTCGTCTCGGGATTCATGGCCTACATGCTCGCGCTGGTCACTATCATGTACCCAACGCGCCTGGGTAACGGCCAAAGTTTCGAAAAGAAACTCCTGAAAATTTTCCCGACCACATGCATCCCCCTCGTGGTCATGATGTCTGTCGGGCTCATCCGCAGGATAAGCGAATACGGCATCTCCGAAATGCGCATCTATGTCGTCGCCATCAACATCTTCTTCTACACCGTCATCGCAATCCTCCTCATCGACAAAATCAAATGCAAGTCGCGCTACATCGCCGTCACCTTCTGCGCCATTTTCTTTATCTTCACAGAGGCTCCGTTCAACGCACAATGGATTACGCACCATGTATGGATGGAAAGCATCAAGAGCGCACTTGCCGCACAGGGTTACACCGAGTTCCCGCTGAGCAAGGAAGACACCAGGCAGTTTATATGGGACTTGCGGCAAAAGGGCGACAAGGAATCGGCACTTCTCGTTTCACGGATAAGTGAACTTACACGCATCCCCAGCAAGGACATCGCGGAGTACATCAACATCACCAGGTTCGATGACGCCTTCATAAACAGTCTAGACAGCAAAAAATGTTGCGGAGAGGTCGAGGACGAAGATTCAGAACAGTTCGATACGTTCAACATAAGCGTGGAATACCCCGAGAAGATGGCGTTCGATATCCCGCACGGTGCCAAGCAGGCCGTCAACGTGGAGCGCCACTTCAACGACAACGAATTCGAATTCCAGGGCGACACGCTCACCTTCCGGATTTCTCTACAGAAAGACGATTGCGGTTGCGACGAAAGTTCCTCATGCACCGACAGCACCGCAGATTCGACAACTAGCGACATCTACAACTTCACTGTCGACAGGCAGACCCTGAAACAGGACTCGACGAAGTTCATCATGACGGACAGGGCGACACTCGCGATAAGGCACATGCACGTAGCCGAATGGTCGAAGACCAGCAAGGACCTGTCTATCACGGGTATCTTGTTTATTGAATAAGCGCGAAAACGACGCACAAGGGGAATGCGCGGGCTTTAAACGGCGCGGCGCTTGACCCGATTTATGCGTTTAACTATATTTATGCATAAATAAGAATGCGCAGGGCAAAATCCGCGCCAAAAGGAACAATTATGGAATACAAAATTAAGGATATCAACCTTGCGATCGAAGGCCGCAAGGAACTCGACCTCGCCGAAACCGAAATGCCGGGCCTCATGGCTCTCCGCAAGGAATACGCCGGCAAGAAGCCGCTCGCGGGCGCCCGCATCATGGGTAGCCTCCACATGACCGTGCAGACCGCAATTTTGATTGAAACGCTTACCGACCTCGGTGCCGACGTGCGCTGGGTCAGCTGCAACATCTTCAGCACGCAGGACAACGCTGCCGCCGCCGTCGTGGTGGGCAAGAACGGCACCATCGACAACCCGCAGGGCGTGCCCGTGTTCGCCTGGAAGGGCGAATCGCTCGAAGAATACTGGGAAAATACCGCCCGCGCCCTCGTGTGGCCCGACGGCAAGACTGCCGACCTCATCGTGGATGACGGCGGCGACGCCACCATGCTCGTGACCTGCGGCGCCGAATTCGAAGACGCCGGCAAGGTTCCCGAATTCAACCCCGAAAAGGACAGCGAAGAATGGGGCGTGTTCCTCGCCACCTGCAAGAAGATTTTCGAAAAGGATCCCAAGCAGTGGACCCGCGCCCGCGAAGCCTTGAAGGGCGTTTCCGAAGAAACCACTACCGGCGTGCATCGCCTGTACCAGATGGCCCAGGCTGGCCGCCTCAAGTTCCCGGCAATCAACGTGAACGATTCCGTGACCAAGTCCAAGTTCGACAACCTCTACGGCTGCCGCCACTCCCTCATCGACGGCATCAACCGTGCCTCCGACGTGATGATGGCCGGCAAGGTCGCAGTCGTGTGCGGCTACGGCGACGTGGGTAAGGGCTGCGCCCAGTCCCTGCGCGGTCAGGGCGCCCGCGTGATCATCACCGAAATCGACCCGATTTGCGCTCTGCAGGCCGCCATGGAAGGCTACGAAGTCAAGACCCTCGACGAAGTCGTGAGCATGGCCGACATCTTCGTGACCACCACCGGCAACACCATGATCATCTCCGCCGCCCAGATGGAAAAGATGAAGAACCGCGCCATCGTCGGCAACATCGGCCACTTCGACAACGAAATCGACATGGCTGGCCTCAAGAAGATTCCGGGCATCAAGAGGAACGAAATCAAGCCGCAGTACGACGAATGGATTTTCGCCGACGGTCACAGCATCCTGGTGCTCGCCGAAGGCCGCCTCCTGAACCTCGGCTGCGCTACCGGTCACCCGAGCTTCGTGATGAGTGCAAGCTTCACGAACCAGACCATCGCCCAGATCGACCTCTGGCTCAACGCCCAGGGCAAGCAGACTGTCGCTGGCATCAAGTACGAAAGCGGCGTCGTCTATACGCTCCCGAAGATCCTCGACGAAAAGGTCGCACGCCTCCACCTCGAAAAGCTCGGCGTTCACCTCACGACCCTCACCAAGGCCCAGGCCGACTACATCGGCGTGCCCGTGGAAGGCCCGTACAAGGCTGAACACTACCGCTACTAGTAGACGATAGAACACTCGCTGCGCGAGCTACAGACGAAAGAAAAGCATCATTGCGAGGAGCGAATCGCCCCGAAGCAAAAGTGTGCAAGGCGATGCCAGTAAAATATGCTTGCATATTTTTATTGGTGAGCCGTAGCCACGGACGCCAAAGGCGTCAATCCACCCCTGATTTGTCATCCCCGCCTCCGTGCGGGGATCTTCCTTTAAAAGAAATCTTCAAATTGGGCATTCAGTAAGGCGAACACCTTTTCGTGAGTACATACATGTAGATGCGCTAAGTCATTTCGACAATCGTACATTAACTTAAGACGATTTTCTTTTTTGTCAACCCGTCTTTGATCTAAATACCCATACTTGTACAATTCGTAAAGATGCTTTAATTCTGCTTCATACGGATTTGCAATCTTGTTTTTTTCGCCAACAACCGTAATACCACGTTTTTTTATAACAGAATCTATTTCTGCAAAATACTGTTCAACCCACTTAATACGTTCAATTTCCATCATAGGAAACAAAGTCTGCATTTGAGCGGTCCAGATAAGTCTTTCAATTTTTTCGTTTTTATTATTGCGAACTAAATTCAAAATATGGTCTTCGGAGCACCCACGCCTTGCAAACCTCTCATCCGCCGCAATTTTTCGTAACGCTTCTTCAATGCGCACGACCTTAAAATCATAATCTAGCGCCAACCTGCAAGCGATTTCAACGTCTTTCTTACACAACGTTGAAATAAGCATTGAGACATAGTTTCTCCATCGTTCGTCGTACCCCTTGTCATCCAATACATACCCAATAAACAAATGGACACTATAATCGCGAATAAAGGATTCATATCGAATAGCTTCTAAATTCTCATATTGAGACAAATCCTTGTCAAATGGAATTTCGACAATAATCATGCCTCGTTTTCTTTGATCAATTTTAAAGCCATTACAAAATTCCAGCCATTGATCAACATTTGTTTCCGATATTCCTTTAATCCAAAGCAATTTGCCTTGCATTAAGCTATTGTTCAAAATATGCTGTTGAATCGTATGCCTCGAGTTTCTTCGATACGTATCGTCTCCCAACATATCCAACAAAAAAGAACCCGGAGCAAGATTCTGCTTGTTTTTATCAAGAACATCTATAGTTTCTACACCCAATTGAAATCCATCCTTCACAACGCATGCCTGCATCACACAGCGCATAGAATATCGCCACGGCAAATCGTTAGGTACAAGCAGTACAGGAATTTTACATTCACGCGAAGCCGTTACCGTAGCACGAACAAAATCGTAAGCACTGGTTATCTGTTCCCACCAATATATTTCAAATGCGTTACTGTCCATTTTTCTTATCAAACTCACAATTAGCTTCTTCTACATCTTGCTCAATTTTGTCAAGGCTATTGCCAATCATATCAATAAAAGCCCTACGACGTAAACGATATTTGCTATTAGATAATTCAAGAATGCCCATGTCGACCATTTCGTTGAGAAGGTCTTCGTAGTGTTCTTCATTCGCAAGGATCTTCACGCCAAGAAAGCCCGCCATTTCCTTGATTTCTGCAATGGAGAAGCCCATCCAAATCATATTAGACTTATCATTCATATGGTAAAGGGCTGTAATACACTTAGACAACATCAAATACCGATCATCCAATTGCAAGGACATCACAAATTTTTCCTGAATACTCTTATTCAGAGAAGCTGAAGCAATGACCTTGCTCAACTGGGAACGATCCAACTGGAAAGGAGGATTTCCACAATTAGATCCGTAGCTGTATTTTTCAATCAAAGTCGTTTTGACCAAAATATTACCAAAGAACTGAATCATACCCGGATAGTAATTGGTATTAGCCAATATAGAATCCAGATATGGATACTTAGCAACCTTAAATCCAAGATAACGCAACGGGCGAAGCAACAAATTTGAGGCATCACGATAACGTAAAGGTCTAACACAAAGCGGACGACCAAACTGCCCTAAAAGGCTGTTATTCTTCGCTGCATTCTTTGCACGGCTCACATTGTGCAAGCCAGCAAACACAAATCTAAACTTATTATGCGTGCTGCGCTTTAAAGCAATAAAATCTTCCAAGCTACTATAGTTATCCTTAGAAATGCTGTCCAGATAAATATCTGATTCATCCATCAATAAGAACAAAGACACCAGCTTACCTTCTCCAAAAAGCCTTTCTATATTCGTTTTAAGGATACTAATCCTTTTGCAAATAGGAAGCACACTAATATGAGACTCCCTAAGTTTACTGTTTATCGCCTGCACAATTTTTTCAACAAAGGAAACTTCGGTATTGCAATGCTTGATATCCACATATACCGCAACTTCCTTCAATTCGGGTTTATGGCACAGATTTGTCGCACGCAAAAGCAAGGTTGTCTTACCCAACTGACGACCGCCATACACAAAACAAGGCGGATTATCCGTGGTAAGTGAACTAATTTCTTCTTCACGGCCAAAGAACATCTCATCGCCAATACCCGAAGAACTATTGTCATCACAGAAAGGCTGATAAGTGGAGTAGGGCAAAGTGCATTGAAGCATTGCAGTAATACGTTCACCACGTCTTAAACTTGCCAAATAAAGCACCATCACAACATCAATCAAAAGGAACGGATTCTTGCTAATCTTCGATGTGTGCGTAAGGTCGGCAACACGTCTTCGATATGGAAGATCTAGCGGCAGATTAACCAATACAACTGTATTAATTGAGCGCAAGCTTTTCTTTACGCAGTATTCGAAAATATCATTGACAAGGTCTTCAGCAACCAGGGTCCTATTCACACAAATCACATTAATGTTGGAAAGCCCTGTACCAAAATTGGTAATAGGGTGCTTATACAAACGCAATGACTTATCTACAGATTTCACTTTAACAATAAAGTGCTTAAAAGATTCGCCTAGGATCGTTCGATCTTTAACTTCAGAAACATCAAACCCCATTGCGTCAAAGAAATTCTGTGTTTTTTGGGCACGCAAGGGGTCATTCCACTGATCCAACCACCAGTTTTTAAGAAGCGAATCACTCTTTTCAGCAGCAACATCCAAAGTCGTGCATTCACTAAGGTATTCTACTCCATACACAGCAACAGATCTCTGAGCATTATCCTTACAAACCTTAATCAGAGTCTCAGCACCTGTTGAAGATAAGAAATCATCAAAGTATGATTTTTCCGCATTCTGTTCCTCAATGTAATCATCTACATCATCATTATGATCATAGCGATTAATATACTCTTCCGCAAGAGCATAATTCTGTTGATCAAAAGCCTTCTGCGCTTCTTTCAGGAAAACATTTTCTTCTTTCAATGCTTTTGTTTTCGACTGAAGCTGTTCTGCCAAGCCCTTTCCAATATGAGCCGCAAACCAATTTTCCTGTTCTACCAACCCGTCCAAGAACCACTTCCATTGGGCAAAATCACCCCTATCAAAAAACTGGTCTTGGAACTGATCAACCATAGCAACAAGGACTTCTTTTTCACGATCGTCAAATTGACCATAAGTGTAACGCAAGCCTACATCATCTTTAAACTTGTTTTTTCGTTTTTCTGCAAGTTTTCTAGCCTCATTCCAAGTTTCTTCCCTTTCCTCTTTACTTGAATAAGAATCTTTATTCAGGCAAAGATCTATCATATCACGCTGGTGCAAACTATCAAACAGAGAAAGCTGATTGTTGTAATCCACATCATCATCATCAAATGTTGTAATACTTTTATATACGGAATCAAATTCCTTTTTCTCGGCAACAATGTGGCGTAAAACATAAAGCCATGGTTCGTTATAACGAACCATAGCCATATTACGATCTAAGAAAGGCATCCCATCTTCATCCAGGGAGATGCAACCTGTCTTGAGCAATTCTGAAAACGAAGAAAACATATAATCTTCAGGAATACTTGATGTCAAGTACATCTTGATATACTTCAAGGCGAGCTCAAGAATTTTGCCTTGACCTGATTTCTTCCAAGACATATTTGTTAGCAAAGCATTGATACTTTGAACAATTTTATCACGAGTATCCTTGCGTTCTTGCTGTGCAGAAGGATCAATAGCATCAGCCCCAAAACAATCTACCCATTCCTTTACAACTTCAATTCTCTTGTAAAAGACATCTGCAAACTTCCGTTTAACCGCATGGGACGTACTATTCTTTTTAAAAAACTGATCCCAACACTCATCAACGTACAATTCTACCTTTCCCAGGGTCAATTCTTCATGTACACCTAGACTCTCCAAGAACAACTTAAGTTCCTCTAATGATGCCGGATCCCTTTTCCCCTCTTCGACCCACTTTACGTACTTGTACATATCACAATTAGGATTATTCAAGTACGCGTCATTAAATGGCTTATGAGCAGTAATCATGCTAGAATGAGAAAGGATCAGGCTCTTCTTAGCCTTTTCCTTCATAGCGTCTATCTGCTTACTAAAGCTCTCGCTAGAATCAATAGAGTGTAAAACGTGCTTGGTAAAGCCAAGTTCATAGGCTTCCAAGGAAAGTAATAAAGCATTATAGAGAGGCTTGAATTCCGCAAACCCTTCGAACTCGTTTTCAAAGTTTTCAAAGCTAGTCTTTACCTGACTCTTAAATCCATAGTCATGCGGAACAGGCGTCACCATTCCTTGCAAATAAATTGCAAGCGTCATTTCTGGCAATGTATTCTCAAGTCCAACAACAACTTCTTGTGAATACTTAAGAGTTTTGTCCAGGAACAAATGTGTAGCAAGCTGAATCTGCTTTGATAACTGCCCACACTTGCCAAACCCTTCTTCAAAGGACGCCGTTTCTGCCAAAAGCAAGGACTGAATAACAACATCTTCGTCGCTATCCGCCTTCAACAATTCTTCTGCAACATAGATGAGTTCACTTTCTTTCGGCTTACAACGGAGACCAATCAACTGCCCTGCAGTTGGTTCCTTGATGGGTTCCCTATTCTCGTCATCATCAACATAAACAGATTCATCGACCTTTGGCGGTGGCGGAGCCTCCTTGTTCGTATCGTCAACAATTTCTTCTTCTTGAGTTGCAGGCATTTTTTCCCGGACCGGCTCTGCAACGATTTCTGGTTCCTTCTCAGCCGGCTTTACAGGCTCCTGTTGTGTTACAGGCTCCGGTCTCGTTTCAATATCTAGCACCTGTTCGCTAACGGAGCCAGTCTTGGGATTGCACTTATAAATATTTCCGCCCTTAGCCACATAGACATTCTCACAAGCAGCATTGAACACCTGCGGAATCTCCATAACATCAGCAACAACCAAGACGTCTTGACAATCCGATTCCGTTGCGTCAGAAGCATCCAAAATCAGATAGCACTCAACACGCCGATTTTCATAAAAAACGGGAACTCTGTAGCTATCTTTCTTCCGAACGGTTCCATCAACAATCTTTTTGAAATTCTGTTTTTCAAGGACTTGAGACAAACTTTCATAATATGCAAAAAGCACATCATTTTTCTTGATATAACTTTTTGCCACAGTTCTCGGGAGCAATTTTTCCCCTACCAAACCGCCTTGGCTATAGGATAAAAGCAAGTCACCTCTAATTCTGTCCCTGTTTTTATTAATTCCGTCGATGCAGTATCGAGTAAGGCTATAATATCTGGTTTGATTGCCATCTTCCCCAGCCATCTCATATTCTACATACATATTCGCCTTTACACCTTCATCCATTTGTAGGCCACTAACGGAAATGCCTTCGATAGGCCTTAATATCTTATTAATCTGGTGTTTATTTAAAAAGCCAAACTTCGAAAGTGCGGGAAAAACAAAGCTATGGATTTTACTACGGAGCAAAGGCTTGATATCGCCTATAAATTTCTTCGACTGCGGTACAAATATATCGCCAAGAGCACAAATAAACTCATCCTTGACGGAAGGCTGTTCAACAGCAGGCGCCTCAGATGCAGACAACTCGTCCTCAGCAGTGGACTGTTCAACAGCGGGTTCCTCAATTGCGGATAACTTGTCCTCAGCAGTGGGCTGTTCAACAGCAGGCGCCTCAGATGCAGACAACTCGTTCTCGACAGAGGGCTGTTCAATAGCAGGTTCCTCAACTGCAGCTAACTCGTTCTCGACGGAAGGCTGTTCAACAGTTGGCTCCTCAACTGCAGGTTCTTGAAGCACGGGTTCCTGAACAACATCTTCTTGGGATTCTATTTCTCTAAATTTCTTGCTCGTTAGTAAAAATTGAACTCTTGCGCCATAAATTTCGCGAGCCTTTTCAGTCAAATAAAAGAATTCTTCCGCCTCGCGATCACAGTCAAAAGCATCCAAGAAAACCTTCGGGCCATTTGCAAGTTCTAGAAGTGATTCGACATCCTGATTTTCCACGTTAGACAGTTTCTCTAGGGCCCTCTGCGCATTCTGTTGGTGAAGCTCTATGCATTTAGGGTCAGAAAAGGGCGGGACAATTCGACAGAATCTACTCAAAATTTCGCGAGCTTCATTCACCTTTGCACGCAAGGCCATGTGCTTACTCTGTTCAACAGCGCGAATGAAATTTTCCACTCCATCAGTTTCTTGAATTTCTTCGGAAGACGTAATGTTTTTCGTCAAAGAATAGATTTTACGATACTTTTCCGAAAGTTGTTCGATGGCTTGCGTCACAAGATCCAGTTCGCTCTTTGCCGGCAACTTATACGAATAGATACAGTCCTGAAGTTCAGCCAATTTTTGATCAACGGACACAATTTCATTGTCAAAAGCAGAAACAAGTTCCTTAAACTCGTTAATTTCGGCACTTTGGCTATTATTTAGCTTTTCCAGCAAACCCAATAACTTCTTTTCCTGCATAAAACCATCCTATTTCTTATGTAAGTAATATAAGCAAAAAATTTACATTCGCAAACAGAATACCTTATTTTTTTGACCTAAAGTTTGGGCCGCCGACAACACCCGTTTCCTAAATTAGATCTTTTTCATAAAATTCTGCAATATATTGCGGTTTCATATTGACAAAAGGCCGATAATTATATATTTTAGCCTAAAACTGCAATATATTGCGGTTCTTGAGCGCATAAAATGGAAGAAATCGGCAAACAGATTGCGGAAAGGCGAAAGAAAAAGGGGCTGTCCCAGCTGGATCTAGCCGAAATGTCCGGTATTTCTCCCAGGACCATCAATTCTGTCGAGCAGGGGAAGGCGAACCCATCCGTAAACGTGCTGAGCAAGATGGTTAAGCCTCTCGGTTTCGTGGTCACCTTGAGCGAGCGGGTGACGCATGAATAACTTGCCGAAAGTCCGTAGCGCATGCGTGTACTACAACAACATCCTGGCGGGGTATCTTCTGCAAAACGGGAGGCGGTTCGCGTTCCTTTATGATGCGCAGTACGTTGCGTCGCGCAATCCGTCCATCGCGTTGGACATGCCAAAAAAGAAGCGCTTCTTCAGTTCGCCGTATCTGTTCCCGTATTTTCAGGGGCTATTGCCAGAAGGTGCGAACAAGGCGTTCTTTTGCGAGCGCCTCGGCATTCCGCGTTCCGATAAATTCATGATGCTTTTGAAGCTCGCCAATTACGAGACAATCGGTGCGGTCACCGTGCGAGAGAGGGTGCGCTGATGGGCCTTTGTCATTGCTGCCTGAAAGAGACCGACCGTGATTTTTGTAGCGCCTGCTCAAAGGCGCTATTCGGCGTTTCGAATTTTGGCGCGCATCTGGATTATAACGCCCCGCAATTGGCTTTTGCCTCTAACGGTTCGGTCAAAAGAATCTCGATTTCCGGAGTCCAGACTAAATTTTCGGCGATTGTCGAGGGCAAAAAATTGACGAGCACCGACAGAGGCGGCACGCACATCCTTAAGCCTATCTTGCCTTCGCATTACGAGAATTACCAGGATGCTCCGGCTAACGAACACGTGACCATGTTGATGGCGCGGACGATATTCAAGATTCCGACGGCATTGTCTGCCTTGCTGCATTTTGAAAATGGCGATGACGTTTTTGTGACCAAGCGTTTCGATGTTGTCGATAGCGGCGAGTATGCGGGTTTCCGCCTTAGCCAAAGCGACTTCGCCCAGATCGCGAGTCTCATTCCCGAAAGAGATGGCGAGGACTACAAATATAAAGGTTCATACGAGCGCATTGCCGAGTTGATTCGCGAAAACGTGAGCGCTGCCGATGTTGCCGTAGAAGTTTTTTTCCGGACGGTCCTGTTCAATTATCTTGTATGCAATGGCGATGCGCATGCCAAGAATTTTTCGCTGCAGAATAGTGTCGAAAACCTGGATGTATACGATTTGACTCCGGCCTACGATTTGCTGAACACGTCGCTCCATATTCCTAATGAACAATCCCGCACGGCGCTGGATTTGTTCAAGGACGAGGACGACTTTAAGACTCCCTTTTACGAAGCGAACGGTTTTTATGGCACTCCGGACTTTATGGAATTTGCCAAGAGAATCGGGGTTGTCGAGAGTCGCGCCTGCCGGTTCATAAAGCAGGCAATTGATTCTGTGCCAGCCATGGAAGAAATGCTGGACAAGTCCTTTATGAGCGAAAAGAGCAGGGCTCGGTATAAAGAAAATATCCGCGACCGCGCCAAGGACCTGGCTCTTTTCTAGCTACTTTTCTAGCCACTTTTCAACCCCCTCCCTCAAAAGCATTCCACCCATTTGCCGCGGGCGATGGCGCGGGCATGAATGGGCCCGAGCATCCGGCTGCCTTCCAGCGCCCAGAACACGAGGTAGCTCGACGCGAGATCGACCATGTGCATGCAATACCTTGCCGTCGCCAGGTTGTGCCTTTCCCGATTGAAGCACGACACCATCAGCAGGCGCCCGCTCTTCACGGCCTTCTTGCAGAATTCGGGCAGGGTATCCGGCCGTTTGCAACCCATGAACCACACGGCAGACCCGCCGTATTTCAGCACGAGGTATAGTATCTCGCATTCCGACCGGGAATGGAACGTGCCGACAATGCACTTGCGCTGCCTTCCCTTCGCCACCGCCCACTGTTCCTTGATGATGCTCCCCGTGCGGTCCAGTTGCCGCGACGCGAAAACGCCTATGCGCGCACGGGGCGTGTGCAACAACTCGACATTGCCTATCGTCTTCATGCCCACCAAATCGAATTCCTTCATCTGTACTCCTTTTTTCGAGCATTTCCGTTTTCACCGCATAAAAAAAGGACCGCCCCCGCGCCAAACGCGGATAGACGATCTCTAATACGGGGCCGGCCACCTGACCGGCTACTTAAAATATACAAAAAAAAACGTCGAAAAACCCCATTTTCTGTAATCCAAATCACGTGTTTACCCCTGTAACATTATACAATGCTTACAGGGTGGTTTTTTGGACCCCCATAATTGTATTTTATGGACATGGATTCACATGAAGTACATATTATAAAGCAGATTGTGCTATTAGTGGCCGTTGCCGTTACTCTCGGCTTCATTTACGGCTAGTACTTTTCTATATATCCTTGCATGCCCCTAAGGATAATCCGTAACGACATTTCCAAAGTCAGCGCCGATGCCATAGTCAACTCGGCGAACCCCATGCCCATTTGCGGCGGCGGGGCGGAATTCCATATTTACAATGCGGCGGGCCACGCGGAACTCCTGGCAGCTCGCGAAAAAATAGGGCCGCTGGACGTGGCAGAAATCGCCGTCACGAAGGCTTTCGCGCTCAATGCCAAATACATCATCCACACGGTGGGGCCTGTATGGAACGGCGGCAAGTCCGGAGAGTTCCTTGTGCTTGCAAATTGCTACCGAGGCGCGCTCGAGAAGGCGAAAGAACTGGGCTGCAGCTCCATTGCGTTCCCGCTGATATCGAGCGGGGTCTACAGGTTCCCCAAGGATTCGGCGCTGAAAATTGCGCTCACATCCATCAACGAATTTTTGCAGGCAAACGAGATGGACGTGATGCTGGTCGTATTCGACCGGAAGGCGTTCGAAGTCTCGGAAGAACTGAGCGACGATATCCAGTCGTTCATCAACGACAACTACGTACAGGACAGGCGCAGCGAGGTTCTCGGCTACGTAAGCAACCGTTGGAATGCCCGCAACGCACCCAGACCTTTAGAGTTCGACCTTGACGAGGCTGTTGAAACAGACGCGATATTTGAGCATTTAGAAGAGCCCTGCGAAGCTCCAGACGAAAGTGACGCAGAGCTTTGCCTTGAAAAGAATTCACTTGCAATCTGCGATGCAGACGGGAGCCTCGAGGACATCATCGCGAAAACGGGAGAAACGTTCTGCGACAAGCTTTTCAGCCTCATCCGCGAGAAAAAGCAGGACGACGTGGAAATCTACAAGAAGGCGAATCTCGACCGCAAGCACTTCTCGAAAATCCGCAGCAACGTGAACTACAGGCCCACCAAAAAAACGGCCCTCGCGCTGGCCATCGCCCTGAAGCTCAACCTGGAAGAGACAAACGACCTCCTCGCCCG
>Ga0265300_10000736_pt1 | contig 33789 bp, 33 predicted proteins | sample AusTroGonzalo_MG_FD_193482 | JGI IMG/M metagenome (GOLD analysis project Ga0265300, IMG submission 193482) | Bovine rumen microbial communities from tropical cattle in Woodstock, Queensland, Australia - Gonzalo_03 | ecosystem: Host-associated > Mammals > Digestive system > Stomach > Rumen ...
GGCGGTTTCACGTCAGCATATGTCGGATATGCGCCTGCAATCCTGTACCACTGCCCCTGCGTCAGCTGGAACACGCCGATGTAGTAGTCGTTCGTCAGCTGCACAGAATGGATCGTATCCTGCGTACGGCTCAGATACCCCGGCTCGGTCTTGTGTGCGCCCATGTTCCACCTGACGCCAACCGCATCGATGCGGCGCATCACAAGGCGCGAAGTCTTGTAGAGGTTGTTCGTGACGCCGCCAGGCAGAGCATCCACGCTCGCATAGTACGTGACGTTCGAGGGCGTTTCAAGGTCGGCCACCATGTACGGCGGCGGCTCCACGAGAGACCATGCCCGAAGCTTCACCGAAACGATGTTTTCCGATATCAGCTGGTCAGGCCAGTCGCGTCTGGCAATCCACTTGAACTGCCGCGCGCCCGGTTGCACGACCTTGTTCACGTCGCCCTGAAGGTGCGTCACCTTGTCCGCACCGATGCTCACTCCATTCGTAAGTACGTCCACCGTCACGATAGCGGGCGCATATTGGAGATTGTAGGTCACCGTCACAGCACGACCGCCGCCGGGCTGGTCGAAGGTTACGTCGGAGACGACTGGCACGTCCGTCGACGAGCCAAAGAGGGTTGCGGTGCACAAGGCGCACGCGAAAACCGACAGAATCTTTGCTTGCATGTTCATTGACTTTTCTCCTTGTTTGTTGTTGACATTAACGAATGATTATACTGAACCCTATTGGCGTGGTGTCCATGCCGCGAAAGTCCGATTCGGACCAAGAACCAGTTCGAGAATCCAACGCCTGTCCGCCAACGGCGAACATCGTTCCAATGCGCGTATCGAGCGATGCCGGACTGGAATCCTGAAACGCAGACGGACTGCGTTCCGCAATGACAACTTGCACCATAAGCGCAGCCATAGCCGCCGCGCCGATTGTCAGTGGTCTTTTCATTGTTTTTATCTCCTTGAGGTGTTGGTTTTATCACAGGTTAAGGGTTGACACTCCCATTTTAAATTTTACATCCTACATTCTACATTCCCAGCGTCTCTCCCTCGACCCAGACGGGGCCGACGACGCTATTCGGCGGATAGACGCCCGTCTTGAGATATTCAAGGACGGCATCGGACAGCACTTCGCCCGCATGACGCGCATCGAACTCCATGCGCGTCAGCTCGCGGATGTAGACGGGGCCGAGGTGCTTGTTGGCGAACGTCACCAGCCGTAGGTCTTCTGGGATCTTCAGCCCCGCGCATGCAATCGCCGTCAGGGCGCCGCTCGCGAGATAGTCGTCGGTTATGAGGCAGACCGTCCCGCGCGGCAGACGGCCTTCGGCGATCAGCCTTGCGAACGTCTCCATCCCCGCCCGCTTTACGTCGATAAGACTGATCTTGGACAATTCGACTTTCACCAGCACCTTGCGAACGCGCACGCCGGCCTTGCGCAGCACCACCGCAGCATCGCCCCGTGTCGGCCAGAAGTAGAACATCACGACCTCTTTCACGCCCTCCGCCTTGCAAGCCACCGCGAAATCGGGCATTGCGAGATCGAAATCGAGCCATGTGCCGCCAACGGCGGAAGGCGGTATCTTCGCGTATTCGCTGAATACGGCGTAGGGTATCTTCTGCCGCGCCAGGCGAGCAAGTATCGGGGGGCGCGCGAACACCGTCACGATGAGATCGACCGACTGCGCCAGCGCCACGTCCAGACGTGAGAAGTCATATTGCCCCGGCGACGTCTGAGGAAGGCTGACCTGCGTCATGAGATAGCCCGCAGCCGTCAGCCTGTCGAGCAGGACGCCGGACAATACCGTCTGCGCATAGTTCTCCTCGCCCACCTCGCTTACGAACACCACATGGCCGCGCCACTGCTTCTCCATGCGGTCGCGAACCACCGAGCCGATGCGCGGACGCGACACGATAAACCCCTCCTCCGCCAACTGCCGAAGCGCGGCCTTCGTCACGATCTGGCTCACGCCCAGCATCGACGACAGGTCGCGATAAGACGGCACCACGTCCCCTGGCCTGTAAAAGCCACCGACGATTCCCTGGCGAAGACCATCCACAACCTGACTGACAAGTGTCCGGCCGTCGTTCTGGCTCACGGTAAATGGAACATGCTTTTTGATAGCAACCTCCTTGTGAATCGAAAACGCCACGTATTATACTCAATATACTCATTCCTGTCAACAGCACCAGGCGTTGATGAAAACCTAGTTCACAATCACAGACACGCCTTTATTTCATTGACCCTACGGGGGCGGACCCCGCGAAACCAGTGTAAAACGCGCATTCCCGCCCAATTCCCCCGCGACTGTCCCAGCAAGCGGCCACTTGCGCCCCTCCCGCCCCGCGCTTCTCCGGCAGCCCCGGCATCAGGCAGTACTACACGCTATATCCATCCCCCGCCACACCTCCCCAAAAAACATCAGCGGCGATACCTTTCGATACCGCCGCTGGACTCGCCGCCTTGACTAAGCACGGCATAGGGGTTATTTGGTGGTGCGTTTCTCCGGCGGTATGTTGAAACTAAACACAGTTTTACCGGCGTTCGTAAGATGAAAATCGCCCTGCGTTATAATGTCCATCCCCACAAGGGCGTCGCAGATGTTAAGGTTGAGGCCGGAAACCATGACATCCTTTATCTGCCGCCCATTGGGCAACATCATGTCAACCATATACATCGGCATTTCGCAACGCCCGTTGGCAGTAGAGAAGAACGCCGTCTGCACTGGCGTCAACCCAAGCTTCCTTGCCGTGTTGAGACTTATTGCCGACGCATTCGCGCCCGTGTCCCAAATCGCATCACACACGATTTTTTCGCCGGGCTTCTTCGAGACAATCGACGTAACTGTCAGATCAGTCCGTATTACAAGTGTCCCAGGTGGAAATGTCTTTGTAAACGAACTCATATCCCTGACTTCTGCGGGTTGAGAAACAGCGGAGTGAACCAAAGCGGCTTTTCTTCTTTCTTTGGAACACACCGATGGACTGCAAACGTGCCGGGCGCATATCCAAGCGACAGAGATCCCCTTACCGCCGCCGCGTCGCTGTCGTAAGCGCCGATGACGTCGCCATCGGCAAAGGCGATGACGCGCCCGCGATATTTCGGCAACAGACGCCTAAGATTGGCGTAGTACCAATCAAAGTTCTTGCGCAAGTTAGATTTCTTCTGTGCCATGTTTCCACCTCGCTTTCGTTCAAGGGTACAGCACCCCTACCGAAAACACTACGTATCTTACCAAAATCGCCGCCAGATTACAAGCCGCGCAGCGAAAACGAACCCTCTGTGGTTGTTTGTTGTTGGTGGTGGTTGGGCAGATCTTAGGGAGGGACCCCGCCGTCGCTTCATTTTCCGCGGGAGATTTCGCGTTTTCTGCAACTTATCGCATTTCAAAACTTGGGGACAGACCCCGCGAAAGGCCCATTTTTCAAGGGTTCTGCGCCCCTCGCGTCTCCACTCCCACCCCGCACCTCTATAGTAGCACCATCATCAGGCGGCACTACATGCTACATCCACCCCGCAACAAAACAAGCGCATACGGGCCAAATGTGCAAAAGTGGCACAAAGCAAAAATCAGCGTTTCCGCACGACCACAACAGCGCCTATCGGCGCCTCGCGTCTGCCACCGCGCGTAGAAAGCCCACTACCGCCTCAGAAGCCACTCCCTAAAGAACGGATTTGAGAAACGGCATGTGCCGCCGGCAGAATATATGATTCGACTGTCGGCTAGCCTAGACATGATGCGGCGGATGGAACTAGTGGGCATTCCGACCTGCGACACGAACTCGAATGAATATGGTCTTGCCGACGGGTTTCCCGCTAGGGCGCGAAGGACGGCAGACTGCCCAGCAGTAAGTCTTTCATATATGGCGCCATACCCCCCTAGCTCACGACTGAAAATCAAGTCTAGCGCAGCGGACATGCCATCCAACGATATCTCCGCTCCGTCTGCCGATGTTTCCCACAGCGCCTCGCAAAGTTCCTGCACATCTCCGGACACGCCATCGGCAAAATCAAGGATTCTTGCGACCACAAGCTGGGATATCCTGCGGTTTCCTATCTCAAAACGAGCCGTTATGAATCTCGAAAATTCCACACGATCTATCTCGCCGACGGAAAATGTCAGCGCCGACTTGTAGAACGGACTGTCCATGTCGTCAAAGATAGACATCATTTCGTTGCGCAAACTGCCCATAAAGAAATACGGGATGTCCGCCTGAAACTGTATCGTCGAGCGCATTTCCGCAAGAACGCCCCTTGCGTTCTCAAGTTGCAGAATGTCCTGGAATTCGTCGAAGACTACGCATGACTTGCCATCACCTGCAAGCTTCTCAAGCGTATCCAAGACGGCATGGAGCGAGTTCGGTTCCGCCGCTGCCCGCGCATCCACGGAAATAGTCGTGGATCCGTCACGCGGATCAACGGCAATGACAGGCCGAAGACGAAATGCGAACTGTAGCGCCTTCTTGAGAAACGACATCTCGTCCGTGGCCTTTGCCACTCCATGCATCACTCGTTCACAGAATTCCGCAAGCGTTCTGACGCCATAGAGGTCCACATATATGAGTTTCATGCCCTTAATGGAGCTCATGGCATGCTTGACCAGAGAAGTCTTGCCCATGCGCCGCGCACCTTGGACAACGAGATTCTGTCCAGACTTGGCGAATTCCTTGAGCTGGCGCTCAAGCTCGGGCCGTGGGCAGAAGTTCTCCCCGGCGACAACACATCCATATTTAAAAGGGTTCATGCGCGTAATTATACCAAAAGTGCACTGCGCAAATCAAGACAGAAAATTGCTCACTTCTGCGCAGCGCGATTTAAAGAAACTTGGGGCCAGAAACTTGGGGACAGACCCCGCCGCTGTGGGGAGGGACCCCGCCGTCGCTTCATTTTTCGCGGGCTCTTTCGCGTTTTCTGCAACTTATCGCATTTCAAGCCTCTTTGCAATGGCGTAAGCCATGCCGCGAGAGAGGGGACGCACGAGAGCGACTTTGCGACTCCGACGTGTCGTTAGCGGTTACGCCGCAGATGCCTCAAAAAGCGGTGGAAGATCCCTTTACGAGCGCAATGCCGAGAAGAGCCGGATAGTCCCGCCCTTTCTTGCCGACCGTCACCGTGCGAATGCCGTCCTTGACGGTTTCGCGCATGGAATACTCCTTGGAGCCCGACGGATCGAGGGAGACTTCGACGACTGCACCGGGAGCGTCGCTGAACTGCACAGAGATCGTCCCGTTGGGGAATATCGGGTTTCCGGCCTGCCTCACCACACGGCCCGGCAGGGTCTGCGTGTACGCACCGTGCATGGTGCGGATTGTCCTGTTGTCGTCGTATATGCCGCCGACAGTCACAAAGTCAATTACATCAGCCCTCGCCTCGTATGCGCGTCTGAGGGAACGCTCGCACGCATATTCGTTCAGGAGCTCGCGGCAGTAGTAGCGAGCTCCCGCGAAATACGCACGGTCAAGGTTCTTGCCGACTACGCTGAAGTACGCCTTGTTCCCCGTGAAGTCGTCGGCCGGGTTGTCCATCATCGACTCTATGACGCGGACGGCGCTCTCGCTTTCCCTGCGGAGCGACACCGGTTCGTCGCGGCGGGCCGCCATGTCCTCGAAATACGCGACGCAGCATTTCGCAAACGCCTGGAGGGTCTTCGCGGCCTTGACCGCAGCCGCGAACGCGCGATGCTGCCGAGCGTATTCGTCGGCGGGCATCTTGCCGCGCAGGGACTCGATCTTCTTGAGCCCCGCCTCGGCCATCTCAAGCCCCTTCTCCTTTTCAGCGAGTATCTGCGCATGAGACGGGGTCCTCATGTGGCTCAGGATGCTCCATATGTCCTTCGTCGCCTCGAGGGAGCTGTTCTCGCGATAGACGGAGAATATGCCGCCCGCCTTGACAGTCTTGAAGTTGGCCTTAAGCGGGAAGGAGTGGAAGACGAGGTTGGAGGCGACGTAGTGGATGTTGCGGATCATCTCAAGCTCGCCCTTCACGATATTCGCCATCTCGCCCGCCGCGTCGCCGAACCGCTTCGCGGCATACTCGGCGATCACGCCGTCTTCCGTCGCGGACGGATCGCGGATGAAGCGCATGTAGGCGTAGAGGTTCACCTCGTGCGCGGAGTCGAAAATGGAGTTTCCCACGCGGTCGATGCGGATCGTGTAGCGGTCGGCGCCCTCCTCGCGCGCGGACTCGACATACTCGCGTATGCGCCCGACCTGCGCGGCGGGCAGGTAGCCTGCGCTCAGGTATTCGCCAAGCGCGTCGCACTCCGCGCCGAGCGTAAGCGGCGGGTTTTTCTTGAGGAACGGGTTCTTCGGAAGCCACGGCACGAAATCGGCCTCGGTCACCTTCGTCTCGATCTCGAACGCATGCTTCGCCGCCGCGCGCTTTGCGCCGCCGATTATGTCGATGTAGTCCTGGGTGTTGGACCCGAACGAACGGAGGATGAACCTCTTGCCGCGCCTTTCGTGCTCCTCGGCGAAGAGCCCGACAAGCTCCTCCACGACCTTCTGGGGCGGATAGCGCGACGGATTTGAATTGTGGATGACCGAGTAGTCCGCCTCGGTCAGCGTGAGGACGATGCCGTCGAGCCCGGGGCAGTGGCGGAACGTCTCGTCGAGCTTGTAGCGCAGCCAGTCGCGGTAGTCGTTTCCAAGGAGGTCGAACTCGCCGTCCGCGTCGAGAAGTCCCGGGAGGTCCTCGAGAAGCCCCTTCGGGATGAATATCTCGCGGTGCCAGTAGTAAAGTGGTTTTCCTGCTGCATGGGCGATTTCGCAGATTGCGGCCATCTCGCGGCGGTTCTGCTCCACCGCCGCGGGATCGACGTTCGCATGCGCATGCGGATAGCGCTCAAGCATCGAAAGCCCGTTTATGCCGCTGTAGCCGCGGTGGCAGTCTCCGCAGACTTCGAAGGAATCCACTCCCCCGTACTCTGCGGCCTTCGCCGCGACGCGCGCCATGTAGTTGGTGTCGATTGCGGTCGGATGCATGATCGACCACGAGATTTCAGGTGATTTCCTGTCGCCGCACACGCCACGCGACGGAGCGCATACGACCAGCGCCGCCACCATGGCGGCAAACATCCCACGCACCACGCTCGGCATCATGATCTTGCCCATCTTCACTCCCTTATATCCCCGTTGTAAAACCAGATTTTAGCGTATATTTTACCACAAACGCCTCGCCGATTACAAATGCGTCCGTTGCCGCATCAACCATCCGCCGCGATGGTGTCGATGGAGAGTGGCAGTGCCGAAGCTGGCGGCTATTGCCTGAGGACGCCGTCTTCGGTGATCGTCTTCTTGCGCAGGAAGTCTATGGCGTAGCTTAACGCGACGTGGCCGTATGGATAGCCCTCGTAAACGGGGCATGTCATCTTTGCGGCGAAGTCCTTGCGTATCTGCGCCATCTCCGCCTTTGCCGCCTTGAGAGCCTTCCCCGAAAGCCTGGTTCTGTTGGGCCCACCCGCCGACAGCTCTCCGAATACCACGCCCGCGCACTTCTTGAAGTAGCCGCGCGAGACAAGCTCGTCCAGCATGTCGCGAACGACGGATGGCTCGCGTATGCTCGTTTCAAGAAACACGATTCGCCCCTCGGTGTCCGCAGCCCAACCCATCTGCACGCCCTTTAGGACGAGCGCGATGTGTCCGCCGCATGCGGTTCCAGCGCATGCGCCTGGGCGCAGCGCGCGCAGTTTCACGTCAGGCATCGGACCTTCCTCCGCGATCGCCTTGGAGAGCCATTCGAAGGTCGGGCGCTTCGCGTACAGGAACTGGCTGAGCGTCGGCCCGGAAAAGGGATGGCCCGCATTCTCCCTGAGCATCGCGTTGAGGATCATCGTGATGTTGCTGAAGCCCAGCACGCGCTGCTTGCGCGTGCGCAGCTTCGCCCAGTCGAGTCTGACGAGCAGGTCCTCGGCTCCGGTTCCGCCGCGTGCGCAGAGCACAAGATCCACTTCCGGATCCATCCACGCCTGTTCGAAGTCCGCCACGCGGTCCTCTACGGGCGCCACTTTTTCGAAGTTAAGGCGCGGCATCACCTTCACCTTGTAGCCGGCGGCCTCTAACGCGGCCTTGCCTCTGTCGAAATTGGCCTTGCCCTGTATGCTCGCAGGCATTACGAGCGCAATCGTCTTGATGCGGTCCGAGGGGAGGCTGCCCGAGAAGTCTAGCGTCCCGTACTTCGAGTTGCCAGGTGCCTCGGCAGAAAGTGCCGTAGCGGCAAGGCCAAACGCAACCGCGCAAAAGACAGTCTTAGCATCCATAGTCATGCTCCTTAGCAGCTTATTTCCACCTATGCGGTATTATACCATAACCGTAATTAATTTAGACAATCTACTGCGCATCCAGTCACTGCCTCATTCGCGACATCCCTCCGCTCCGGCGACAAACGCCAAAACATCGTTTTACCAGAGGCTGCAAACTTGTCGGCATTCGCCGACTTGAGTGTAAAGGTAAAGACGCTTCCGTGCGGCGATGCCGGCGAATAGACGACGTCCCCTCCGTGGAGGCGCGCTATCCTCCTCGCTATCGCAAGGCCAAGGCCCGCGCCGCCGGACTCCGCCGAACGCGACGGCTCTACGCGGTGGAAGCGCTCGAATATGCGTTCTGCATGCTCAGGCGGGATGCCCACCCCGTGGTCCTCGACCACAATGGAAACTGCGCCGCCCGGCCCGGTCTCCCTTCTCAGCGATATGCGTATGTCGCGCGTGCCGGAATGGCGCACGGCGTTTCCCGCAAGGTTGGAGATAGCCTCGCCTACAAGCTGCGCGTCGCAGAGGACCGTTGCCGCTCCCTCGCCGCAGTCCGACTCCACAGAGTATCTCTCCGCGACTTCCCTTACCAAGTTCGCAAGGTCAACTTCCTCAAGGTTGAGGACGTCGCCCTCTCTCTCTAGCCTTGCAAGGTCAAGTATCTGCTGCACGAGCGAGTTCAGCCGGCGAGCCTCCTTCGAGATCATGCCCGTCAGCCTCGGCTCTGCGGGCGAGCCCGCCTCCAAAAGCTCGGCCGCGCCGATTATGCCGGTGAGCGGCGTCTTTATCTCGTGTGAGACGTCCGCTATGAAGTCGCGGCGGAATCGCTCTATCCGCGCAAGTTCCGCTATTCGCGAGCGCTGCCGGTAGAACGCGAAGAAAAGGAGAAGCATGCCAGATACGCCGAGAAGCGCCGCGAGCGCGAAGCCGGCGGCTGCGCGGCTGAACGGCTGCAGCACGATTTCCGACGGATAGCCGAGCTCCACCCGAAACTCGCCGTCTGCGACGGAGGCCTTTATGTCGCCTGAGCGCCGCCCTGCGCGGTCGCCGTAGAAAAGCCCTCCTCGCACCGAATACACCCTCAGGATGAAGTTCCGCTTGGCGAGGTCCTCCGCAAAGGCGTCGATCCGCCTGAAGTCCTGCGTGCGCAACGGCTCCCTGAGGCTCTCCGCCGCAAGCTGCGCCTGCGTCCTCAAGTCGCGCACGGCCCACTCGACGACGTTGCCGCGAAACGAGACGAGCTGCACGGCGAACACGGCGAGGATAAGGAGAAACGCAAAGCCCGCGAACGCGGGTGCGCTCCATGCCGGCATCGAAGAGAGCCTCTTCATCCCACCACCCTGTAGCCTACTCCGCGCACGGTCTCAATGTGGTCCGCCCACTTCCCGAGTTTCTGGCGAAGCTTGGCTATCTGCACATCCACCGTGCGCTCGTCGGCTGGACGCGCAAATATCCGCCCTCTATGGGCGACAAGGCGCACCAGTAGAGAGAACTCTCCCGCCGTAAGGTCAAGGGCCTTTCCGTTGAGCTTCGCCATGCGGTTGGACTCGTCGATGACAAGCCCGTCGAAATCCACGCCCTCCACGACCGGCAGCCCCCTCCTAAGAACTGCCTTTACGCGGGCGAGGAGGACCAACCTGTCAAACGGCTTCGTTATGTAGTCGTCGGCCCCGGCCTCCAACCCTCGCACGATGTCCTCGGGTTCCGTCCGCGCCGTCACCATTATTATCCTGACGGCGGCAAGGTCTGGCTCCTCGCGCATCCTCCTTGCGACGGAAAAGCCGTCAAGCCCAGGAAGCATCACGTCAAGGAGGACGAGGTCCGGCTTCTCGCGCCGCGCGGCCGCAAGCCCCTCGTCACCGCGCGCGACGCTCGAGACGTTGCCGTACCCCGCTCCCAGGAGAGCCATCTCAAGGAGTGCGCGTATAGTCGCATCGTCCTCGACGACCAGTATCCTCGACGTCATCTGAATCTCCTTGACGCCTCCCCTTAGAACCCCGGGAACTTCCCAAGGACGAAAAGCTCTATGTAGGGGTCGCCGCAGGAGGAAGTCCACCCGTGGGTCGCGTAGGGAAGACGCACATACCATGCCTTTTTATGCCCAAGGGCCTTGAGCGTGCCGATGAGAAGCTCGTTTTCCTCGGCACGTCCCGGCCATTCGTAGCCTGGCTCGCCCGTTATGCATACAATCGGCGGCACGTTCGTGGAGCAATGCCATATCGGCGCCCATTCGTCTACCACCGGGAGCGGCCCCTGGCGGGGATCGTCGCGGAACTTCTTCACCGCAAAATGCGTCGTCGCCTGGCCGGAGTTCGGGGCAATGCCCGCGAGGTCTGACGTCTTTATGCCGTATTTGGCCAGCCATTTCGGATCCATCCCGACCATCATCGAGAGATAGCCGCCGCCAGACGAGCCGCTTACAAAAATTCTCTTCGGGTCGCCGCCATACTCCGCGATGTGGCGGAACGCCCAGGCTACGGCGGCCGCCGCGTCGGCTATCGGCTCTGCGGCAGTCGTTATGCCGTCGTTGCCCATAAGCCGGTAGTTCGCCGTGATTACCGCAATTCGCCGCGCGTCTATCGACGGGAAATACTTCCTGCCGCTGGTGAGCCCGCCGCCATGGAACCAGACGAGGGTCGGGAAGCCTTCAAGACCCTTGGGATGGCGCATGTCCATCTTGCACATCTCGCGCCTATACTCGCCTGCCGACGCCGCATCGTCGCCTTCAAGGTAGAAGACGTCACTCACCTCCTCAGTTTCGCCGAGCTTCGGCGTCGCCGCCACGGCGGCTGCGGCAAACGCAAGCGCAATGCACGCCGACATCGCAATCTTGGCAAGAACACCGCGCGAATACGACTCAACATTGCGAAAGAGCGAATTACCATGTGTATCCATTGCCACTACTCCTTTGAAATCCTCTACGTCAAAACGCCATACAGCCTCGGCCGCGCCAAACTCCTTTAGCATTTCCACCCCGGCCACTCGCTTGACCGACGCCGCATAGAGGGCACCTGCGCCGCCTATCGCCTGTATGTAGACGCATCCATGCTTTTTCATGGCCGCGAGAGTGGCGTCGTCCATTCCGCCCTTGCCGATGACAAGGCGAACGCCGCTTTTTGCGATAAACTCAGGCTCATACGGATTCTCGCGAGACGATGTCGTGGGGCCTGCCGCACGGACAGAATACCCCCCGTCCTTTGTCTTCACCACGACAGGCCCGCAATGGTAGAGCGCACCGTCCCTGAAATCTACAGGCAGGCGCCCGCCGTCCGCGAAATGCTTGTGAAGGCGGTCGCGACCGGTGTAGATGGGGCCAGATATGGAAACCTCGTCGCCAGCAGAAAGCGCCCTTACGGCCTTCTCGTCGAAAGGATATGAAAGAAACTTCGTCATAAAGTTATGCTCCGCCGCCTGCAAGCCCAGCACATGTACGCCACGGTCACGAAGAACGACGCAGGAACGCGAGTCCGCGCCGCGATCTTCACGCCAAGGAGCGTGGTCTTCCCTCCAAGGCCCATCGGCCCTATCCCGAGGGAATTGGCCTCCTTCAATATCCGCTTCTCAAGGCGGCGCAAGGCCGGATCGCCAGACGCCTTCTCGTCAAGCGGCCTTAAGAGCTGCTCCTTCGCCACCTCGTATCCAGTCGCCCTGTCGCCTCCTATGCATACGCCGAGAATCCCAGGGGCGCACCCCTGGCCCTGTATGTTTACGACCGCGTCGAGAACGCATTTCCTCACGCCCTCAAGATCCCTTCCGGCGCCAATGGCGACATTCGGCAGGGAATACTGCCGCGACATGTTCTCGGAGCCGCCGCCTTTCATGACGAGCGTCACGGAGTTAGCTGGAAAAGGCGAGGAATCTCCTGCGTCCACGTATTTTACGACCGGCGCTCCCTCGGCGCAGTTGTCGTCGAACGACCTACCGGTCACGGCGTCTATCGTGTTCTTGCGAAGATATCCAAGCTCGGTCGCCTTCGCGACGGCCTTGGAAACTGCCGCGGGGGTGACTTTGCCGCGAAGACGCCTGTCCACGAAGAAGGTGAGAGTCCCAGTATCCTGGCAAAGCGGCGAAATGGTCTTCTTCGCAAGGGCGCAGTTGTCGAGAATCGTCTTTAGCACGACGCCGGCAGACGACCCCTTTGGCTCTCTGCGAAAGGAAGACCTTAGCGCCGCGACCACGTCCTCCGGCAGCGATGACGTGGTTTCACGCACCAGCGACAAGAGAGAGTCTTGAAGCGTCATTTCAGGAATTGATGATCAACGCCATGAAGACGAGATCCTCGGTGCCTGAGGTGTTGTCGAAGCCATGCCCATTGCCGTCGGGAGTCCACGTCGTCTCGCCCGCCTTGACCACCCTCTTTACGCCGTTGTCGTCGTAAATGCCCTCGCCGGAAAGCACGAAATAGCACTCCCCGTTGCCATGGTGCTCATGGTAGCCGAGCGAGTCGCCGGGGCGGATCGTCACGCGCGCGAACATCGAGCACTTGTCCCTCATCTCCGCGCATGTGAGAATCTTCTCAAGCTTCAGTTCGCCCTTCCCTCCGTAGGCGTTCTTCTCAATCACGATTTCCATTTCTTTATCCTCCTATTAAATCGAGTATCTCCGCCGCAAGGTCGCCAGGAGCGCGCGCAAGCGCAGGATCCACCCCCATGCGCCCCGCGCACCTGTCGAACATCGCGGTCTTCACGTAGCGCGGCTCCACCGCCGCGACCGAAATCCCCTTTGGCGCAAGCTCCGCGTGCATTGCGCGGCATAGGGCCGAGAGCGCCCCCTTCGACGCGCAATACGCAGCGCCCCCCGGCCAGCCCTCGACCGCGCTCACAGACGACACCGCGACAACCTTCATCCCGGACGGCGAATACAGCTTTTCTGCGACAATCTGCCGCATGAGGCGCATGAACAAGAGGCAGTTGACGCGGAACGTCTCCGCGAAAAGCTCGTCGGACGTCAGCGCAACAGGCTTTACAGGGCAAGTCCCCGTGCAGAAGACAAGCGCGTCAAGCCCGTCCGCCGCGACGGGAGCGTCGAAATCGGATCTGTTGACCTCCACGGCCTCGTGCCCGCGCGAGAGCGCGGCGGCTTTTACAGCCCCGCCGATTCCCCCCGTAGTTCCTGTAATCAAGATCCGCATATGGCAAGATTATACCATAACTGCCCACGGCCTACAACCTGACAGTCCAGGGGCCGCGCGTGCGCCAGCACTCGCGGACGGCATCAACCGTCGGCTCGACGTATATGGGAGTCGCCTGGTGGCGAAACCAAGTGTCTTGGCGCTTGGCAAGCTGGCAGGTGCGGACGAGGATCTTCTCCCTGTCGTCGCCCTCTCGGTAGCCTATGGCGAGGGAGGCCGTCCTCGACCATACGGGATATTCCTCGTGGAGGCGTCTCTTTTCCTCTTCAAGCCCCGCCATGAACATCGTATCGAGCCTCGCGGCAATTCTCTCGCGAAGCTTCTTGCGGTCAACGAGGATCACAGGATATTCCGGCGGAGGCTTCTCCCACCTGCGGTCAAGGCCGCGCAGAAGCGCGGAGAAGTAAAGCCCGGTTCCGCCGACGATTATGACAGGACTCTCGCGCGGGACTTCCGCGATCCACGCCGAAGCGGCCCTGAGCCACGCGCCAGACGAGAATTCCTCGGCCGGCGAGACTACGTCCACTCCGCCCATGTGGAACTCCTCGCGCTCCTCTCGGGAAGGTTTCGCCGTCCCTATGTCCATCCCGCGATAGACGTTCATCGAGTCAGCGCTCAGTATCCACGCGCCCATCTCCCGCGCGAGCGCGGCGGCTATGGCGCTTTTGCCGCTCGCCGTGGGACCCGCAAGGATATAGACGCCGCGCTCGACCATCCCCCTCGGGCCTGTCAGCGGCGGCCCATGCCGAAAAGCTTGAGCGCGGCCCTGAAATCGGCAGGCAGCGGCGAATGCGCCTTGATTTCTCCGTGGGAATCAAGCGGATTCGGGAGCTCGAGCGTGGCCGCATGGAGCATCTGCCGCGGCACCTGCATAAGGCGGGGGTCGCGCGCCTTCTTCATGCCGAAGACACGGTCTCCGACAACCGGCAGGCGGACCGACGCAAGGTGGCGCCGGACCTGGTTTGTGCGCCCCGTCTCTATGCGTATGCGCAAAAGCGACGCATCGTCGCCCTCGGCCTCCTTCGAGACGCGAGAGAGGGCCTCCTGCCCGTCAAGCGGCGAGTCTATCGTGAGATGAGCGTAGCGCATCCGACCCGCCACGACGGCGCGGTATATCTTAAGGACCTTCCTCGCCTTGAAGACCTCGACCGCGGCTTCCTTCGCCTCGGGGTCCTTCGCCACAAGAAGGCAGCCCGTCGTGTCGCGGTCAAGCCTGTGGACCGCCTCAAGGCGAGCGTTTCCGCACTGCTCGCGCAAGATGGCCTCCACGCTCTTTTCGTCTCCGCACGACGTGACGCCGGCTGGCTTGTCGCAGACAAGATACCTGTCGTCCTCCCAGATTATGCGCACGTGTGTCTTCTTCGGGGGCTTCGGCACCGCTCCGGCCGTCTCAACCACATCCCCTGCCACAAGGCGGCTTCTCGCCATCCACACGCATTTCCTGTTGACCCAGACGCGCCTCTGGTCTATGACGGCCTTTGCCGCGCGGCGCGAAAGGGAAAGCTTCGCCGCGACAAAATCAATAAGCGTCTTCGGGTCTCCGGAACCAACTCTCATCTCAGACCTTGAGAACGGAACCGGCCACGCCCTGTATCTTGCGACCGACAGTATTCGGGGCAAGCACGATCTCGACCTCTTCCTGCCCGCCTGCGTCGCCATCCGCCACAAGCCCAGTCACCGTCGTCTCGCCGGCAAGGGCCTTCTTGAAGTTGGCCGGCAGGGGGTCGTCGCCCATAAGCTCGGAAAAGACGGGGATGGGAGCGCCCTCCTTGACGTCAAACATCTCGCGGAACGCCGCGTTCGTCTCGCGGAAAACGCCATCTGCGTCGCAGACGAAGAGAGCCGCCTGGGAAAGCGCAAACGCGTTCGCCTTGGAGCGCAGGGAGTTCATCACGGCGCGCCTGCGCTCGATGTTGCGTATGGTGAAGACGAGGTCGCCGGGATTCATCAGGTCTATCACCGACACCGTTATCTCGCAGGCAATCCTCTCGCCCGATTTCTTGCAGCCGTTGGCGTCGATCATCACGTGCCGATCGCCCTCAAGGCCCTTGCGTATGCGCTGCACGACGTCAGGCTGCAGGCCAGGAACATACATGGATATGTGGCGGTCGAGGACGTCGTCGAGCTCGTAGCCGAAATGCTCGGTCGCACGCGCGTTGATGTCGAGTATGTGCCCGTTGGGGTCTGTTATGACGACGGCATCATACATTCCGCCGAGAAACTGGCGGAATAGAGAACGCCTATCTTTTGGTACGAAGAGTGCCATTTGCTGAATTATACCGAAAAACCACCGCAAAAGTCAACGTGGAATTGTCTATAAAAAGAAACGCCTGGACCGAAATCCAGACGCTTCAATCTGACTAAGAAAGAAATCTTAAGCCTCGGGTTTCGTCTTCTTCAGGCCAAGACCGCGGCTGTTTTCCTTCCATTCACCGCGCTTCTGGAGAAGATCAACCCTTTCAAAGCGCTTAAGAACATTGCGCTTTGAAGTGATTTTGCCTGAACCCTTTAAAGATGCATGCTGACTCATTTTATTTCAATCCTTTCAACTCAACGATTCGGTATTATATCATTTCTTGGCTGGCTTTTCAACCGATTACTTCGCCGACTTATTCTCCGGAGCCGTTGACGAGGCGGCATTCGACGCCTCTGGCGGAGGGACAAACTGCTTAAAATCATCGGCAAACGCCTCGATTTTCGCACTTCTCACAAGCTTCATAACATATTCCTGGGCGAACTTGCGCTCATTCTCCATCTTGAGAGACCTGACAAGGTCGGCCTCATTGGGAACGGAACGCACCGTCGGAACCTTGACGAGGATGTGGCTCGCCCTTACCTTCTCCGGCTCTGCGGGCTTGTCGCCCTTTGCCGCGACAGCGGGAATCTTCTTCGTCACAAGTATGAGGTGATAGCCGAACTGCGTCTTTACAACGTCGGAAACCTTGTTCACCGGCAGCTTGAACGCCGCTTCGTCAAATTCCTTTACCATCTGGCCATGCGTGAACTCGTTCAGATCGCCGCCGTTTGCAGCCGACGGGCATTCGGAATTGGCTTTCGCAAGCTCGGCGAACTTGGTTGGCAGATCGACCGCCGGGACCTTTGCCAGCTGGTTCTTGATTTCGGTAAGCTTCTTAAGCGCCGCCTTGTCGGCAGAGGCAATGGAATTGTTGTTGGAGACGATCTCCGCAATCTTCGCCTTGGCCTCGGCCTCGAAAGACACAGCCGGCGCCTTCGCCTGCTCGGCCTTGATCATGTTGTCGATCAAAACCCCGTTTTCGAACTCATGGCGGCCCCTCTCCTCTCCCAGCGGGAACTTCTTGAAGTACTCGTCCATCGTCTTTGGTGCGTCAGGGGCGCGGGATATGGCCTTGAGAAACTCGTCGCCGCGCGTCTTGCGGTCGGCATCGGTAACCACAATGCCATCCTCCTTGGCCTTTTTCACAAGAACCTTCTCGACGATGAAATTCTGGACAATCTGGTTCTTGGCCATCTGCCTGTAGTAGGACTCGTGGTCCTTGGGCAGCTTGTCCCCCTGCGCCTTCATTATGGCTTCGACGTCCGCTTCGACTCTCTCGCGGGTAAGCGCTTCGCCGTTGACGGCAAGGACCTTCTCCTCTTCGCAACAATTGTCGCAGCCTGCAATAGCCGCGCCCATTAGGGCTGCAGCGCCAAGTTTGGCAATGTTCATTGTATTCAACCTCTTTCTGCTGTTTTGGAAACGACTCCAAGGACCGAGCGCCTGACATCAAGCGGCAAGTCCAAATGAAGTGAATAGTATACACCAATGACACGCAATGCGTCAAGGGGAATCGGAAGGTCGCCTGCGACGGAAGGCGGCTCAGTCGAGGCCGAGAGGGAGCCTAACAGCTCCGCGACATCGCTTGAAATAGGCACAGCCCTTTCGCCGCGCAGAGCAAACGAACCGACTGCAGACTCAATTTCTGGACCAAGGCCAAGAAGAACCAGCACCTTGATTTCAAAGAAAAGCAGTTGCATTGCGGCCGCCCCAGGTCCGCCCACTCCTCTGCAGACGAGATCAAGAGCGCCGGAAAGCTCCCTGAACCATGCGATGGCATCGTCGCCCTGCGGCGCGAACCGTTCAGCGAGCATGCGAAAATACCCCGCAAGGGCAAGGGCCCTGTAGTCGAGCCTAAGCGATTCACGCATTTCAAGCGGGGAGCATTCGCGCAAGGCGTGCACTTCCCCCCGAGCGCGCGAATAATAGACGATTTCGCAAGTGTAGTTAAGGTCATACTGCCCTAGGAAGGCGCTTTTCGGCCTGACAGCCCCCTTTACGAGCGTCGTCACGCGGCCAGACGGTGTCAGCCACGATATTACGTGGCTTGTGCGCGACCATGGCCTAACAGACAGGCAGATCGCCTCGCTCTTAACCGTCTCCCCGGCCATCTCCGCGCACAAAGGCGTCCTGCAGACGGCGAATCGCGCCGTAGGGATCCGCAGAGCCGCAGACGGCCCTCACTACCGCGAAATTCCTGATTCCGGCCTGGACGAGCTCGGGCAGACGCCCTTCGTCTATGCCGCCTATCGCCACGGCAGGGCAATCCACGGCGCGAACCATCCTGACCGCCTCTTCAACGCCAAGAGTTGGATCAGGGATATTCTTGGTAGGCGTCGGCCACACGGGCCCCACCCCTATGTAGTCTGGCCGCTCAGCGCAAGAAGCTTCCGCCTGCGCAAGCGAATGCGTCGACTTGCCTACGATGCCGAGCGACGGATAAATGCGGCGCACCTCGGCGACGGGCATGTCCGTCTGGCCGACGTGCACGCCGTCAGCCTCCGCCTCGGCGGCTATCGACGGATCGTCGTTCACTATGAAAAGCGTGTTGGTGCCCGCCGTTATCGAGCGAAGCGAGTGCGCCACCGAGACGATTTCGCCGCGCGGCGCGTCCTTCATTCTCAGCTGGACGATCCCGACGCCGGCCTTTACCGCCGCCTCGCAGCAGCGCTCGTAGCCGACGACGGGATTCGTCATCACGAGATAGAGGCCGAAGTCGGTCATTTAGCGCCGAGGTCCTCCGCGATGATCTTGGCGACGAGGCGCCCGCTCTTGAACATCCCGCCGAAGATCGGCCCCATGCGGAAGCCTCCCTGGACGTTGTTCGCAGCCATGCCCGAGGCGTAGAGGCCCGGATAGAGGCGCTTGGTGTTGAGGACTGTCGTCCGCTCGCCGTCCTCCATCCACATCGGCTTCTCGCCGAGGATACCGCCGGTCGGCGAGTCGATCTTTACCCCGGCCTTGTGGACGGCCTTGTTGATGATCTCGCTTGGATGCCCGGTGCCGTCGAGGACGGCGCGGGCCGTGACGACGATGGGATCTACGTGCATCTCAAGCCGCGCGACGGGATTCCAGTTGATGACGACGCCGCAGACGACGCCGTCGTGGATGACGATGTCCTCTACCCGCACCGTGTTGAAGATCGTCGCCCCCGCCTTGCGGGCGCCGAATATGAGGCCAGAGGCGAGCTCAACTGAATCGACGGTATGATACGGCCCCTCGTATGGAACGGTAGTGATGCCGAACTCGTGGAGGATCTCCGCCGCGTCGGCCTGGACCGTAACCTCGTTCATGAGCATTCCGCCGCCCCAAGTCCCGCCGCCGGGCGCGAGCTTGGATTCGTAAACCGCGACCTTGTAGCCCTTGAGGGCCAAGTCGCGCGCCGCGACAAGGCCGCTCGGCCCCGCCCCGACGATGGCGACATCGACCGCCAGATTGTCCTTCAGCTTGTCAAAATATCTCCGGACGATCGCGCCGGAGATGACCTCTTCCATTACGGCATTCTCAGCCATTTTACTCTTCCTTTCTTTCCTACGCGGGCATTACCCCGTTCAGGTTTGCCGGTATTTCTCAGCTAAGGCGCACCTCGCGCCCCGCACCCGGATTACGTGATGCGTAGTATATCATATTTTCCGATATACCCGCAAAGCCTGGGCGACCTCCCTGACGTCATGCACCCTGACGACGCTCGCGCCATTCGCCGCACACCAGATTGCGATTGCGATGTCGCCGCCGAGAAGAGTCGCCGTGGATTCCTCCCCTGCAAGCGCGCGCACGATCCGCTTGCGGCTCGCCCCGACGAGGACGCGCCCCTTTTGAGCGAGATCCCGCACCGACCGCAAAAGCGCGAGGTCCTCCTCGCGCGTCGTGCCGAAGCCGACCATCGGGTCAAGATAGATGGGGACAGACCCCAAATCTTTGGGGACAGACCCCAAAGATTTTGCTGGAATGACAAGTTCTGCGCCGTTTTTCGCGCAAATCTGCAACATATCCAATATCGGCTCGGGATATACGCAGTTTACAATTGTCGCACCGAGCGAAACGGCTCGCTCCGCCGTCTCGTGATGATAAGTGTCTATCGAAATGGGGACAGACCCCGCGACAATTGGGGACAGACCCCGCAAAACAGGCTCAACTCGCGACCACTCCTCTTCCCATGAAACAGGCGTTGAGCCGGGACGCGTCGATTCCCCGCCGATGTCTATTATGTCCGCCCCGTCTTCTATCATTGCGGCGGCGCGCCTTATGGCGGCCTCGGGATCCACGAAACGCCCGCCGTCGGAAAACGAATCCGGCGTCACATTGACGATGCCCATGACGCGACACCCCTTCACAGCCCCATCGTTCTCCATTAGGCTATGCCTTTCTCCAGTATGAAAGATACTCTATGTTTCCCATTTCCCTGCCCCTCACGGGCGATTCCGCAAGGCCAAGGGGCTCAAGTCCGAGATCCTTTTCCGCAAACGCCGCAATTCCGTCCCGCGCGGCAATCCTAAGCGCCTCGTCGCGGACGAGTCCTCCCGGTGCGCCTCCGCGCCCCACCTCGAACTGCGGCTTTATGAGAGCCACTATCCTGCCGCCGGGCTTGAGCACTTCGACTATCGGAGGGAGAATGAGCCTAAGGGAGATGAACGATACGTCGGTCACGGCGAACTCCGGAGCGCGCGGCAAGTCCGAAGGCTTCATGAACCTTGCGTTGAAGTTCTCCTTCACCCAGACGCGCGGATCTGTGCGAAGCGAATAGGCGAGCTGGTTCGTCCCGACGTCAACCGCCATTACAAATGCCGCGCCATGCTGCAAAAGGCAGTCCGTAAAGCCACCGGTGGAAGAGCCGACGTCAATGCAGTCCAATCCTGCGACATCCATGCCCCACAATGCGAACGCCCCCTCCAGCTTCTCGCCGCCGCGCGAGACGAAACGCGGCGGAGACTCCACCGTTACGTCGACGTCAGCGTCCAAGAGCCTTGAGGACTTCGTCTCCACCTGCCCTGCGACGCGAACCTTTCCCTCCATGACGAGGGCCTGCGCACGCGTCCGCGAGCTCGCAAGGCCCTTTTCGACAAGGAGAAGATCCAGCCGGGATTTCACTTCTTCTCGCCGAGAGTGTTCATCTTGCGGATCTCGGAACGCGGGAAGCTTCTCGTTATGCCAAGCGATACTTCCACGACCACATACTCCGGCGTAACGTTTACGAGAACACCCTGGTAAGCCCCCCTGGCGGTGACAATCTCCACGTCGGGGACGAAGACCCTGCGAAGGCGGAAGCTGTGCTTGGCAGTCTTTGAGCTCTGTATCGACGGATGGCGGACAAGCTCAGCGTAACCGGTCCGCCTCAAGACGAGACGATGCTCGCCCTCAAGAAGATTCTCCACAAGGAAACCGTCGCTGAACTCGGCGTTGGGATCGGACGACTTGGTGGTGCCCACGACGCGCCCGTCAACAACCACCTGGACGTCAGACGGCGACGTGCGCAGCTCGAGCTTGCCCATTACGTTGGACATCTTGAACTCCTCGCGCGCCGATTCGCCGTTGCCGATCGTCACGGTGCGCGTCATGGTGCCGTATCCTTCCATTTCCGCCCTGACGTTGTACTCGCCGGGAGCCAGCGAGGGGATCGCCACCGGTCCGCGCCCGTAAGCCTTGTCGTTGACGTAGAACGACGCCCCCTCGGGGACTGACATTAGGTTTAGCGTCCCAGGCAGCGCCGTCATGGCGATGGAGAGAGTCTGCTGGTCGCCGGCCTTCATGGCTATCTCCCGCACTTCGTCCTTGAACCCTGGAAGCTTGAACTTCACCATCGCCCTGCCCTTCGGCACGCCCCTTACGAGAATGGGAGTCTTGCCGCGCACGACGTCGTTCACCGAGACCTCGGCGCCCGACGGATCGGAAAGGATGTTCACGACTCCGGAATCAAGCACAAGCGACTCCGTGCGGACAAGCGGCTCGCGGCCATTGAACTTGACGGATATCGTAAGCGGCTGGTAGCCTGCTTTCGTCAGGCGGACCGAATACGTGTCTTTAGCGGCGAGATTCGTTATGAGGCGCGGAGTCGTTCCTAATGACACGCCGTCTATCGCGATATTGCACCCTTCCGGCTCGCTCCTGAGGAGCAAAAGCCCCTTCTCCTCGACAAGTACCTCGTGTTTCTCCACGAGCACGCCCGGAGCCGCGTCGAAGAAGCGGTCGCGCTCCTCGTAGCCCGCAAGACGGAACTTCACATGGTGCCGCCCCGGAGCGAGGTCGAAGAGAATGGTCGGCGTAGTCCCGCGGTCGCGCCCGTCAACGATGACAGTCGCCCCCTCCGGCTGGCTTTTGATGGAAACCCTCGTGGGCGCGCTTTCCTCGCCCGACGCGAAAAGCGCGAATGCGGCAATGGCAGCCGCCGAAAGCGCGAGTCTCGCGATCATCACCGGCCTCCCTTCTTTTTCAGATTGTTTTCCGCGGAAAGGAGCTTCGAGCGGGCGTCGCGGTTGCGGTCGTCCCGACGGTCGGGGACCATCTCGAGGAGAACCTGGAGCTCCGCTTTCGCAGACTCCCACTGCGAGAGGTTGAGCGCCTTGTCGGCGCGGAAGCGCTGGTCGGCATAGCGTTTGTCAAGCTCCTCAGACGCCCTTCTCACGCCCTCAAGGGCCTCGGCCCCTATGTCCGGCTTCGGATTGACCGTTTCAAGATAGAACACGGCCTCCTTGTACGCCGCGATGGCGGCCGCAAGGTTGCCATAGTTCACGTCGCGGTCTTCCCACTTGGCATTGCCCACTTCCAGGGACTGCCTCGCCAGCTCTATAAGCTTCTCGCGCGGGTACTGTATGGCCCATATGCCAAGCTCCGACTTGGAGAAGGCCTCGAGCTTTTCGCGGATTGCGCGAAACGCCTCTGGCTCCTGCGTGTTCGTTATGCGTATGCGCCTCGAATGCCTGTCATAGACGACCTTGAGATCCCAGCTGTCGAGCGCAGGCGGGTCCGGCTCGACTCCGGCGTATTCGCGGTCGATGTCCTTGAGCCTGCGAAATGCGAGTATGTCGCCGAGTTCCGCCCTGGCCTCGTCGGAAAGCGGAGCGCTCTTGACGTTATGGCGGTTTTCCTTCGGCACGTCGTCGATCCTAACCGTCAGCACGCCGTCCTGCGAGAATGTCAAGAGATACACGAATATCCCGTTCGAGTCGGCCTGGACCCTTTCATAGCGCACCTCCATAAGCTCCGGTTCCTTGACAACGGGAGATGCAGGAGGCGGCTCCTCGTCGCCAGTGGGCGCCGTGAGGACGACCGCTATCGCCGCCGCTACCGCCAAGGCGGCAACAGCCCAAAGGACGCCTACGAGAGGGGAGCGCTTCTTCGCGACGACGTCAGCCTCCTGATTGCCGCGCGCGCCGCCATCGCCGCCCAGTCCGAGGTCAACGTCCTTGACAGCCTGCGGAGCGCACAGGCGCAGCGTAGTCGAGCCGACGACTACGACGTCCCCCTCCTTCAGCATCGCGGGCGAATTGCCGAGGGCGACGCCGTTGAGGATGGTTCCGTTCGCGCTTGCAAGATCGGTGAGGCTGATTCCGCTTTCGCCATCCATCTCGAAAAGGCAGTGGTTGCGGGAAAGCTCCTCGTCCGGTATGGGTATGTCGTTCGAAGAGGATCTTCCAAGCCTCAGCCCCCCCTCCTTCATGGAGAAGCGGCGGCCGGCGAGAGGACCATCCACTATGACGATCTCCGGTCTTTTTGCCATCAGAACATTCCTTTCAGCACTTGCGACACAACAGGCCCGAGAAGAATCAGGAACACAGCCGGGAATATGCAAAGCATAAGCGGGCCGAGCATCTTCACAGGGGCTTCAGCGGCAAGCTTCTCCGCGCGGTCGAACCGCCTGGCCCTGAGCTGCTCGGACTGAATCCTCAGCATTGCGCCAATGGAAACCCCGAGCTCGTCGGCCTGGATGAGCGCAAAGGCGACCGACTTGAGGTCCCTCTGCCCGACGCGGTCGGCCATGGCCCGCAGCGCGTCTCGCCGCGAGGAACCCACCTGGATCTCCTTTGTCATGCGAAGGAGCTCTTCGTTCAGGGGGTCGAGCTTACGCGACTTGCAGTTGCGTTGGAGAGCGCTTATGAAATCCATTCCCGCCTCTACGCTGAGAGTCAGTATGTCGAGGACGAACGGCAGCGAAAGCTGGATCGAGAAGTGCCGACGGCGCACCGCGCGGTATAGCCAGACGTCGGGGAATATCCACAGCAACATCAGCTTCAGCGAGACGAACTCCTCCCCCGAAAGAAGCCCTTCGTAGCCGCCCTGCACCAAAAGGGTCGTCGCATGGTCCACGGCCCCACGGAACATCGGCCTGCGCACCAGCGGGAAGAGGTTGGGGGCGAAAGGCAAGAGCGCCTTGAAGACTACGGGCAGCGACCGCTCCTGGCGGCGACCGTCGGCGAGGGTGACGTAGGTGACATCGCCCGCAATCGACGCGAAATACCATGCCAATCCGACCGCGGCGGCCGACCAGGCTGCGATAATCGCTATTGAGAGTGCGCTCATGCCGTCAGGTAACCGGCGTTCCTCCGCCTGCGGGCGAATCCGGCGCGACTACGCCGCCGCAGGTTCCCGGCTCGCCTGCGAAAAGTATCATGCCCTCCGACACGCCGACCGACATCTTGCGCGGCGCGAGGTTGGCGACGAACACGACTTCCTTGCCGACAAGTTTCTCCGGCTCTGGATACGCCTGTCGGATGCCCGAGAAGATCGTGCGCTTGCCGAGAGAGCCCGCGTCAAGGACGAACTTGAGGAGCTTCGAGCTCTTGGGGACGATCTCGCAGCTCTCCACGACGCCGACCCTGAGATCGAGCTTTTCGAAATCGGGGAACGCGACCTCGGCCTTCAAGGGCGGAGCTTCCGCGGCCTGCGGCTCCGCGGCGGCCTTCTTGTTCTTGCTCGCCCGGCTCTCGTGCGCGACCTCGCCAGTCTCAGCAGGCTTCTCGGCGGCAGCCGCTATCATTGCATCCACCTGCGCCGAGTCGATGCGACTCGCAAGATACTCGTAGGGCCCGAGGACGACGCCCTCTATCGACGCATTGCGCGACTCCCAGGTCCACTCCGGCTCGCCAAAGAGCTTCATCGCCCTCTCGGCATACGCGGGAAGGATCGGCTTTAAGTATATTGCTATCACGCGGAAGGCGTTGAGGGCCGCAGTAAGCGCAATGCGCGCTGACTCGGCGTCGGTCTTCACCGTCTTCCACGGCTCCTTGCGGTCGAAATACTCGTTCGCGGCGTCGGCGAGGCGGCAGATTTCCACCACGACCTGGTTGAAGCGGCGGTTTTCGTAGTTGAGGGCGATAGCATCGCCAGCCTTGCGCAGCCTGTCGAGGAGGCCAAGCTCCTCTTCGCAGCCCGCAAGAGTGGCGAGCCTTCCCTCAAGCCGCTTCTGGAGCATCTGCGCTGAGCGAGAGGCTATGTTGGTGATCTTGCCGACGAGGTCGGAATTGACGCGCTGGACGAAATCCGCGAGGTTTAGGTCCATGTCGTCGGTCGTGCCGCCGAGCTTGGCCGCGTAGTAGTAGCGCAGGGCCTCGGGGGGCAGGTGGTCGAGGTACGTGCGGGCGTTCACGAACGTGCCCTTCGACTTGGACATCTTCTCGCCGTTGACGGTGAGAAAGCCGTGCACGAATATCTTGTTGGGCTGTTCAAAGCCAGCTACGTTGAGCATCCCCGGCCAGAAAAGGCAGTGGAAGCGTATTATGTCCTTGCCGATGAAGTGATAGCGCTCGGCCGCCGGATTCTGCCACCAGTCCTCGAACTTCTGGCCATTCTTCTCGCACCAGTTCCTAAGGGAGGCAAGGTATCCGATCGGGGCATCGACCCAGACGTAGAAGAACTTCCCCGCGTGCCCCGGGATCTCGAAGCCGAAATACGGCGCGTCGCGCGAGATGCACCAGCCGCGCAGGGGCTCCGCAAACCACTCGAGGAGCTTGTTCGAGACGTCGCTCGTCGTATGCCCGGGGATCCACTTCTCAAGATAGGCGTGCTGGGGCTCGAGCTCGAAATAGAGATGCTCCGAGTCCTTCACGACGGGCGTCGCGCCGCACGTGGTGCACTTGGGGCTTCCAAGCTCCTCCGCGCCGTAGGTGGAGCCGCAGCGGTCGCAGCTGTCGCCGTACTGGTTCTCGGCCCCGCACTTCGGGCAGGCGCCCTTCACGAACCTGTCCGGCAGGAACATCTTGCAGTGCTCGCAATAAAGCTGCGGCGAGGTCTTCTTCGTAATTCCGCCCGACTTCTCCATTGCCGCGAAGAACCTCTCGGAAAACTCCCTGTTCTCCGGCGAATTCGTGGTGTAGTAGTTGTCGAAGGATATCTGGAAGTCGGTGAAGTCCTTGAGGTGGATCGCGTGCATCCTCGCGATCAGCTCTTCCGGCGAAACGCCCTCCTTGCGCGCACGTATCATCACGGGCGTGCCGTGCGTGTCGTCTGCGCAGACGTATACGCACTCGTTTCCGCGCAGCTTCTGGTAGCGGACGAAGAAGTCCGTCTGGAGGTATTCTACAAGGTGACCGATGTGTATGTCGCCGTTTGCGTACGGAAGCGCGCTTGTGACGACTATTCTGCGTTTCTCTGCCATATGACTTGATTATAGCGCTTTTAGTTCTTGAAGCTGTGGATTGGAGCCGGGATGCGCCCCTTGCGGGCGATGAACTTCTCGCACGAGAAGCGCGAGACTCCCATCACTGGCGCACGCCCGAGGAGCCCGCCGAACTCGACGGTGTCGCCCTCGCGCTTGCTGGCGACCGGAATTATCCTCACGGCGGTAGTCTTCTGGTTGACCATGCCTATAGCCGCCTCGTCGGCGATGATCCCGGAGATAGTGCTCGCCGGAGTGTCGCCGGGGACCGCGATCATGTCGAGGCCGACCGAGCAGACGCACGTCATCGCCTCAAGCTTCTCTATCGTGAGGGCGCCTGCGTTCACGGCGTCGATCATGCCCTGGTCCTCGGAGACGGGGATGAAGGCGCCGGAGAGCCCGCCGACATAGGAGCTCGCCATGACTCCGCCCTTCTTCACCTGGTCGTTGAGAAGCGCAAGCGCGGCGGTGGTCCCTGGCGCGCCGGGATGCTCAAGGCCGATTTCCTTGAGGATGTCGGCGACGGAGTCGCCTATCGCCGGAGTAGGCGCGAGGGAGAGGTCGATGATGCCGAACGGCACGCCAAGGCGCTTCGACGCCTCCTGCGCGACAAGCTGCCCGACGCGGGTTATCTTGAAGGCCGTCTTCTTTATGGTCTCGCAAAGGACTTCGAACGAAACGCCGCGGCAGGAGCGGCCGAGCACGTAGTTCACGACTCCAGGCCCCGAGACGCCCACGTTTACGACGACGTCGCCCTCGGTGACGCCGTGGAACGCCCCTGCCATGAACGGATTGTCGTCCGGGGCGTTGCAGAGGACGACGAGCTTGGCGCAGCCAATCGAGTCGCGGCTCTTCGTCTTGGCCGCGGTCTTCTTCACGATCTCGCCCATGAGCCGGACGGCATCCATGTCGATGCCCGTCTTGGTAGAGCCGACGTTGACGGAAGAGCATATGTGCTCCGTCTCCGAAAGCGCATCCGGGATCGAGTGGATTAGAAGCTCGTCGGCAGGCGTCATCCCCTTGGAGACGACGGCCGAATAGCCGCCTATGAAATTGACGCCAAGTCGCTTCGCCGCGCGGTCCAGCGTCTTTGCGAGGCGGACGAAGTCTCCCGGCTTGCGGCAGCACGCGGAGCCCACGATGGCGGCCGGGGTAATGGAGACGCGCTTGTTCACGATCGGCACTCCGAAGTCGCGGCCGATCTCGTCGCCCGTCTTCACGAGGTCCTTCGCGTAGCGCATCAGCTTGCCGTAGACGTTGTCGCACGTCTTCGCGAGCGACGAGTCGGCGCAGTCGAGGAGGGAGATTCCCATCGTGATGGTCCTCACGTCGAGATTCTCCTCGAGAATCATCTTGTTAGTCTCAATGACTTCTGATATGTTTATCATCGCCGTAGCCCGCTATCAGACCCTGTGCATCTTCTCGAAGATCTCGCTCTTCTGGCAGCGGATCTTGAGCCCCATCCCGTCGCCGAGCTTCGCAAGCTCGCCGCCGACCTTCTCGAAAGGCTTTGCGCACGCAGAGGCATCGACGATCATCATCATGTTGAAATACCCGCCTACTACGGTCTGTGATATGTCGAGAATGTTTATCGCGTTTTTCGCGAGATACGCGCTTGTCTTGGCGATGATGCCGACGGTGTCCTTGCCGACTACGGTGATTATTGCCTTGTTCATTGTTTTCCTCCAATGTAAATTATACCAAATATCAGCCATTTTCATCAATACGCAAGAATTGCAATTTACGGGAATCTCTCCGGCGGCAATGGACACGGGCGCGGACATTTTGCTATAATCGGCGTCAACCATACGTCAAGGAGGCAGGATGACAGACTTCAACTACTGGTCGCCGACATACATCGCGTTCGGCAAGGGCAAGGAATCGCGCACCGGAGAGCTCGTGCGGCGCTTCGGCGGCGGCAAGGCGCTTCTGCACTACGGCGGCGGCAGCGCGGTGAGAAGCGGGCTGATAGACCGAGTTAAGGCGTCTCTCGCAGAGGCCTCTGTCGCCTTCGTCGAGCTCGGCGGCGTCAAGCCCAACCCTCGCAGCTCGCTCGTGGAAGAGGGCGTCCGCCTCGCATTGGCCGAGAAAGTCGATTTCCTCCTCGCCGTCGGCGGCGGCAGCGTGATCGACTCCTCGAAGGCGATTGCCATAGGCGCGGCGAACGGCGGCGAGTGGCGGCGGTTCTACGTCGGGCGCGAAGTGAAGGTGAAGCCGGTGATCCCCGCCGCCCTGCCTGTCGGAGTAGTGCTTACGATCGCCGCGGCAGGCAGCGAGGGCTCGACGAACAGCGTAATAAACCTCGAGCCGGAAAACCTCAAGCGCGCGGCAGGCGGCGACATCCTGCGGCCCAGGTTCGCCGTGATGAACCCCGAGCTTACGATGAGCCTGCCCCCCTTCCAGACGGCGTGCGGTCTCGCCGACATGTTCGCGCACCTCTGCGAGAGGTATTTTACGCCTACGGCCGACGTCACCCTCTCCGACAACCTCTGCGAAGCGGTTATGCGCACGGTGGTCGAGGAAAGCGCGAAGGCAATGGCGAACCCCCGCGACTACCAGGCGCGGGCGAACATAATGTGGGCGGGGACGCTCGCGCACAACGACATCTGCGGAGCCGGGCGCGTGCAGGACTGGGCGAGCCACGGCATCGAGCACGAGCTTTCCGCCCTCTACGACTGCGCCCACGGCGCAGGTCTCGCCGTCGTGATGCCGGCGTGGATGACCTACGTGCACAAGGCCGACGACGCGCGCTTCGCCCGCTTTGCGAGGAATGTCTTCGGCGTCGGGCGCGGCGAATCCGACGAGGCCGCGGCGCTCGCGGGAATCGCGGCGTTCCGCAGCTGGCTCAAGTCGCTCGGACTGCCGCTGACGTTCGCGGAGCTTGGCGCAAAAGAGGAAGACATCCCCCTTCTCGTCAAGACCCTCAACCTAAACGGCAACACGCTCGGAGGCTTCATGCCCCTCGCCGAAGCAGACGTGGAGGCCATATACCGCCTCTGCATCCGCCCATGAGGGCGTATATCGACATACTGAAGCTTTCCTGGCCGCTGGCCCTTGGCATGATCAACAACGCGGTCATGCAGTTCATCGACCGCGCATATCTCGCCGGCCACTCCATGGCGGCGTTCGAGGCAGTGCTGCCTGCTTCTACCCTTGCATGGGTGTTCACGGGCTTCTTCCAGGCCATAGTCGCCTACTCGGGCGTTTTCGTGGCGCAATACCACGGGGCGAAGAACCCGGCGATGTGCGCGACGAGCTTTCGCGCGGCGTCGCTCATCGCCCTTGCATCGGGCGCGATCGTCGCAGCCCTCGTCCCCGCGGCCATCTGGATACTCTCCGCGACAGCGCCGTCGGCGGAGCTACTTGCGCTTGAGCGCGAATACTGCTGCATATGCCTCTTCGGCGGCTTCTTCGTCTGTGCGCAAATGGCGGCGGCCGCCTACTTCACGGGGCGCGGGCGCACGAGGATCGTATTCTGGGCGAACCTCCTCGCGAACGTCATCAACATCGTCCTCGACCCCTTCCTCATCTTCGGGTGGTGCGGGCTCCCGAGGCTCGGGATAGCGGGGGCGGCCTACGCGACGGTCTTCTCGATGGCCGTGCAGTGGCTGTGGCTTACGGCTTGCGCTATCAGAGACATCCGGCGCGAAGGCGGCGGCGAGGCGACTGAATCCACCGCGCGTCTCGTCCTGCGGGTGCTGCGCTTCGGTGTGCCGTCCGGCGCCTACAACGTCCTCAGCATGCTCTCGTTCTCGGCGTTCGTCTTCGTCACCGAGAAAGTCGGCGACCTTGAATTCGCCGTGTCAAACGCCGTATTCACCGTGAACTACCTCCTCTACGCGCCGATGGAGGGATTCGCGCTGGCAGCCCAGACGCTCGTAGGCCAGGCGCGAGGCCGGGGCGACAACGCGGCCGCCGCGGCCGACGCGAGGCGCACAGTGCTTTTGGCGGTGGCGGTCGCAGCCGCATTTGCGCTCGCGGCGCTTCTTCTCTGCCGCCCGGTGCTCTCCGTGTTCGCGCCGCCTGACCAGGCCCAGGCGGGGGAATTCCTCTCGCTCGGGCTCAAGCTCTTCCTGCTGATGGGCTGCTATCTCGTGCTGGACGCCGTTGACACGGTGCTCTGCGGGGCGCTGCGCGGCGCTGGCGACACGAAGTTCGTCATGGCGTGGATGACCTTCTGCGCGTTCGGCGTGTGGATGCCGCTCGTGTGGATCGTCTCGAAGACAAGCTTCACGATGCCGCTACTTTGGACGACGACGGTCGCCTACGTGGCGGTGTTGTTCGTAGGCTCCTTCATCCGCTGGCGCCGCGGCAGGTGGAAGGCGATAAATCTCACGTCTTCTTCTTCGTCCTGAAAACCACTGCATAGGCGAACATCAGCACAAAGCAGATCGCGGGGACGAAGAACGAGGCGCGAAGCGCGCCGGACGACGTGCGCAGATTGGCGTCCCAAGTAAAGTCCATCATCGGAACGAGGCTAAAGAAGACGCTTTCCTTCGCGCTGATGACGCCCGCCATCCAAGGCGTTACGACAGCGCCTCCAAGGATCGCCATGATCATGCCAGGGCCGCCGAGCTTGAAGCACTTTGGGTCGAGCCCGCCGAGCGCCATGCCGTAGATCGTCGGGAACAGTATCGCCATGAAGAGGCTTATGCCCATAAGCGCGATTATGTTCGCCGAGAAAGGAACTCCGCCCACGGCAAAGAGGACCGTCGACGGCAGATAGATCGTGCCCATGCAGCAGAGAGTCCCCATCACGCAATACGCAGCCATTATCTTCCACGGGGCGATCCACTTCATCGCCCATGTCCCCGCCCAGCAGTTCGCGATGTGTATCGCAATGGCGAGGATGTAGTAGTTCGCCGAAACGTCCGGCGCGACGCCGAGCTCCTTCTGCCCATAGACGTTCATCCACGTCCACACCGCGATCTGCATGCCGACGTAGGCGAAAAGCGCAACGAGCCCGAAGACGTAGCGCGGCGTCCGCACGAGCGTCCTGAACGACGCCCTGTACGCCGGCATCGCCGCGATGCAGGCGAGCGGGCCGACCATTCCGCAGAGCATCCAGAGGAGCTTGTCCATGTCGGGGAAGAGGATCCCCGTAATCACGAACGGGAGGGCCGTCGCAAGCATCGCGCCGCCGACGTGCATGCAGCGCGTCGCGAGCGGCGCGCGCGGCCCTGCGGTCTCCTCCATGCGCGTCGCTATGGGGTGGCGGGCGAAGTATATCCAGACGGCTGCCATCACGAGGCAAAGCGCGACATACGGCACGCATATCCACGTAAGCTCGGAGTGGACGATCGGCCGCAGCTGTTCAGCTGGCATCGCGAGGCGCTCTTCGACCGTGGCGGGGTTCAAGTGGGCCAAGATCGCCTTTTGCGCAATGAAGATGCCGACGATAGAGCCAACAGGGTTCATGGCCTGCGCGAAGTTTAGCCGGCGTATCGCGCTCTTCGAGTCGCCTAATGCGAGCATGCACGAATTCGACGAAGCCTCGAGTATCGCGCATCCTCCCGCAACTACGAATATGCCGATGAAGTAGAAGTCGAAGCTCTGCTGGATGCAGGCAGGTATGTAGAGAACCGCTCCGCAGACGTAAACCGCAAGGCCGATTAGGATGCCGGTGCGAAACGAGAACTCCTCGACGAGTATCGACGTGAAGAGCGCCAGCACCGCGTATGCACCGTAGAAAGCGACTTGCACGAGCACGGCGCGGTCCTGGTCCATCGTGAAGATACGCTGGAACGCCGGCACGAGGTTGTCGGACATGTTGTTGACAAGTCCCCACAACGCAAAGCAGAGGACAAGAAGGAATATGGTCAGCTTCGAGTTTTTCATTTACGCGCTCCTAAATCTTCTATTCGTATCGCCATCTTCAAAGTCCGCATCGCGCCGGGCGGAATCGGAATTGGGCTTCCGTCCGTCGCCGCCATGAAGACCGGCTCGACGCAGACAAAGCGCCGCCATTCGTCGCCGGGCACGACCCCGGGGCAGTTCTTCTCGGCTCCGGGGTTCCACACGTTCAAATGGCTCGCCCCTTCGCATTCTACGACAACCCTGCGTCCGAGAGGCTCGTCGTGCAAAAGAAACGCCATGCGATCTTTTCCTGAAAGCTGGAATATCCTGTCTATCGATTCCTCGATGCGAAGAGCCCCCTTCCAAATGCCGCGCTCGGGGCGCGGCCGCGACGGGTCGTCTTCGAAACGCAATCCGTCGAGCCCTTCGACCCATGTCCTTGAACGCTCGGAAACGCGGAAGTACGGGTGGAATCCGAAAGAGCATAAAAGAACGTTAGTTCCTGCATTCGTCGTCTTCATTTCGAGAGAAAGCGCGTCCGACAGGGCGATGACAAGATTGAGCCTCGCATCTCCCTCTGAAAGGCCAAGCACGGCTACGCTCAAGTCCGCTCCGTCGCGGCGTTCAAGCAATCGAAACGTCCGCCGCCATGCGACTCCGTGTATCGCTCCGGAAGCATCGACCCCGAAGCGCGGCCAGCACACGGGAAGCCCGCCGTGCGACCAGTCCGGCGCAGACTTCTGCGGCGGGGTCGCATTCCAGAGGACCTCGTCGCCCGCGCGTCGGAACGAGACTATGCGCGCGCCGTCGAGATCTACAGTGCAGCTCGACGAGCCTGCGGCCAGCTCTATCGTCTCCGCCGCCGCAGAGAGCAGCGCCGACGCGGCAAAAAGCAGCAAAGTGCACTTCACACCCATGGCCGCATATTATACCAAATCGCCGCGAGAGTTGCCTCGTTCCACAACTGCCGCGAAGTTTTGTCAGTGAAGCAGGATTTTGTTGCTCTCGATGGCGGCCTCGATTCTGGTGCGCTCCTCCGCCGGCAAGTCCTCCGGGGCGAACGTACCGCCGTCAATCCGCAGGTCGGCGTTGAAGGCAACGAACCCGCAGGGAAGCTCGACATTGCGGAAGGCAATGTTCTCGAACGGACGGGTCTTCTTCGCGTAGATGCGCGACGGCTCGCGCACAATGCCGGAAATGCCGTCGAAGACGATATCCCGGAAAAGCCCCACGGTCGAATGCATGTGGTGCATCCGCAGGAATATCGTCGAATCGACGCGCACGTTCTGGATGCGTATTCCGTATATGTCCGCCCCGCGCGACCGGGGGCTGTAGGACGACACGAAGTTGAATGCCGTGCGCGTGTCGGAGATCGTCAGATTGGAGAATACGGCGTCGTGAACTCGGCCCTCGCCAACGCCGGGACGTATCGCGTTGCACGAAGTGGAGAGGTTGCAGTCGGAAACCGTCACATAGGCGCAGTCGTGCGGGTCGGCGAGGCGTTTCGCCGCCGACGCCCGGAGCGTGATGCAGTCGTCCGCAGTGTCAATGCGGCAGTCTGATATCGTCACCCAGCGAGAGCGGTCGATGTCGATGCCGTCGCCGTTGAACGTGTGGTAGCGGCGGCGCTCCGTGTGAACATAGCACCCGTGAATCCACACGCGGTCGCAGTTCAGGATGAAACAGCTCCAGTACGGCGCGTCGGCGAGCTCCACGTCGGCTATGCGGATGTCGCA
>Ga0265300_10000737_pt1 | contig 33779 bp, 68 predicted proteins | sample AusTroGonzalo_MG_FD_193482 | JGI IMG/M metagenome (GOLD analysis project Ga0265300, IMG submission 193482) | Bovine rumen microbial communities from tropical cattle in Woodstock, Queensland, Australia - Gonzalo_03 | ecosystem: Host-associated > Mammals > Digestive system > Stomach > Rumen ...
ACAGTTAAGCCAAAATATTGGTTTTTCCGTGGAATTATTACTACAAAAAATAAGCCAAAAGGTCCAAAACTATGCCAAAGAAAATGCACCAGTAGGAGAGTACAAAAACGGTAGGCAGTGAGGTACTTTAAAAAGGAGTATAAGCCATAATTGGGATAGTGTAAAACAAGGTATAGCCATAGTGGGTAGCCCTGTTGCATATTCTCGTAGGAGAGAGTACGAAAACAACCTACACCCATGGACAAAATACTACTTAAAAAGGTGATATACTGAGCATGTGCCTGAGTTTAAAGAAATAATAAAAAATGCTTTATCCGAAAAACTTAACTAATGACAGCGACCACATATAGTTTTAAAACAATAGGAGATACTATATACAATAAAATGTTGGAGATCAAAAACACCGACAAAAGAGTGGGTGCTGTTTATAATTACGATGTAAAAGTAGAGGGAGGTATAAGCCTACCTGCAATTATTATTACTCCTGGTAGTGGTAGTAGTGGTTACTTAGATACATGTAACTACACAAACCAGGTAAATTATGAGGTAAGGTTGGTGGACAGGATCCAGGACGATATAGCAACTGTGGAGGACAACCTAAGGGTAGTTGCCGACATGGTAATGGCTAAATTACAGGAAATAGGGACAATTACTTGGAGTAATAATAATTGATACACGGTTAAGTGTGAGTTTGACTATTTACGAGGTTTTACGGACACACAGGAGCCTTTAAGGGTTTTCCAAGTTACATGTAAATTTATAACTATAAATAAATAACCATGGCAAAAAAAAGATGTATAGACGGAGCATGCGAGGTAAACGAGGACAGCTCTATTATAGAAAAAAAAGAGGCAGGGCAAAAAAGGTTTAGTTTTCCAAAGTTTGGTGTAAGTGTTTTGGCTAAAAGTTTGGAGGAGGCAGAGGAAAAAATAAAGGCCCTAACAGGTGGAGATTATGACAACAAATCTATTTAGTTTATAATAAATTACAAAATGTCTAATGCTTATATTGGTAGGAGGTCTGCAATAGGACTTTGAAAAGAGGCAACGGCAGGTACAGCCGTAAGTGCTCAGGTTTGGATCCCAAAGGAGGGAGGTGTATTAAACCCAAGTTTTGAGGAGGCAGTAGATAGCTCAGGATACGGAGTTATTGACGAGGTATACGAAAGCTACACAACCAAAAATACCTCAGCAATTACCTTAACAGGTATTGTAAGGGACGACTTTATAGGTTACTTGTTATTGGGTGCTTTGTGAAAATACACTAAATTATACTGTGTAACAGGTACACCAAGTGGTGGTACTCCTGCAAGGGGTGATGTAGTAGCTAATGGAGGTGTGCTAAAAAAAATTATAGAAATAAACAGCACAAAGTATTACTTTTTTGATAAAGCCCAAACAGGTAGTATTACAGACGGTACTTGGACTATGACAGCTACTGCTGTAAGTGGTGTTAATGCTCACTTTTTTGAGAGGTTAAACAGTAACAACCACCCTACTTTTACTTTGTACGACGACGACCCAATAGCTGGTGCTAAGGCTCCATATTGTATGGTAAATAGCTTTGAGCTAACATGCGAGGTAGCAGACTATGTAAAGTTTAGTGCAGAGTTTATGGGTAAACAAATGCAAAGTGCAACTGGTAATAACCCAGCATATAGCGACGAGGCACCATTTTTGGCAAGCATGGCTGGTGTAAGCTTTGCTAATAATGAGACAGGGCTAAATAATGCAAGTACACAATGTATGCAAAATTTTAGGCTAACGATCAATAAAAACTTAACAGACATACAATGCTTTGGTAGTACAGATATAGATAGCCTACACAACCAACAATTTACAGTGGACGGAGATTTTGAGGCATTATATACAAGTACTACACTAAGGGACTATGTAATAAACAGCGATAAAAAGGCTTTGAGGTTTTTTGCAGAAAATACTAATGCAGATGCTTTGGCTACATGAATTTACCCAGCTATTTATATTGACTGTATGAAAGTTGGACTAAATGAGTGGACAAAAACAGATAGTAATAACGATATAGTAAAGCAAACAATGTGATTTACAGCACAGTACGATAATGCTACTAATGCAACTATTGAGGTATTGCTATTAAACAGCAACAGCACAGGTTACTAATGACCAATAAGCTGTGGAGCCTACCAACGGTGCTAAAAGACACGGCTTTAAATAATGCAGTTTTTGGGTGGTTTTAGGTTTTGCTCTTGTTTTCCTACTACCACCCTACTTAAAACAGGAGCTTATTTAAATTATAAAAAACAAGGCAATGGAAATTACAATTAACGGTACAGCAAAAAATGTGGAATTTAAACCAATTTATACAAGGTTGGTAGATCGTGAGTTTAACAACATTTTATTTGGTAACAGTAAAGCCAGCACCAAATCAAATGATGTTGAAATAGAGCTAAAAAACATGCAACTGGCAAACGATTATTTAGTTATGGCAATGACCAACCTAACACAGGAGGACATAGACCAAATGGATACAAACAGCTACAACGAAATACTAAAAAAGGTGGCTGAGATCAAAAATGGGAGTAACTAACGACGAAATTATAACCCAATTTATAAGGACTTTGAGGACTGGGCATAGTGTAAGTAAGGAGCACAGGGACTACATACTTATTAAAGAGCTATACCACTGTACACCAAGCGAGCTGGATAATCAAAACGAGCACATGCTACAATTACATTATACCATGCTAATGGAGGAAAGAAAATGGGAACACATAGAAAACGAAAGGGCAAGGCAAAGGGCTAAAAATTCACATAAATAATTATAAAAAATATGGCTGATACAAACTATGTAATAGATCTAATATTGGAGGCTAAAAACAATGCCACGGCAGAGCTTAACAAAATTGGTGGTAATATAGACCAACTAAAAGAAAAAAGTGTAAAAATGTCTGAGAGTACCAAAACTGCTTTAAAGGCTGTGGGTGCTGCTGCAACGGCTGTGGCTGGTGCTGTAATTGCTGTTGGTAAAAAAGCCGTAGACAGTGCAGTAAAAATGGAGCCTATAAGGAATAGTTTTAAAAGGCTAAGCGACGATGCTGGTGTAAGTGCTGACGAAATGCTAAAAGCTATGCAAAAAGCCAGCAAAGGTACAGTATCCGATTTTGAGTTAATGAGCGCAGCAAACAAAGCATATACATTATGAGTTGTAAAGAATACAGAGGACATGGCCATGTTAATGGAGTGAGCCAGGCTAAAAGGACAGGCCATGGGTAGAACTATGGAGGAGGCCTTGGACGACATTGTAACATGACTTGGTAGGTGATCTGTACAAATTTTGGACAACTTGGGTATTGTAGTAAAGCAGGAGGAGGCACAAGAAAGATATGCAGCAATGCTTGGTAAAACTACAAAAGAACTAACGGCACAGGAAAAAGCCGAGGCTTTACAGGTAGTAACATTGCAGGCTTTAAAGGAGGAAATGGAAAAAGTAGGAGAGGTACCATTGACTATGGCAGAGAGACAAGCCCAACTAAATGCAACTTGGGAAAATACAAAAACTGTACTTGGGGAGGCCTTAGTACCAGTATTGGAAAAATTACTGGACTTTGTGCAACCTTTACTGGAAAAGGTGGCCGATTTTATATCAAAAAATAGTGAGCAAGTAGCAAGTGTAATGAAATGGGTGGCTGGTATTGCTTTGGTAGTAGCTGGGTTAAGTGCATTGGCTTTGGCTTTACCTGCAATAACAACGGCAATAGGAATTTTAACAGGGCCAATAGGCTTGGTAGTTGGTGCAATAGTAGCCCTTGCAGCTGCTTGGAAAAATAACCGAGGTGGAATACAGGAAAAAACACACGAGGTAATAGAATATATAAGGCCATACATACAGGAGTTTATAGAGACAATTAAAAAGTTTTGGGACGAACATGGTACACAAATACTAACGGCTGTTTTTGCTTTTTGGGATCTAATAAAAACCATGATAGCAAATGCTGTGGATGTTATAGCAACGATTATTGAGGGGCTATTTACGGCACTTTGAGTAATTATGGATATATTTAAAGGAGACTGGGAGAGTGCATGGAATAAAATAAAAACTTTTGGTGAGAAAGTAGCAAAGACCATAGATACAATAATGACAAGGACCTTTGGGGATATGTGGCAAAATATAAAAGACGGTATACTAAGTACATACGACTGGATAAAAGAAAAAATAGGACAATTAGTTGACTGGATAGAAAATGCAGTACAAAGGTTAAAAAATGCTTGGAATAGTGCCAAAGAGTTTGTAGGCTGAATATTTGGAGGTGGTAAAGATACCAGGGCAAGCTGAGGGCCAGTATACCAAGGGCAAAGCTACTTGGTTTGAGAAAATGGGCCAGAGATGTTTGTACCAAGCCAAAATGGTAGAATTGTAAAAAATGAGGAGTTAGACAGCATGGGTGGTGGTAACCCAATAACTGTAAATATAAATATGGGAGGTGTGGCAGTATCAAACGAGGCAGACGAGCAAAGCCTGGCAAATACAATAGCAGAGACTATAACAAGGCAATTAGAGCTATACAAAAAAGGTATTTATTAAACTAATATATAAAATATGCCTGATCTATGACACTTTAATAGTATATTGTTTAACGGTGGTAAAAGAGGTGCAACCTGAGCTGGTGCAGACGACATAGTATTTAATGGCTTTGGGTTGCAAAACCAAAACTTTGTAACCAGCGATATAAATTTTTGGAATATGCCAAAAATAAACCTGCTAACATACGACAACCCTAAAAACGACGGTGGTGGTGTATTGGATAGGTTTTATAAACAAAGGACTATAACACTGGCTGGTAGCATACTTGGTGCAGACAGCGAGGATATAGAAAACAAAATAGATGCTTTAAAAAAGGCACTGAGTGTTAAAACAGGTTACTTAGATTTTAAAGTTAATGGAGTTTACCGTAGGATATTATGTAGCCTAACAAATAGCGATATAATAAACAGGGCCCACTATGATGTGGACAAAGGTAAATTTAAGCTAACTTTTACAGCTTTGGATCCATTTTGGAGCGAAAAAGTTTGGAGCAGTGCCCTATTTACAGGAGTAAATGCTGAAATAAACGAGGATATAAATAACGAGGGTAGCCAGTACAGTAACCCTATTATAAACATACTGGTAAATAGTGCCAGCAGTGTTACACAGCTAAAAGTAAAAATTTGAGACAACCAAATAATAATAAATGAGACTATAAATACAGACGATATTGTGGAAATAGACACAATAAACAAGGTGGTAACTATAAACGATGCCAGCATAGATTTTGGTGGTAAATTTCCAAAATTAGAGGCTGGTGTAAATAATTTAAATGTAGTAAGTAATGGTACATATAATTACGACATAAGTGTTTTATTTAGTAAAAATTACTTGTAATGCCAACAGCCAGCGAGGTAATAATTACATGATCTATGCAAGTTGGGGCTACCCTCACGGTAAGTTACCAATACACAGGAGACAACCCTGAGTGAGCCACTGAGTACCAGTGGTATAGAAATGGGGAGGCTATTATTGGCGAGACAAGTAATACATATACCTTGCTAATAACAGACCAAACATGCGACATAATTTGTGCAGTTTGCCCAATAGACGACCAAGGTAATGTTGGGCAGTTGGCTTTTAGTGAGCCACTGGACATCCAATACTATGCAGTAACAGTAGAGCCAATAGAAAAACAATACATAGTAAAGCTATATAATGCTAACATGCAATTTGTAAAGGTTTTACCAGCTGGTTTAATTACTAACGATATAAGCTTTACAGAGAGCATAGATGCAGGACAAGGAGAAATGAGCCTAAATGTAAACCTGCCAATAGACACAAATTACTTTAATGGTATAAGGTACTGTAAAGTGTATGTGAGCGATAATACAGGGGTAGATAATTTGCTAATATATAGTGGTTGGCTAAGTAAAGTTAGCAGGGTTTATAGCAACCAAAAGGAAAATATACAAGTAATATTTTTAAGTCTATATAGTTTATTGCAGGGAGTAATAATTAGAAAAGACGGCCTGCAAAATGGGGATAGTGTATTTACTAAAACATGAGATCCAGCAGATATACTAAAATTTATTATAGATTATTTTGTTAGCATATACCCAAATACTTTGAGTTATACAGCCAGCAGTATAGATACATACGGTACAAGTATAACACTGGAATTTAACACAAATAATTGTGGGGATGCTATACAAAATTTGGTAAATGGTTTAAGCTATTACTTGTTTGTTTGAGCAGACGGAGTTGTACATTTTCACCCTACACCAGTAAGTGCTACCCACTTGCTAACATACGAAAAAGATATAACAGCCCTAACAGTACCTGAGGACAAAGAAAAAGTGGCCAATACAGTACAGGTAACATACAACGATAATAGTGTAAGTACACCAACCAGTATTGCCACGGATCCTACAAGTATAAGCTTATATGGAGTAAAAGAGGTGGTACTGTCAAGGGAGGATCTAACAAACCAAACAAGTGCAGAGCTATACAGGGACGAGTACCTAAACGAGCATAAAAACGAGGTACAAAATATACAACTAACGGTAAGCTGCTTATACCCAATAGAAAATATACACCCAGGAGATACAGTAAAAATTAGGAATAACGACCTAAATATAGATAATGCACAAATATACAAAGTTACATACAAGTACGAGCAGGTACAAGTAACACTAAACTATTATACAAATATTGCTGAGCAAATTTTTAACTAATAAAATATGCAAAAATGAGCAGGTATACAAACTATGAAATGGCAAACAATGTATTTGGTACTTTAAGTGCTCCCATTAGTAGCCTTGCAACTACAATACAAGTAGATACAGGACAGGGGCAAAGATTTAAAGCCAACATGCTGGCTACATTGGAGCATGTAGAGGGTAACAAAGTTACAAAAAGGGAAATAGTAAAAATAACAGCCGTAGCTGGTGACGCTTTAACAGTAGTTAGAAAATACGCAGCATGTCCAATAGACGACGACGCCAATACACAAAGCCAAACAAGTTTTAGTTTTGATATAAGCGATACTATAAATGTATATATTACTAAGGAACATTTTGACAATATAAAAGGTGGGTTAGAAAATGCAGAAAGTGAGCTTGACGATCTAAACTATGATGGTAATAGCCGTATGAAAGTAATACCAGCTGTAAGTGGTACTGCTCTAAAAATAGATATAGTTGGTGGTGTTTATAGGTGCTGAGGTGATACAGTACAATTTAATGGCCAAACAGATATAAGTGTAAATGATAATGCTACAAACTATGTTATGGCAGACTGAGCAGGTACAATACAAATAAGTACAAGCTCATGGGATACAAGGTATACAAGGTTGGCAGAGGTAATTTGTAGCAGCTGAGCAATTACAAGTATATCGGACCGAAGGAGTGACGTGGTTGGTGGTACTTTATGAGGTTTAGAAATACATAGCCTAACAGAAAAAATAAGCCCTGTAAATGCTGACGAGTTAGTACTTGCAGATAGTGAGACAAGCTATACTAATAAAAGGGTTAAAATGGGTAATGTAGTACCAATGTGCTTTTATTCAAATGTAAATCATATATGACGGAGCGACAGCGAGGACTGATACTGTGTTGGGCCAAATTGAAGCTATGCTATTGGGTTATTAAAATATGGTATGTATATCCGTAGAAATTGAACACAGCAGGTATATGGAACAAACAAGACACCAACCTGATATATGATTTATAATTGATATGTTTATTATAGTATTGTAGACAGTAATACTTGTTATGTGTATAGGTGTAAAGTATCGGACGATATTAGTGTAAGTGCAAACTGGTCTTTGGTTATAAGTAAAGCGTCCAGTAGTGCTTGTGCCTTATTAGGTTTTGACTGAACATATATTATTTTGGTGGACGCAACAAACCCAAATAAAATATATCAATATGATACAAGCTTTAATTTAGTAAATACATTAACATTGGACTGATTTTATTATAACTGAGGTATAACAACCTCTGTTTGTTGACATGGTAAATATATGCTGTTTGGTGGTAGCTGAAACCCTAATGTAGAATTTTTGCAAGACGGTACAAAAACTAATATAACATACGAAACTAATAGTAGAAGGATCACAAATGTTTGGGGTTTTCTTTATATGAATTATAGCAGTAGTAATTACCCTTGGGTGCCATTATGAAAATATTAAATATGGCAAAAATAAGTTAAAAATTTTAACAACCAACTACAAAATGAAAAAAACCAAAAACAAGAGCATATACAAACTAATAAACCTACTAATTTTGGCAATACTGGCAATGAGTATAAGCCTAAACCTTTTTTTACGATCCAATAACGAGGTAAGCTGTGAAAACATAGACAGCAGGCGAAAAGCTAACCTCCTCTACTCCATGGGACACAGACACTTAGACTGAGACAAAGACGGTATACCTTGCGAAAATTTACCCTATAACCAAAAGTAACCATGCAATGTTTAAGGTGTGGTAAAGAGAGCAAGTGGGAGTATTGCAGGGAGTGTAAAGCTATAAGGCATAGGGCCTGTACCATGATAAGCCAAAATAAAACAAAATTAGTAAAATTGCTGGACGGTGAGTGGTTGACACCCGAGGGCTTTGGTAGGTTTATAAATTATACAAATAACATACTCAAATACGGTAAAATTTATATGGAGTATAAAAACCAAAAAAGGGATAAAATTTTTAAGGGCATAGCCAATACTGTGTTTATTGCAAGTGGTGGTATATCGCTGTGGTGCATAATATCCCTGGTAATAATTAGGTTATAAAAATTGGTGTATAGCTGTTAACTATACACCTTTTTTGTTTAGTTTAAAATTGTTTTTATAACTTAATTATAATACCATGGAATTAACAAAAGAGATGTTTTTTAATGGCGACGAGTTGGACAGCCAAAAGGTTGTAACAATGATAAACCAGCACCCAAACTCAGGGGTGGAAATTTTGGACTATATTGGTGAGGTAATGAGGGACGAGTTGGAGTTTAAGTACGAGGAAAAACGGCTAAAAGAGAGATACAAACACGATCTAAAAGAGTTACACGAAAAATACGGCCATGATTTAGACGACTAACCAAAGCAAAAATGAATATTTTAAAGGTAATGAGTGGGCTTGGTTTAACGAGTGGCATAAAGGCAAAGCTCCTAAAAATGGGAGTAAGTGAGCAGGACATGGCAGGTGTAGATTTTAACAACATGCAAAGCCTCAATGAGTTTGCCGAAAGGATCGTACCAAAGCTAATAAAAAGCCACCCTCAAATGGCACAGCAAATAAAGGAGAGTGGCTGGCTGGATAGCCAAAAACAGCAGGAGGTAAACACCGTAATAGATGCAATATAAAATACTATGGTGCCTTGCAAGGGTAAAAAAACCAACACCGAGTATTTTATATGCTTAAATAACTGCAATGGACACAAACACTACTACTTTTGGAGGTATGGGGACTTGGTTAATAATTTTGCTATTATTTTTGTTTATGTTTAATGGTAATGGGTTTGGTGGTTTTGGTGGTAATAATGCTATGGGTTGGTTACTATGAAACCAAAACAGCAACAACAACCACGACAACACCGTAGATCTAATGAATAATAACACAATGTGGCAAAACCAGTTAATGGCCCAACAAAATTTAGCAAACCAAACTAATTTAATTAGTACTGGGTTTTGCTGAGTAAATCAAAACATAGAGAGGGCTATACAACAGGGACAGCAAAATACTTGTGCTATTATGCAAAATTGCACAGCTAATACTCAAAAAATCTTAGACATGATGTGTAACAACACAATTACACAACTAAGGACAGATTTAGCAGAGGCAAAAGTTATAGCTCAAAACAATGCACAAACTACTGAGCTATTGACAAAATTACAACCTGTTGCGATACCAAGCTACATAGTAAGTAGCCCATACACATCTATTTACCCACCTGCAACAACAGGTACTACCACAGCAAATGGGTAGTTAATTAAAGCCTACTGCTAACCATGCAGGGGCTTTTTTATTGTTTTAATTTTGTAAAAATGAGTTTGTGAGTATATTATAGTAAAGCAATTTATACCTTAATATGCAATATGGAATTACAGCAACGGCTATTACAACCACAAACTATTATAAGTATAGTAAGCTTTATATTTGGTTTAGGTGTGGTTTGGGCAACTCTAAACAGCAAAATAAATAACTTGGAAAAGAAAATACAAGAGGTGGACAATTTGGAACTAAACACAAAATTGGCACAAATACAAACAGATATTGAGTGGATCAAAGCCAAGCTTAACGAGAGGTAATTTATTATTTTAAAATATTAAAACATGAAATTAACAAGCACAACTACAAGTACAAGTTTGTATGATTTAATAGAGGCACAAAACAGCGATGCCTTAGCACTTATAGAGAGCAAAAGAATTAAAAACGAAAAGCAAGGAGGGTTTGGGGTAGAGATCGCTTATGCAGGAGATACAGTGTATGTAGAAACAATATTGGATGAGGCAGATAGCGATAGTAGACCAGTAAGTAGCGATCTACCAATTTTTGCTTTTAACTGCAAAGAGATCCAAGATGTTTATATTTATGGTGCATGAGATTTTTACTTGTCAATAGTTTAATAGATGGCATGAATAAATTATAAAATTGGTACAATAAGTAATAAAATACACTATCCTTATGAGGGTATTTTTTGAAAAGCAACACCACCAGAGTATATTATAAAAACAGTAACTGGTAATGGCTATGTAGATTTAACAAATGCTGTTGCTAATCATTTAATATACTTAAAATTATTTGGTTTAACAGAGCAATGATTACCTGCTTGATATACTTTATTAGATTGAATTACAGGAGATTGAAATGCTTATATAGATTTGGATATACAATTAACAGAAGATGATGAGGCAGATGTATATTTTACGAAACCAAGTAATTTAGCAAGTAGTAATGTATTTTGATGAAGGACAGCAGCTTGACAAAATAATATATCTGTAATTATTGCCTCAAGCTGAAATGTTGTATTAGATTTTAATAACAGTGATTATACAGATTATAGGCTAAATACCTCTGTTAGTTTGAATACTCAATATAAAGCAGTTTTAAATAAAACTGGTAGATATATCTATCAATGAGATACTTTAATTGACAGCAATACCACTGCTTGTGCAGATACTATTGAAACACCTTGAACATACTTATTTAACTTAGCTTGAGGTTGATTAACAAGTAAATTTGCTTGAACTATCAATAGATGCGTAATTAAATGAAAAAAAGACTTGATACCTTGTAAAGATAGTAATAATGTTGTATGAATGTATGATATTATAAATGGAGTATTTTATACAAATGCTAATGATGTTTGAAATTTTACAGCTTGAAATAATGTAGTACCAACACCAAGCAACCCAATAGATATAGTATGTAATAATTGAGCGATAAAATACACAATGAATATGGCTAATGTAAATGAACAAACAGTATTAGTTGGTTATTATATCTCCTCACAATGAGTGTTAACCTCTGATAGTAATAACCGAATATATCAAGAATACATACCAGTATTACCTGAAACAACATATACTTTATCTTTAAGTGCCTCTGTTTATTATGTAACTATAAGTGAATATTCAACAGATGATGATAGCTGATTTATTATAAGAAATGCAGGAAGCTCTTGAAGTAATACATCATTAACAATTACAACAACCGAAAATACTAATTATGTAAGATTTTGAACTAATATAGATAGGTCAGTTGTTACTATGGAAAGAGTATTGGCTATAAATTGGCAATTAGAAAAATGAGATACAGCAACTCCATATAGGCCATATTCGTCGACTTGATATTGTGTAGTTTGAACAACAGAAACAGTCGAGGATGAGTTAGGTAATACAGCAACTGCTGAAATGTTATTAGCAGTTAATACTTATAAAGATACACAAGAAATTATCTCAGGTGCAGTAACAAAAAAAGTTGCTATTAAAGTTTTTGATGGTACAGAAACTCGGTCGAAAATTAGTAACCAAAATGCTTATTATACAGCTTTTGATGATATGTTGTATTGTAACCCTGTGCAAAACGGTCTTTCTAATAAGTTTGTAGGTGCAGGTGTAGCTACGGCTGATATGCCTGATAATAGTATTAAATTGACTTATACAACTAACCCTAACCGTTGAGCTATACTATTTAAACACAACGACACTACAACATTAGAGGATCGGGTACAATTTGTAAAAGACCAATACGATGCAGGAGATCCTATAATAGCACTATATCCTTTGGCTACTGAAACAACAGAAACAGTAACTTGACAAACATTAAATATACAGACTTGAAACAATAGGATAGAGATAATACAAGCAAGTATTGGTGGTTTACCTATGGAGGTACAATATAAAGCTACTGCCTAATTTAGATCCTAATAAATAAAAATGGAGATTATTTTAATATGATTATTGAGCAGTGTTTTAACACGGATAGCTGGTAAATTAAAAGTTAGCAAAACTTATGTAAGCATGGGGCTTTGTATAGTTTTGTGAGCTGGCTACTATTTTGCTACAAAGTATTACAATGTGCAGTGGCAAGAAATAGTAGAGGTTATTGGTGGAGTTTATGCAAGTAGCCAAGTAATATACAATTTGGCAGTAAAATTTGGGTTATTAGAAAAAGGGCAATAATAATTTTGTCCTTTATTTTTTTAAATAACCCAAAATGAGTAACAAAAAAAAGTATAGCATACACCATGAAATACCAACCAGCAGGAGTGGTACTAACCACCCTGACAATAAAGTAAGCCTGCCTGATAGCGAGCACGTAAACCTACATAGGTGGCTTGGTAATAAAACACCAGCAGAGCAACTATTTAAAGTGCTAACCACCAATAAAAAAGTATGGAGTGATAAGTTTATACATGAGATCATAAAAGTGCTGGACGCTAATTTTGATAGCTACTATAAAAAGCACGTACATGGCGACATACAAGGTGAGCGAGGCAGTTTGATGGAGTTAGAGAGGCTTTTTAGTTTTTAAAAATGTTATGTGGTTAAAATTAAAGCTTTTATGGGAGAAAAATAACAGGATCCGTAAAAAGCAAACAATAAAAGCAATAATAGAAATAGTGGCCTATTTAATAGCCTTAGGCTTGTTTATAGGCTTTGCTACAAGTTTATTTTTAAATTATAAAATATAAAAACATGAGCGAGGAGGAAATTTTAAACGGTTGTACTGGTGTAGGTGAAAGGCCAACCGACTTTTTATTGGAGGAGGGAGATATAGACAACCTGCCTACTTTATACCAACAGGACGACATATATTTTGAGTACAACCAAAATGCCCAGGAGTGGAGCAAAAAAAGCTGTACATTGTATAATGCTTTTGGTGCAGTTAGCGACTTAATGAATTACCCTTTTGTTTTAGATCAAATAAAGGAAATGGACACACAAAGCTACCAAAATGGTAGGGTGCAGGGTTTTGGTTGGTCTACTGAGAGGGCATGCAACTTGGTAAAAAATTATTGGAACAATAACGAGGAGCTTGTAAAACAGTATGGTAAAGTAGCTTATTATAGGGTAAACATGTGTAACGACGAGCTTGTAAACCAAATATTAGATAAAAACTATACAATTTGCTGGGGTTACCAGGGTAATAGTGCATACCAGCAAGATTATAGAGCCGATGCTGTGCTGGACGGTTACGACTTTGGTAAAACCAAAACATATAGCCATAGTACAGCATTGAGAAAAATAAACGGTAAAAAATGTATTAAAGATAGTTACAAAGGTAGGACACACAATGGTAGATACACAAATATTTATGAGGTAAAGCCTACATGTAGAGAGGAGGTGGCAGGAGGTACATTTTTCTTTTGGGGTTACTTGTTTACTAAGGTTAGGGAGGATAATTACGAGGAGCTAATGAGGTTGGAAAAGTTTAAAACTACTCTAAATATTGCCATGGAGGCTAACAGTGCATTGTGGCATTTAACTAATGATCAAAAATACAGGGACTGGCTACACAACTTAAACAATAAGCACAGAGCAAAAATGCAAGACATACTAAACGAGGTAGCAAAACACAGTTAGTACCGTTGGGTAAAGTTTGATTTTGATAAAAAATATTACGAGGTGGTAAAGTTGTAAGGGTAAAACAAAAAAGCCGTTAAATTTTCATAACGGCCTTTTTTATATTTGGTTATATGAGCACCTAATTTAGTCGGTTGTTAAAACTTGTTACAAAGTTTGCATGGCACTGGCTAACCTCTGCAAAGGCTCCTGCCATGTCTTTTGTATAATCTGTTTTTACTCCTCCTATACAGTTTGTATATGTAGTGTAAAATTGATCCATATTTTTTATGCTTATAAGCTCAGCTGGTGTACAGTCGTACTCTTTTACTGTATTGTCGTAATAGTCAGCCATAAACTTTGTAGCACAGTCGGTAAACGTACTAATAACTAAGCTATCATTGGTTAGCTTTGAGGCTCATTGCACGCACTCTACATAATCGTAAATATAGCTAACCTTATTAGTAATAATATCTGTACATTTTGCCTCCTCTGTTGGTTGCTCAGGTGCTGGCTGGTCTACTGTCTGCTGTTGCTCCTGGGCTTTTTGTGCTGCCTCCTGGTCGTTTAGGTTACCACCTATAACACCAAGTATAATAATAGCTACAAATATAATAGCTCACCAAGTCAAACAACCCTTGGTTTTTTTCTTTTGCTCTGTTTTTTCTGTCATTGTACTATATTTTAGGTAAATAAATATATTAGTAAATATATTTTTACTCTGTAAAATCAAATGTATTTGCCTGCATTTCTATAACCATATTATCTATACATGTGTTGTACTGCTCAGGATCGGGTAGCATAACACAGGCTAAAAAATGTGCTATAAATCGGTCTATAAACATTTTAAGGCTATTAAAAAAAGTAAAATCATAACTACACCCCAGCCAACACCAGCTACTCATTGTAAAGTGCTGTTGTCTTTTTTTAGGGCTTTGTTTTCGGCTTTAAGCTTTTTAACTTTGGCTTTGTAATAATCTTTGTTTTTTTCTATCATTTTTAGTGGTTTAACTAATTAACGGTTTTACTCGTCCTCTACATGCTCTGTATCCTTTTCGCTGTCCAGCTTGTAAAGTATACGCCAACAAAACCGATCCATCATTATTTCTCTGTCTCCTATATCTTTCTCTACATAACATGGGCAATGTTTAATTATCTGTACTATGTGTACATAGCTTTTGTGTAGATTAAATAAAACGTCCAATTTGTCCTCTAATCTTTCTTTGTCTCCTACAACTGTTATACTATACACCTCTTTTTTTGCCATTTTATCTATTTTAAGTAATAAAAGTTTTTAACTGGTCTAACTCAAAAAAAGTTAGTTTTCATTTACAATTAGTACATACATAAATATTACCATGCTAACTACTCAGCTAATTATAGAAGACCAAGCAGGCACCATGTTACCATGCCTTATAAAGTATACTAACTGTGCAAAGTATAGCAGTAATACTCAATATATTAAAACTGACATTAGAGTACACAAAGCAATTACTATTAGTTTTTCCTTTGTGCTCATGTTAGAATATGTAACCAAGTAAAAGTTTTACCAAGGCTACAAGTCCAAATAGCACTGCAAGCATAATTAGCACCAAAAATATAAAAAGCACCCATCTATAACAGCCTGTGGTTTTTTGCTCTGCAAATTCTTTGGTGAGCTCCTGCTTTTGTTTTTCCGTTTGGGCTTTTTCTAACTCAGCCCTTAGCTCTTTTAAATTCATGTTTATTTTGTTACTGATCTAAAACTCTTTGACCACTGTAAAGTCTCTACTCTGTTGTTTTTTTTGGTCTCTTATTATTACTTTTTCTGCCTCTTTTATAGTATCGTATCCTGGTGTATTTCCTCGTGGGGTTGTCTCCATGTCCAACCATAAAAACAAGGACCTTTTTTGTGGTGCATATACTGTTTTACCTGTAATACTTTTGCATTTAATTATCCTGTATTTTGCTCTAAACATGTTTTTTATATTACTGATCTAAAACTATATCCACCAATAAGCATATAAGTAGCAATATTGGGTGGTGTATAAATAAGTATATACCTCAAACAAGCTCTAACATTATTTTAAACATTTAAGTATAAAGGTTATTGGGTTGTCCTGTATAGCCAGGATCATAAGCAACCTATCACACCAGGAGTAGTCCAAGTCCAATATATCTGTATGCCTTATACATGTACAAGTTAAATTTATTAAGTCTATATAGCCCTGAGCTACCAACCACTCTACAAATTGCATTTTTTTGCTAATAATATGGACGTCGTCAAACCTATTTTTGTACTCAAAATATCCAGGCTCGTTAAATTTTTCCTCCCATCGTTGGTTAAAGTAGTCCACAAATTTTACCCATTGTGGGTTGTCGTCCTTTATTTCCAGGTCTAAATAGTTTACTGGTCTTTCTGCTTTTTGCATGGTTATTTTGTTATTGATCTAAAACAAGTCACTTACCATATTTATATTTGTACCCTTGTTTGTGCATGTATCTATACAACATAAAATACATTGTAATAGGGTGTATACATAGGTTGTACTTTTTATCGGTTAGCTCATACCATAAATTTTTATTTAGTGTTACTTGGAAAAGTGCCCAGCAACCCATTTCTATTGCCATTTCCTCAAACTCCCTCCATGTAGTCATTTTACCTTAGTATAGTAGCTAAAAACTTTATAGGATCCTCCTGTATAGACAGTACCATTAGTATTAGATCCTCTGCCATTATTCATTTTACAGTAGGCTTTTTTAAATACTCGGGTAGCTGTTGGTCTAATTTTCCTCAATTATCAAAGTCTATTTTTACGGCGTTTTTGCATAGCCATTTTACAAACTCAAAATGTTTACTGCAAATATATTGCCTATATGGTCTGCTCATGCCTTGCCAGTCTTTCTCTGTCCGTGGCCTGTATGTATCTCTCTCGTCGTTTGCTACTATAAAATTGTAGTCGTTAAAGTAGTCTAAAAGTTTTTGCTCGTTTTCTGTCATGGTTGGTTGGTTAATTATTTAAAATATGTCCGTATTTTTCACCTGTTGGGCAACTGCTCCAATTATCCAAGGCCTTGTCGCCTATACCACATCGCATATCTAACCTGTTGCCGTTTATTGCTCCTCCTCTATCGTTACATGTAACCACTCCTATACCCTCCAAATATATTTTGGTACCAAGTGGGTACTCCTTAGGGCATGCAACACTTTTACCTCTGTCAGCATCGGTTAAAACATGGCCATTGGCTGTAATATTACAGTCGCCAGCACAATTTATTTTAAAGTCCTCCTCGTAGCTCCTACCATTGTAATACCTTTTTTGGTTTGGTGTTACTGTGTAGTACCTACTTAGGCTAAATTTTATCCTATTGCCTTTACTTATTTTGTCCCAGTCAAAGTTTACACCTGGGCAGTTTTTGGCCTGAAAATCACCATGGCCCTTTATTTCTAAATCGGGGTGCTTTTCCAGGATCCAGCCAATAAGTTGGTTTACCATATTGTATTGCTCCTGTGTAGGCTCTCATGTGTTAAAATCGCCCACTATTTCTATGTGTATACCGTTTATGTTTGCCTCAGGGTTTAGTGTAGCTCCCACTATTGTGTCCAGCTCGTTTACCTTTACAAAATCACCACTGCACCCTACAATATAATGTGTCGGTATATATTCAAATCACCTGTTGGCTACATAGGTATTGTACATACTTTTTTGCATAGCCTCTGCACTCATACACTTAGTAGCTGTATGGTGCAAAACTATATACTTGTAGCCTCTAACGGCCTTACTGACTATTTTTTGTCATGCCCAGGAAAATTTGAGTTATACTCTGCTCGTAACTCGTCTATTTTTTCCCTGTTTTCCTCAGCACTATTGTGTAATAATGTTTGCTGATCCTCCAAGGCTTGCCATTGGTTTGTTATTTCCTCATTGGCAATATAAAGCTGGTTAATCTCATTTAGTAGGCTGTCAGCTATTCTTTGCTGTTTTCTCTCCTCCATATTGCTATGGATCCTACCTCAATATAAACAAAAAACAAAAATAATAACAACACCTGCAATAACAGCAAATATTGTTAAACTGTGGTTGGTTGGTTTTGTACTCATGTTTTATTTTTTTAAGGGGTAAAAACTTTGGTTTGCTTTTTCCCTTAAAAAGTGTATAAACCCTTACATAGTGTAGGGGTGAGGCTTTCCGTGGTTGGTTGGTGGTAACCTCTACACTTTTTAAGTTATTTTTTATAATTTTTCCTAACATAATCTACACAGTCCTGTATGTTTGACAGGCTTTTTTTTTGCCTGCTAAACTTACTGGCTATTGTGCTTTTTTGTCTCCTAAACAGCAGGCCTAAAAAGGTACCCATTACCCAGCTTGTCTCATATTGTCCTGGTGTCCAGTCTCCTTTTTTTCTACCTACTGGGTTGCCGTTTGGTCCAATTTTATTCATGTTTTTAAATATAACATCTAAATCGTAACAAGTGTATTATAATTATTTTTTTGTAAATTGCAAGAGAAAATTATATTTTTTTTTGTGTTTTTTTATAACTTGCAGGTAAATACCTATTTAATACTCTAATTATAATACTTTTTGAGCTAACAGGTCTTAAATTATGCCTAAGCTCGTACATTATCTCCCTTTTTAACTGGCTATTGTTTGCTACATACTTACACAGCACAGGATCTATACCCAGTCGTAGCATGTAGTCTATAATATCTATGGTATTATTAGCAGTATTTGTCATTTTATTATTATTAGGTCGTAATAATCGCTATACAAGTCGTTATACTCCTGCCAACTATTTATTGGTTTGGATCACTCGTATATTTGTGCTATAATTTTGGTTATTTTTATTGGTCCTGCCATTTTGCTCAATATTTAAACTTGGTTAAATCTATTTTGTACTCTTTGGCACACTCCCTAAGCTCTTTGTTTTTCTCCAATGCCCATGTAATACTTATTGATCCTAATTTCATGTACTCAATGTGCACTGCCTGTAATTGCTCCCACCTGCCTGGCCGTTTTTTTCTAAACCGTATGCCAGCCTCTACTGGGTTTTTATGCCACCAGTTTATGTGGCAATTATAACAAAGGGCTTTTATATTGTATGGATCACATGCCAGCCTGTGGTCCCTTGCCTCGTTTATTATATGGCTACCGTGTATATTTATACCTGTGCCCTTTACTCCACAATGCTGGCAAGTGTATTTGTCCCTGGTTTTTGCTATTAGCTTGGCTATTTCTATATTTTCGTCCATAACCTTTTTTTTGCTCACAGCCTCCTTTTTTTTAGTATTTTTCATGCTTATTTATGTATAGTTGGTATGTAAAAGCCTCGCCGTATGTATTAAACAAGTACCTCTCAATATTATTGCCCTCAAAATCTACATACTGCATTACTTTTACAAAGCCGTATGGAGTTTGGGCTATTTCCTCCCTCTCCATTAACACATCCAAGTAGTTTAAAAAACCGTCCATATATTCATGGTACCAAACCATAAATACTAAATCTTTTGCTATTGCTTTTTGCATTTTTTTTGTAGGTTATATTCTAAATAAAGTTGTTTTTGTAAAGCTCTGTGCACTGTAATAAGCTTTTTTATTTTAACCGTCAGCCACTGATCCATGGCCTGTAATAGCTCAATGTTTTTGGGCCGTATTTTTTTGTCTACTCGGCTATAAATTGTGTGGTAGTTTACACCAATATCGTTGGCTAAGTTTACCATTTTTAGGTCCATAAAGGCCTGGTGTAATTTGTGCATCATTTTATTTTTGTTTAAAGGGGTAAAGTGTTTTGGCTTTCCGTGGTTGGTCTGTATTTTTCCCTGTACTCATGCTCCAAGTGTTTTCTTTTTATGTAGCTGTCGCCTCTCAGCTCGGCTTTTTGCTCCTGTAATTTCCTCCTGGTCCTTTGTACAGTTTGGTAACTAAGTGCTTTTAGTAAATCGTACTTTGAGTAGTGAGCTATACCTAAGTGCTCAGCAACTCTAATAAATAGTAGTGGGTCGTCGTCCCTGGTTTGTGGTTGGTTTACCAAAACATGCTCTACTACATCGTCAATTTTTTTCATGTTTTGTTAGTGGTTAAAGGCTAAAATTGTGTATCCAGCCACAATAAGTAAATAATACCCATTAACTCTTTGGCTTTGTCTATTGCCTCCCTGGTGTCCAGCTCTATGTTATTTTGCCAGCAAAAGTCCTGCAAGCTCCATGCTGGTGCAAACTCGTACTGGGTATTATCTACTGTATATGTATGTGGCATTTTGTTTTTGGTTGTTAAATTATAAATCTATTGGATCCTGCTTAGCATTGGCTTGGTAGTCCTCATAGTCTGCCTCCAATGTTTTATCCTCGTATGTGCCAGCCTCGTTTGGCTCTAAATAGTCAAGCATAGGCTCGTTTGTAATATCTTTATTGTTATATGTAACTTGTCAATTATCTATTTTTAACATTTTTGTGGTTGGTTAGTGGTTAAAGTCAAGCCTCACGGTAATTTTTATTATCTACTGCAAGGTCAATTTTTCTTTGGCTAAGCTGGTTTACATAGTCCTCGTAATCTCAAACCTTGCTTAGCAGGCTATCTACATCGCCAAATTTGTCTTGGGCCATAGCTTTTACTATATTGTCTATGTCTTTTTCGCTATATTTGTGGCCGTTTAATTTTTCCTTTTTTAGCTCTATGTATTTGTGCCTTATGTAATAGTCGTATTGGTACTTGGTAGCTTTTGCCTCACCTTTTAGCCTGTTTTTTTCCAGTATTAGGTCAGGCAAAAACTCCCTTATGTCGTCGCTACTACCTACTCTAAGTAATTTGTCTGCTTGTTTTAAGTAGTCCATTTTATCTTGGTGTAATTACTAAACTGTATCCATAGCTAAGCTCTGCACCCTCAATATTTTGTCCCTCCTGTATAGCCTTTTTTATAGCTGTTTTATCTACTACCACCTGTGTTTTTAACTTTTTAAAATTTTGTGGTATTAGATCCTCGGCTGTAATAACTACACTGGCTGGGTTTTGTTTTGCTGTAAATCTTTGGTTGGTAAATTCTACTGTTTTTAGGTTGTTTGCTAACATACCAGTCAAAATATTGTCTTTTAGCTCAGCCTCTTTGTCTGCCAAAAATCTAACCTCTGCTTGTTTTTCCAATATCTTTTGCCAAATTTCGCTTTTGTGTAGCTCCTCCTGTAAATTAGCCAGCTCTAACTCAGCACTGGCCTTGCTGTTTTGTATGCTCCAAATATTTTCTCCATAGGTTGTTAAATCTGCCATTGTACTTGGTTACTAAAATAAATCTCATGCAGTAGCACCGTATAGCTCCATAATTTTACCCTCCATGTCGGTACTTACTGTGTAGTGCTCCCTTACCTCTTTTAGGGCTGCCTCAAAAGTGTACTGATCCTTTTTGGCTTTTAAGTTTTCCAACTCTTTGTAGCCAAAAGTAGGTTTTACTTTTTCCTCTGTCTGTGCCTCAGGTAGGTCCTCACCACTATAAATATACAAACCTAAACCAAACATGGCTAAATTTTTTACAAGGCACCTCATTATAGCTTTGTTTATATCAAACATTGTGGCTGCCTCGCATGTTTTGTCTCCATACTTGGTTTTGTACTTATAGTCTGTGGCTTTCATGGCTTTATTTGCTCAGTCCATTACTGGTAGCCACATATCGTGTGTTAGGCCGTTTACTGTTACACTTGTAAATACCATGTAGCCTAATTTTTCGTCGTATACATAGGGTTGGTACCCAAAAAACTTGATCGAATAGGTTGCCTCAGGGTAAACCTTTTTAAACTCAGCCCAGGCATAACTCCAACTAAGGTAGCTTAGGCCGTTTTTTTCCTCTACTTTGTCGTTTACATTTATGCTGTATAGCTTTAAAAAATCGTCTGTTGTCATTGTACTATTGGTAAATAAACTAAATTTTTGTCCAACCGTGAGCCTCGCATATTTCCAATAAGTGTTTTAGGTTTTTGGTTGGTTTGTTTTCTTTTTTCCTGGTATCGTACCAGTACTGCATAACCTCTTTTTTGTTTAGGTCTTTTTCTAACATAATAGCCTGCTTTATGTCGCCTGCTATAAAAGGCTCTACTCTTTTTACATCGGATGTGTTAACTACTACACCGTCTACCTTTACAAACTTTACACCACTATTTAGTAGGGTTAGTATTGCATCCAGTGGCTTGTCGCTCAGTAGCTCTGTACCGTCAAACATAACAAGCCTTACTAATTGCTTATACTCTTTTAGATCCATTATAATTGCATACTGTCTAAATCTACCACCCTTGGTTTATATTGCCTTACTTGGTTTACCATTTTTATAATATACGGTACACCCTCTTTGTCCTTTTTTCTTAGTTTGGCTATACTCAGTATATTTTTGCTCCAAAAGCTGTCCTGCTTAATAAACCTTAGTACTGTTTGTATGGTTTGTAAATCGTAACCGTCCTTAATAAGCTTGTCTACCTCCCTGCATTGGGTATCTAAATAGTTGGCATTATTGGCCATTTGGTATGCTACTTGGGGGTTGGTTTGATCTAAAAACTCGTTTACAAACTCGTACTGCTCCACTGGTAAAGCCAAAGGCTTTGTAGGTGGTTTAACTTTTGGTAGTTTTGAGGGCCTACCTCCCTGCTTTCCAGCCTCACTCTTTTTTTGCTTTAAAACAACTTGCTTTTGGCTGTCCTCGTCCAGGTGGGCTTTGATCGTTGCAAAATGTATCCTGGTGTTTTTGTCTGCTGGCTCTATACCATGTTTGGTATAACAGCATATTGTTTTAAACAGTATGCCTGCCTCCTCATTGCTTAGCTCGTCTATAATAGCCAAGTCTGTGTTATAAAGTAAAAATTTGTCCATTTTGTTTTTAGAGTGCCATAATAAAATTAGCCATTGGCTCATTGTAAAACTCAGCCTGTGTGCTGTCCTCAATAAATGCCATTAGGTCGGCATCACTGAGGGCAACCTGTTTTGGCTCCTGTTTTACAATTTGCTCTTTTTTCTCTGTTTTTTCTTTGTTTTCCATGTTAATAAAAATAGCAAAATAAAACTGGTGTAACATTGCACTTAGTATTACTTTGCTATTATTAGGTGTGGCCGTGGTTGGTTGGCTCAATATAGCATACATAATAACTAAATGGCATTGTACAGGTGCCCTGGGTGGTCCTAACAATACCATTAGTTTTTATGTATACTAACGGTTGGTCCAGGGCTGTTAATATGTTTGCTACTTAGAGGCTCTAACTCACTGTGTTTGACCTACACATTAAAAAAAACCTCCTGCATGTAAATACAGGGGGTTTTATTAGGATCTATAATTGTGCTGTTTTTAAGCTTGGGTGTTTTAGGTGTGGTGGGACTTGAACCCACGACCTTATCTTTATCCCTCCTAATTGTCGCCTATATTTACATAGCTATATTTTTTGTACAAACATATCTTAACGATCTAAATATAACTATTTTTTTATCAATTGCAAGAGAAAATTAGGGTGTAAAAAAAATATGCCAGGTAATAAGCCAAAACTTACCCAACGAAATTACATTTTTTTTATAAAATTTTGTGGTTTTTTTACATTTTTGAGTAAAATTTTTAAAATTTTTGCACAATTTTTATATATAGATATATAATATATTATTTTATTAAATATTATAATATTATATAAATATATAATAATATATATATTATATATATACCCTCAAACACTTAAAAAAGCATCTGCTTTTTATATTTTTTGCTCAGTTTTTCCCTGGCCAAACAAACTCGTAGCCCTGGGGGTAAAAAAGCAAACAAAGCATGTGCTTTTTTAAAAAGCATCTGCTTTTTGTGAGTTTTCCAAGTTGCCAATTAGTCAAAATACCTCGTAGCCCTATTTTATACCCTTTATAGCCCTGAGGGGGTAAAATTACTAAATACACTTTGGTGGGTATTTTGTAGCCTGCTGTCTGCTACATGTGTATACCTTTGTGTGGTTGTAATATCTGCATGGCCCAGCATGAGTTGTATTTGTCTTAGATCTATACCCTTTTCTAATAGCTGGGTTGCAAAGCTATGCCTCAAAACATGGCAAGTTACTTTTTTATCCCAGTTTAAGCCCTCATTGTACTTTTTAAAAAGCCCACAAACACTGTTTTTTTGTATTGGTTTACCTCGTGTATCCATATTGTGGCTTATAAATACATAATCTTTGTTAGCTTTATTTACTCATATATAGCCTGTCCATGGTATAGGCTTTTGCCTCTCTTTTAGGTACTTAATTAGCAGCTCCCTGGTTTGCTTGGTAATAAATACTAAACGATCTATGCCACCTTTACCAATAATTGTAAAGTGGTCAAAATTTAGGCATTGGTCCACATTGAGGGCTAACATTTCGCTTAACCTCATACCAGTAGTATAACCCATGGTAACCAATAATTTACCTCTAAGCCTGTTTAGCTCGTATTTTTCCACCTGGTCTATATGCTGTAAAAATTGCTGTATTTCCTCCTCCTCTAAAAAATTCATGGTTTGACTTTTTACCTTAGGGCTGGCAATTTTATTATAATCTATACCAGTATTGTGTATAATGTTTAAATATTTTACAAAATTTTTTATTGCTTGGATCTTACCAGCAATAGTCCTTGGGCATAAATACTCGTAAATACCGTAGTAAACACTCTCTTTTGGTGTTTTGGTGTAGCTTAAAAATGTTTTGTAACTCTCAATAGTGGCCAGTGTAATGTCGTTTGTACTCTCAGGCCTCATGTACTTAATATAGCCCTGTAATGCACACAAATTGTGGTCAATGGTACTTTGTACCCAGTTTTTGTTTTTCATGTACTGCTCATAATTTGCAATAAGTTTGTCTGTAATTTTCATGGTTGTATTTTACAAAGGTTAAAAGCTCAGTGAGTTTTACCTTTGTGTAGGTCAATTAGTTATATTATATATATTTTATGTAAAAAGTAAATATAAAAAAGTGCAAAGTTTTTTGTTGAAAATGTAAACCTAAATATATATACTCACAAACGACCTACATAATAACTAACTCACTACTTTTACAAAACCAAAAGTAGTGGAAAATGGTAAAAAATGTACAAAGCACAATTTTACAAAAGGCATAGCAGAGCCAGTTTTTGCTGTGCTTTTTTTGTGTTTGGGGATCTTTTTATACAGTAGGTTTTATTATTAAAAAGCTGAAATGGAAGTAGAGCTACAAATACCATATACCTTATTTATGGTGGCTTTTGCAAGGGCAAGGACACGGCAAAGCTATAAAAAAAAGTGCAAGCTAAGAAAAGATAGGAGGCTTTACGATTTTAAAATTTACCCATAAAAAATGAAATACGATTTTGCCAAGTTAAAACAGGAGTACTTTAACAGCGACATAGACGAAATAAGTAACTTTTTAAAGGAAAAGTACGGCGAGAAATTGGCCAAAAGCAACCAAATAAAAAATAACACATTGGGACGGTCAAAAGAAAAACAAGCCTATAAACAAAAGATAGTGGACATGGCTATTGAAAAGTCAGCCAAAAAGAGTGCCAGCGATCTAACAAAGGCAATACCATTGGAGAGGCTTATACAAATGAAATTAGACTTTTTTGACTTAATAGAGCTTGCCATAGAGAGGTTGGCCCATGCTAAAAAAATGGATATGGACCAAATAGTAAAGGGGCTTAATGCTATTAAAACAGAATTGGGAGAGCCAACCAAGGTTACAACCAATACTAATATAAACCACACGGAGGAATTAAGCGACGAGGATAAAGAGCTTATAAATAATTACATTAAACAAAAGCATGGATCAAACACAGACGATAATAAATAAAATACAAAACGACAAAGCTTTTAGGAGGTATTACTACCAGCAAGATTTTTTTGGCTACTGTAATTATTATTTTAGGGAGTATTACAATTTTGATACACCAAGGTGTTTAATTGAATATTACGAGGCCTTAGAGAGTGGTAAAAATGTATATTTTAAAGGGTTTAGAGGTAGTGCAAAAACCACCATTGCCCAAATGTATGTAAACTACTGTATAGCCTACAAAAGCCGTCGTAACATAATGTGGTACAGCCAAAATATAGATAATGCAGAGGAAAACCTAACCTATATTGCAAATAGCTTTATTGGGGACACAGATAATGGGGCAAGGTTTGTAAGGGACTTTGGTAATATTTACTACCCTGATTATGCAGTAAGGGGTGGTACAAAAAAAATAAAAAGGTTAGATAAATTTGTAACTGAAAACGAGTGCTATGTAAGGGCTATGTCGTTAGGTACAAGCCCAAGGGGTAAAAACTATACAGCCAGCGACGGTAAACACAGACCTGATTTAATTATTTTTGACGATGTAGATACCATAGCGAGCTGCCAAAGCCGTAAAAAAATAGACAAAAATTTTGAGTTTATGCTAAACGAGGTGCTTTGAGGTACTACATGAGACACCCAAATAATATTTTTGGGTAATACTATATACGAGGACGGTATAGTACCAAGATTTGAGGAGCACATAAAAAACGATCCAGCATGGCAGGTAATAGTACTACCAATATACGATAAACAAGGGCAAATAGTTTGGGACAGGTTTGTAGAAACAGACAAAGAGGCACAGGAGCTAAACCAAGGCATATACGAGGTAAATAAAAGATATACAAGCTTGGAGACTGAGAGGAGGAGACTTGGAGCTATAAGCTTTGGGCAAAACTACTTATTGGAGCCATACCTACAAGGCCAGCACATAATTACCAGGGACATGATCCAGTGGGACAGCAACTGCAAAAGCTACAAGTTTGATAAAGTACAAATTGGTGTAGATCCTGCCGTAAGTGAGAAAACAGGCAGCGATAGGTTTGGTATATGTGTGGCAGGGTTTTTAAGCGACCGTAAATACATATTGGAGTGTTTAGGTTTAGAGGGTGAGGAGAAAAACATAAAAAGGGCCACGGCAATAGTTAGGGCCTTGTATGAAAAATGGCAAGCAAGCCGTGTAGTAGTAGAGACAGTAGCATACCAGGCAGTACTCAAAACTATATTTAAGGACATGGGGTTGGCTGTGCAAGAGCAAAAGACCACCAAAGATAAAACGACCAGGTTAATGGAAAAACAAATACAGTTTGAGGACCACAAAATATACTTTGCACCAGGCACAGAGGAATTAGTAGACGAGTTGCTAAGCTACCCAAATGCAGAGCACGACGACCGTATAGATGCAATGTTATTTAGTATAACAGAGCAAAACAAGGGCTTTTTTATATCCTCATTTTAGCACCATGAGTAATAAAAAGCTTAAAAAACCTATAAACCAAAGGGGGCATTGGGTACCCTTTAAAAGCGAGGCACTGGATCTATTGGCATGTGAGGCCTTAGTAATGGAGTTTGTACAGCAAGGCAGTAGCCTGGGCGAGGATGTAAAACCTATAACGGATATAAGCCTGTATGAGTTTTGGTGCTACATACAGCACAAAAAGGACAAATTACAGGAGGAGCGAGAGCAATAGAAAATAGCATTTTTATTTGTTAAAATATTATAATGGCAAAACTTTATACAAAAGTAGACGAGACACACTTTACAGTGGAGGAAACAAAAACCCTAAAAGACCAAGTAGATGCAATGGCACAATTTAGTTTAATGGCACAGCAAATTAGCCGTGTTAGGAGTATTGTAGGGCAAACAGTACAAAATAAAGAGTTAATAAGAAAAACTGTGGAGCGATACAATACATGGGTAGATATTTTAAACGAGGCAAAAGCAAACTGCCACTTAGCTTATAAGGAATTAGAAAAAATAATCTTGCCTGAGGATCGGACAGTAGAAAATATAGACCTAAGCAAATTGCCTAAAATAGATATAGCAAGGGACGAGGAAACAGACGAGGAAAAATAAACCTTGACATTTTAAAGGCAAAAATACAGCAGTTGGCAAAACTTTAACAGGTAAGGACTACCCTATTGTTTTTACTTGTTTGTAGTTTTGCCAATTAGCTTTGTAATTTTGAGTTTGTGAGTATACACAATTATAATTTATAACCAAGCAAAATACATGAGGGTGTTTTGATTAGAAATAAACAGGGCTAAAAAATTGGAGCCACAAAGTAAAAAAAGCTTTTTGGGTAGCACCAGGGGCCTATCGCTTATAGGAGATTTTGTACTAAACCAAAATATATTTTACGATCTATACAAAGCCAATGGAGACATTAGGCAATGTGTAAGGAAAATATCAAACTCTGTTGGTAGAAATGGTATATATTTATTAGACAATGACAGCCAAATAGTAGATAATGCCGAAATGACAGCAGAGGTTTGGAGGATGTTTAAAACACCTACCTGGCTAAAATTTAAGGTAGATGTTTTTAGAAATTACCTATGTAGTGGTGAGGTATACATAGTACCAGTACAAAATATGGCTGGTAAGGTTGTAAGTTTTCAAGTATTAGACAGCCGTGTAATTACCAAATATACAGACAAATACGGTAATATATACAAATTTACAGCAAGTACAAAAACTGGTGAGACTAAAATATATACACCTGATCAAATAGCTTTTTTTAAGTTGGAGGACGATGTAAACAATAGTAATAATGGTATGGGGCTTTTGCATAGCCTTATTTATGACGGGTTAAGCGATTTGGAGGCAAGTAAAACAAACTATGCTTTATACCAAAATAGTGCTATACCAAGTGCCATGTTATTATTGGACGGTGAGCTAAGCAAAGAGGAGATGCAAAATGCTAAGGAACAGTTTGACCTACAATATAAAGGTAGCGAAAATGCACACAAAACCTTAATTGCATGAGGTGTAAAAGATATAAAAATACTAAGTTTAACACCAAGGGATATGGAATTTATAAACCAAAGGCACATGACCACAGAAAAAGTGGCAGCAGTATTTGGGGTGCCAAAGTCAATACTTGGTTATGTAGATAATGTAAACTACTCTAACGGTAGGGAGCAAAGGAAAGAGTACTTAGAGGGTACAATTAGACCATACGAGGTAGATTTTGAAAACATGCTAAACAAACTATTACAAATGTTTGTGCCTGGTATGTGGGAGAGCATATACATAAAATGCGACGGTGAGCAATTAGAGGAAACACAGGAGCGATACGAGGGGCAAAGACAGGATATAGACCGTGGTATACTAACCATAAATGAGGTAAGAGTTGACAGGGGGTTAGAGCCAAGCAATGAGCCAAATTGTGATAAACATATAACCAGCCGTAATGCTGTACTTTTAGAGGATATAGCATTGGATGCTGTTTTAGATCCTAACGAGGTATAATGCCAATAAGTGCTAATTACAGGAGGATAAAGCAATACGAGGTTAAGGCTTATACAATTTGCCAAAAGAGTTTAGCCAAGCAATATAAGTTTTTGCAGGAAAACTTGGAGGACCTATACAATAACTACAAGTATAACATAAATTTGTGCTATGACTTGTTAAACAATGAGCATGTCCACATATACCCACTAAAAAAAAGCTGGGACGAGGAATATTGAGGCGAGCCATTGGCAGGTTTTTGGAGGGCCATGGGTGTTAATGATATGATCCTGGATGTAGTAAAACCAGTAAGCAATGCAGTGGAGAAATGATACAAAAAAAGGTACAGGAAATGGGCAAAGGTTTTGGCACAAAATGGGTTTAGTTACTACCCTGAGGCAATAACGGACTATGCAACACAATTTGGGCAATTAAACCTGAGTAACTATAAATGATCTATAAGCCACACAACCAAATTTGAGGTAATAAGTGTACTTAAAGACGGTATAGACAACAGCCTAACACCTGAGCAGGTAGCAAAAAATATTGAGGCTATACAGCCAAGGGTGTTTAGTAAAGCCAGGGCAAGGACAATAGCGACCACAGAAATTGGTAAAGCATACGAGTACGGTAACTATATGCCAGTACAGCAGTTAAACAGTGTAGGTGTTAATGTTAAAAAATATTGGCTAACTTGCAACGATGCAAGAGTAAGGCCTGAGCACATGGCATGCGAGGACGAGGGGCGAAAACCTTTGGACTATGTGTACCCAAGTGTGGGTGTGGAAATATGCCCAGAGGGTGTTAATTGCCGTTGCTCTATGGAGTACGATTTTGATTTATAAACTAACATAGTAAAATGCAAGTAAAATTAACTAAAAACCAAGATTTTTTCCAAATTACTACCAAGTCAGTTAATGAAATTGTAGAAAATGACAAAGTAGTAGGGGTAGAAATTGAGGGTTATGCCTCTACAAAAGATAAGGACAGAGGTAAAGACATTGTAGAGCCAACAGCTTTTAAAAATGCCTTGGATCTATACATGACAAACCCAGTAGTGTTATTGCAGCATGATACAGACAAGCCTATTGGTTTAGTAACACAGGCTACAATAGACAGCAAAGGGTTATATGTAAAAGCAAAAATTACTGAGGACACAGACGGTGTATTTAGTAAACTAAAAAACAAAGTGCTTAGAGCTTTTAGTATTGGTTACCGTATAAAAGACTATGAAATAAACGAGGTAAAAGACGACCAAGGGGATGTAACAGGTTGGGAGCAAATAATAAAAGACTTAGAGCTTTTTGAAATTAGCTTGGTAAGTATACCTATGAACCCTTATGCCTTAACTAAAAGCATGGCAAATTGTTTTGAGGAGGTAAAGGAGGAAACAGTAGAGCCTGTGCAACCAGTAGAAAATACAGACGAGGAAATAACAACAGATCCAAACGAGGTAGATACAAGCTTAATTGAGGACGACACACTTAACGAAATAAACGAGGTAGAAAATGCAGAGGTAGAAAATACCGAGGGAAACGAGGAAACAGTAGAAAGCGAGGAAACAAAAGAAAATGAGGAGGAAACACCAGCAGAGCCTGAGGCTGAAAATGTAGAGCCTGAGGCAGAGCCAAACGAGGCAGTAGATAATACTGAAATAAGCGAGGAAACAACGGACAACTCTGAAAATGGTGGCGAAACTACACCAAGCGAGGGTGAAACAGACCAAGCTGAAAAAGCCGTAAATGTAGAATTGCAAAAAAAGGCCAACAGTTTTGATTATGAGGCTAAAATGTTAGAGCAGGATAAAAAAATTGCTGATCTAACACAAAAATTGGATAATGCAACAGAGGTTATTAAAGCCTGTGTAGATGTATTAAACCAATTAAACGAAACCGTAGAAAATACGGCAGTAAAGACTGGTTTTATTTATGAGAGACCAGCCGAAAAGGCTAAAAAAGGTTATTTAGGTATAGCCCAATTAGCACAGTCTATTTAATTTGTAAACTTTTTAAAAAATGAATTTAAAAGAATTAACAGTAAAAGCTAAAAAGCTTTGGGATCCTAACTATGTAGAGGATGTAAATGTGGCTGAGGAAACAAAAGCCAACGAGGTAATGAATACAGGAGCAACTAACTTTGGTAAGGAAATTATACCAACAGATGTAATGTTGGACCCAATGTTAGACTTGGTACCTGAATACTCTAAATTATTGCCATTGTTACCAGGTAACCATGGTAATAACATGCCTATTAGTGCAAAAGTACCTGTAATATGAGAGGCTGACCTATTCTATGGTAATACAGAGTGGTCTACATGAGCATGATCGTTTATTACACCTGCAAACCATGGACCAGATACAGATAAAGTAGTTATTGAACAAGGACAATTTATTTTAACAGTATCTTTGTCAAAAAGAGAATTAAATTATGGACCAGCTCAATTAGAGGCTTATATTAGACAAAAAATAAATAGAGCTGCTGCAAGGACTATTGATGCTGTAATTATCAATGGAGATGCTGAAACAGGGTCAACAGGAAATGTAAACAGCGACGATGCAGCACCAACAACAGAACTTTACTATTTACAGCAAGACCATGGTATTAGAGAATTGGCTATAAACAACTCTAAAACAGTTAATGCTGGTACTTTGGATAGTGGAGACTTTTTGGCTGTATTGGCTTTGTTGGATCCATGATACCAAAGCATGTTACAAGATTTGTTAATTATTATGCCAAACACTGTATACTTAAAGACTTTGGCTTTAACAGAGGTTGTAACAATGGATAAGTTTGGACCAAATGCAACTATTGCAAGTGGTATTTTGGCTAAGATATGGAACATAGATATTATTGTAGCAAGAGACCGACCAATGGCTGAGGCTGACGGTAAAGTAAGTGCTACTGCATCTAATAATACAAAATGATCTTTTGGAATACTTTATAAACCAGCTGTACAATACTGATTTGGACAACCATTGGAAATTGAAGCATACAAGGTACCATGAAAATGAGTAGACTTGGTAGCTACTTTTGAATTTGGTTTTGGTATTGCATTTAACAATGCTGGACTTGGTGCAACAGTTGCAGCAGGTATAAATGTAACTGTCTAATTGTACTATATAACTTTGCTAAGGGGGTACACCATGTACCCTCCTTGGTAAAGCCTTTACATATTATAAATAGTAAAAATGCTAAAAACTTTATTAAACATATCCGACACAGAGCAATTAGTTAGCACAGTAAATGGTAAAGAAATGGTAAAGCCTGGTGCTACTTTTGAAACTGAAAAAGCAGACGAGCTATTAAGAAATTACAAAAGCTTGTTTGAGTTGGTACCTGACGAGGAAAAAGAAAACGGACCAATAGAAAATACAGAAAATGAGGAGGAGGAAATAGTAAAAAAGCCAGTAAAAAAGAGTTTTAAAAATAAATAATGCTACTATGTATGTAACACTTGCAGAGTTTAAAGACTATATAGGTGTAAGCTGAGACCAAAGCGACAGCACCCTAACCACTTTATTACAAAGTGCTGAGGAATTACTAAACAAATTATGTGGAGTAACTACTTTTGATCAAACAGAGGGTGAGGAATTAGTAGACCTTAGAAAAGTTTATACAAATCTTAATGGCCTAAATATATACTTAACAAATAAGCCAGTACAAAGCATATTACAGGTAGACGGTACAGACTACAATGGTGTACTTGGTACAGACTACATAATTGTACAGGATCGTAAAGTAATATTTAAAAATTTGAGTGTAAACGACAATTTTGGGTTTATGAGGATAAAATATAAACGAGGTTATAATAGAGCTGCTTTGGTTGGCGATGCAACAGTAGACCAGTTACCAAAGGATATAAAAACTATGGTAATGATGCTTGCAGGTGGTATGTGGCAGACAAAAGACTACCAAGGTGTAAGCCAATATAGGCTTGGAGACGAGAGTATAAGCTTTGGTACAATAAACAACCAAACACCTGAGGAGCAATACTTTAAATTTAAAACTTTATTGGATAAATATAAAAATTTTAATTTGCCTTGCTAAAAAATGAGCATGTTATTTAATAAAAAAGCACAATTATACACCTATACAAGGGATGCCAACCAGGTAAGTACATATACAGCTGGTGCTATGTTTGCATGTGCAATACAGCCAGTAGGTACAAAGGACGGTTTTGAACAAGGCACAATGTACAATGTAAAAAAAATGTACACACAAAAAAGCCTAAGGGTTGGTGATAAATTAGTAATTGACGGTATAGACTACATAGTAAATAACATTGAGGACTGGCAAGGTACAAAAAGGAATTTTTACAAAGTAATTATACAAAAATCTAATGGTAATTAGTGTAAAGGCCAACGGTGATATAGAAAAAGTAAAACAGTTAAGCCAAAATATTGGTTTTTCCGTGGAATTATTACTACAAAAAATAAGCCAAAAGGTCCAAAACTATGCCAAAGAAAATGCACCAGTAGGAGAGTACAAAAACGGTAGGCAGTGAGGTACT
>Ga0265300_10000738_pt1 | contig 33760 bp, 25 predicted proteins | sample AusTroGonzalo_MG_FD_193482 | JGI IMG/M metagenome (GOLD analysis project Ga0265300, IMG submission 193482) | Bovine rumen microbial communities from tropical cattle in Woodstock, Queensland, Australia - Gonzalo_03 | ecosystem: Host-associated > Mammals > Digestive system > Stomach > Rumen ...
TAAGTTCTATCGCTTTGATAAGGTGGAATTCGAGGCAGAGAAGTGGGTGGTTACCATGCGTCAGGTTGCCGAGCTGGAGGCTAACATGCCCTATTTGTTTATGCCGGAGGAGGAACATCTGACCTTTGATCTGAATGGAAAGCCCGTTATCATGCAGACAGAGGAGAAGACGCCCAACACCAAGAACGGCTGGACCTTCCGCGGTACTTACGAGAAGAAGGTATGGACAGGCGAGAGTACAGACTTTGGTTTTTCTGCCGCTAATCCCGAAGATGCCGTCAAGCGCCAGTTCACCCGTTTTGGCGACGGTGATTACATACTACCGCTGCGCTGCTACCTGAGCTACGACGGTGAGAATTCTCCTGTTGCCAGTCAACGTCACAAAGCTCCAGTAGCCTCTCTGCCTGATATTATAGAGATCAAGTTTGTTGACGAAGATGGAAATCCTGTCGGAATCAAGGCAGTTAAAGCTATGACTCAAGGAACTAATGTGTGGTATGACCTGAATGGTCGCAGAGTGGATGGAACAAAAAATCCTCAAGGAATCTATGTAAGTGGCGGTAAGAAGATTGTTGTAGAGTAGTGCCGTAGATTTCCCTACTCTAAGCCCTCCCCAAAGTGGGGAGGGTTTTTCTTTTTCTGAAAAAAGAACAGAATTTATTGTTCCTGTTTCAAAAAATCTTTCTACCTTTGTGGCCGAAAACAGCGAGGGGAAACTCTCGCCGGGGTGCCTCACCAGTTGGTGAGTGCTGAGAATATACCCATTAATCTGAACCAGGTAATGCTGGCGTAGAGAGTTATGAACATTAAATTTTTTATTAGATGAAAAGATTGTGTGTGATGGCTGCGCTGTATTTAGGCGTGGCAAGTTTCTTTTGTGTAAATGCACAAAAGCAGGATTCAACTAAGGTGGAAGAACTGTCAGAAGTGATGGTGAGGTCGGTTAGAGCTAACAGGAAAACTCCGATTGCCTATACCGATCTGACGAAGGAGCAGTTGAAAGGTATGAACTATGGAGTGGATGTGCCTTATCTGCTGAGTCTGACCCCCAGCATTACTACGACTTCGGATGCCGGTAACGGAATTGGCTATACCAGTTTCCGCGTTCGTGGTACCGACCCTTCACGTATCAATATAACAGCCAACGGCATTCCTTTGAACGATGCTGAGAGTGCAACCGTATTCTGGGTTAATATGAGCGACTTTGCCTCCAGTGTTCAGTCTATGCAGATTCAGCGTGGCGTGGGTACCAGTACAAACGGTGCCGGAGCCTTTGGCGCTACACTGAATATGCTGACGGAAAGCATCGGCTCTAAACCATATCTGGGAATAGACGCCAGCGGTGGCTCATACGCCAGCCATAAGGAGACACTGAAATTCAGTACCGGAATATTGGGCAATCACTGGGGCCTGCAGGGACGTCTGTCTAACATCGGTTCCCAAGGCTATCTGGACCGTGCCTCAACCAAACTGTACTCCTATTTCCTGCAAGGTGGCTGGTATGGCGAGAATACTGTAGTCAAGTTCATTACCTGGAATGGTATAGAGGAGACATACCATGCCTGGAACTACACTTCGAAGTACGAACAGAGCCTTTATGGACGTACCTATAACTCATGTGGTGTGATGGGCTATGACGCCAATGGCAATCCTAACAGTTATTACGAGGACCAGACTGATAACTATCACCAACAGAACTATCAGTTGATCTGGAATCAGCAGATTACGGATAAGTTCAGTTCTAACGTGGGACTGCATTACACCAAGGGAAATGGTTACTACCAGCAGTACCAGAGTGCCGACACACAGTTGTGGTACGGAAAATCCTGGGCCTCTTTCGGATTGAGTACGGATGACAGTGTAGTCGAGGATTTGGCTGACCAGCAGAAGATGGATAATGACTTCTATGGCTTCGTGGCTTCGCTGAACTATAATAACAAGAAGAACCTGGATGTTATTGTAGGCGGCGGTTGGAACCGTTATTCAGGCTATCAGTTCGGTCAGGTTGTATGGACTAAGCCTGGTGTCATTACCACCGTTCCGGAGCCTGCTGCATTGTTGCCCGGTTTCGAGTACTACCGTAATCATTCCCGCAAGACGGACTTCAACTTCTACGGAAAAGTAACTTACGAGTTCCTGAGTGGACTGAATGCCTTTGTCGACCTCCAGTATCGTCATGTGGGATACAAGTTGCAGGACCCCACTGTGATGTATGGCGTGAATTTAGACAAGAGCTATGTCATAGACAATCAGTACAACTTCTTCAATCCCAAGTTCGGTGTCAACTATGACATTACCAGTCAGCACAAGGTGTATGCTTCGTATGGCATAGCACATAAGGAGCCTGTACGTAATAACTTCATGCAGCAGATTGCCAATCCCGACCGCGAGGATACAAAGGCCCGTCCTGAGAGGCTGAACGACCTGGAGGTTGGTTATAAGTTCCAGAGCAAGCGTTTCACGGCAGGTGCCAACTTGTATTGGATGGACTACAAGGATCAGTTGGTGTTGACTGGCGAGTTGAATGCTATTGGCGAGGCCCTGACCAAGAATCTGGAAAACAGCTATCGTCTGGGACTTGAACTGGAAGCTGCCTGGATGCCTGTCGACTGGTTCCGTTGGGATGCCAATGCTACTATCTCAAGAAACCGCGTGAAGGATATGGTGGTCACACTTACAGACGGCACCAATGTTAATCTGGGTGATCAGCCCCTGGCCTTCTCGCCCAACTTCATCCTGAACAATATCTTTACCTTTACCTACAAGGGTTTTAAGGCTGCCGTACAGAGTCAGTACGTCAGCGACCAGTATCTGACCAACACCGGCTTCAAGGATATGGAATGCAAGGATGAGAACGGCAATACCACCTACGAGACTTTGCAGCTGAAGAATCACTTCAGTACTAACGTGGATCTGAGTTATAGCTTCTCGATGAAGAAGTATGGCGTCAAGGACATCACTGCTGGCGTAACATTATACAATATCTTTTCTGCCAAGTACGATAACAATGGTTGGGCTGCTCCCCAGCTGATTAACGATAACGGCACCATAAAGGCCGTCAACGAGTGGGGCGTCCGTGACAGTGGAGCTGTCGGCTTTGCTCCCTCGGCACCGTTTAATGTAATGGCACATCTGTCAATCAACTTCTAAATGGAATTCCTGCAGACACATTGGCTTGACATGCTGACTACGATACTTGGCCTGGTTTATATCTGGCTGGAGTATCGGGCCAGCATCCTCCTTTGGGTAGTTGGCATTATCATGCCTGCTCTGGAGGTCGTCCTTTTCTTGCAGCACGGACTCTATGGCGATGCCGGCATGTCGTGCTATTATACGTTGGCTGCCATTTACGGCCTTTGTATCTGGAAGTTCAAGAAGACGCGTAAGAAACGCCAGCCGCTTCCTATTATCCACATGCCGCGCAGCAAGTATCTGCCTGTTACTGTCTGTTTCTTTGTATCCTGGGGTATTACCTATTATATATTAATAAGGTGGACCAACTCCACGGTTCCTGTGTTGGATTCGTTCACCAACGCCCTTTCGTTCGTCGGACTTTGGGCTTTGGCGCGCAAGTTCATCGAGCAATGGATATTCTGGATTGTAGTGGATGTGGTATGTTGTGTGCTCTATGTTCAGAAAGGTATTCCTTTCAGGGCCGGTCTCTTTGGCCTGTATGTTATCATTGCCATCGCAGGATACTTTAAATGGAAAACAATGTTGAAAGAAAAAAAAGCATAGTATGAAGAAGCTGCAATTTGATGCCGTTATTGTTGCAAACGGTCAGTTTCCCACCCATCGGATTCCTCTTGAGGTACTGGAGAAGGCTTCTCACGTCATTGCCTGCGATGGTGCCGTCAGTCAGGTACCTTATGCCGAGGCTGTTGTGGGCGACGGCGATAGTGTGCCGGCAGAATATCACGACCGCCTCATTCGCGTTGATGAACAGGAGGATAACGACCAGACAAAGGCTACGCGCTACTGCCTGAAACAGGGTTGGCACAATATAGCCTACCTTGGAGCTACTGGTATGCGTGAAGACCACACTCTGGGTAATATATCGTTGCTGATGCGTTATTTCCGTGAGTTCGGGATACGCGGCATCATGTTTACTGACTACGGCTTCTTTACTCCCGTCCAGGGGCCCTGCACCTTCAACAGCTTTGCAGGTCAGCAGGTGAGTGTCTTTAATTTCGGTTGCACCCGCATCCATTCAGAAGGATTGCGTTGGAATTCCTATGCTTATGAACAATGGTGGCAGGGAACGCTCAACGAAGCGCTTGCCGACCGCTTCTCTATCGATGCAGACGGTTATTATATGGTGTACCAAACATACGAATAAGGGTCAAACAGAAAAAGAAGGTTCCTCGTGACGGGGAACCTTTATTTGTCTTTATAGATGCTTATCTCTCCACTTCCGTAGCAGATCTTAGCTTCTGCATCGTATATACAACCGAACTGGCCGGGGGCGATGCCCTGTATGGGCTGGTCGGAATGGATGTGATACCCTTCTTCGTCCAGGGTAATGATTCCTGGCAGGAAATGATCTACGTGGCGAATCTTAAATTGGATGGGAATTCCTTTTACCTCCCCTTCCCAGGGATTGCGGGTGATGAAGTGCATGTCGGCCAGACGGAAGTCGTGTCCGTATTGCAACTGGGTGTCCCATCCACGGGCCACGAAGATGATGTTCTTCTTGATATTCTTCTTGACAACGAACCAAGGGCCACCGCCTAAGCCTAAGCCTTTGCGCTGTCCGATAGTATGGAACCAGAAGCCACGATGATGTCCTACCACCTTACCTGTCTCTATGTCTATCACCTTTCCTTCCTGCTCGCCCATAAACTTGCGCAGGAAGTCGTTATAGTTTATCTTTCCCAGGAAGCAGATTCCCTGACTGTCCTTGCGGCGGGCACTGGGCAGCTTGGCATCCAAGGCAATCTGTCGCACTTCCTCCTTCATCAGATGACCGATGGGGAAGATGGTGTGGCGTAACTGCTCGTAGGATAGCTGTGCCAGGAAGTCTGTCTGGTCCTTTACCGGATCTTTGGCTGTGCCTAACCATATAAGATTTTCTTCCTTCCCTGCAAGAGAGGGGTTGGGGGTGGGTCTTTCCTCTATTCTTTGAGCATAGTGTCCTGTGGCAATATAATCGTACTGATGACCTATACGCTGCTCGAATGCTCCGAACTTAATGAGTCTGTTGCACATAACATCGGGGTTAGGCGTAAGTCCGGCCTTTACGCGTTCTATGGCGTAACCCACTACTTGTTCCCAGTATTCCTTCTGCAGGTCGGTAACCTCTAACTTGAGGCCGTACTTCTTGGCGGTAGCCTGCGAGAGTTCAATATCCTCCTCGGCCGAGCATGAGGAATCTTCCCCCTCCATACCAATCTTGATATAGTGAAGGTCTGGCTTATGTCCCATCTCGCAAAGCTGGTGTACCACAACGGCACTATCCACGCCTCCGGATATCAGTACGGCTATGGAGCCTTTTATTTCTTGAAGTCCCATGTCTGAGGGCCGTTAAATGTGTTAATGCACAAGGTTATGATGTCACCCTCCTGAATGCCCTTGATGCTATCCACGGGCAGGCTGGCGTATGTGGGCTGGGTGTATGAGAGCGGATCGTTATTCTGATTGTGATACAGGCTCACCCATGCGTGTCCACCCTTTATGCTGTCTGTGATAAAACCCCAGTATTGCATGCCGCCCTGCGTAAGAGGACTCAGATACATGTTGATGTATTTACCTGCTTTCCAGGCACTCTGTACTCCTGTGGGATCTGTCTTGGCTATCTCTGTGCTGTCCTTCAGATAATAGGCACTTTGGGCCTGATAGACGGTGGCCTTGTCTCCTGACGGGACATAGCCGCAGAGGATACGATAGAGGGCGTTGGGCACTAAATCGTCCGGTCCTTTTGTCACGGTGTATGTGACGCCTGCATCGGTAGTGAATTTCTCGCCAACACCTTCATCGTTGGTGTATAGGTCTGCCATTTCTGTAATGATGCTGGGGTATGTGTCGTCCTCGTTGTTCTTACAGGCAACGAAGGTCGTCAGGCATCCAATGGCCAGTATGAGCAGGTTGGCATATCTCATGAATTCTGGGCTTTTTGCTTGTTATAGACGGGATTGGCATACATGGTCAGCAATCGCTCGCGCAGGAATGCTTCGTCCTTGTTCTCCAACTCTATCTTGTCCAGTCGCTGTTGCAGATAATCCAGGAACTTCTGTTTCTGCTCCTGAGTGTAATGCTGGGCATATTCAGTGGTGCCATTCAGAAGGTCAGCTGCCACATAGTTGCCTGAGAACAGTTTGTATCCGGCATGAATCTGCAGGTCTATACGACGAGCCAGTTCTGTGAAGAACTCGTTGCGAGGAAGATCCTTCAGTTCGTCCAGCCATGTGTTTATGCAGGGAGCGGCCTCGTAGTGTATGCTTCCCTTGAATCCCCAGATGCCTTCGCGCATATTCTTCTCGTCATCAGCCTTGCTTTTCTTGTATGCGGGGTTATCGCGTTTGAGCTGAAACTCAGAAGCCTTCAGGTAGTCGCAGGGATCGTATTCGTAGCTGATAGTCAGGGGCACGATGTTCAGGTCGCGCAGCTGCTCAGTGGGGTTGTCTGCTTCCGAGCCCATAGCCAGCATCTTCAGCACACTCTCCTGAGTGGTATCGCTGCTGTCCTTGGCGCGTCCCTCGCGTTGCGCTATCCAGATATTCTCGCGCTTCTGGTTAACGGCATAGTGAATATACTGGCTCATGAGCATACTGCTCTTCAGCAGATCCTTCGAACTCAGTCCACGCCTAACCGTAAAGGCCTTGTTCAGCTTTACCACTTTCTCTATCCAAGGATAGATGAGCAGGTTGTCGCCAATGGCAATCTCGCAGGTTGTGGGGAACTTGTGCTTGTAAAGCATATAATCCAGGATGGCGCTGTCCAGCACGATGTCGCGATGGTTGCTCATGAAAGTGTAGCGCTCCTCGCCAGCTGTAATGTTTGTATGTTCGAAGGTAACACCATTGCTGCATTTGCGCAGAACATACTTGACAACCGGTTTCATGAAGCGCAACTGAAAGTCCAACGTGCTGTGTACGCCTATAAAGGCCAGCCTGAGTACGCCGTTCCTAAGCCACTGAGGGAGCCAGGGAAGCAGTGTCTTCAGCTGAGCGTTCATCAGGCGGTCATGCAAAAGACTATCTACAACGCCTGGAATCTCATCGTTGTTATACGGACGTATCGCGTCGAACTCTTTTGGGTCAATCATGATAAAGTATCTTCTATTATATCTGTTAGCACATCCTTAATGTCCAAACCTGCGGCACGAACCTGCTGGGGGATGAAGCTGGTGGCGGTCATACCGGGAGTGGTATTGATTTCCAGCATGTTAATCTTGTCGCCTGCTGTGATGATGTAGTCAACACGGATGATGCCGTGACAACCCAGGATGTCGTAGATGAGCGAGGTCAGCTTCTGCACGCGGTCCGTCAGATTCTGGCTGATGCGGGCAGGAGTGATTTCGTCCACTTGTCCGTTGTACTTGGCATCGTAGTCGAAGAACTCGTTGGTGGTTACAACCTCGGTGATGGGGAAGACCACGCTGTTCTTCTTGGTCTTGTAGCAGCCGCAGGTAATCTCTGTTCCCTGCATGAAGGCCTCAATCATCACATCCTCGCCTTCCTTCAGCGCCAGGTCTATGGCAGGACGAAGCGCCTCGGCGGTCTTGACTTTGGTTGTTCCGAAGGATGAACCACCTCTGGCGGGCTTTACGAAGCAGGGCAATCCTATACGCTCGATAATCTCCTGATCACTTACCTCGTGGTCGTGTCCGATCTTCACCACCAGGCTGTCGGCTACTGATACGCCCATGCCGCGCATGTAGTTGTTCAGCACAAACTTGTCGTATGTCATAGCCTCGATGAGAACGTTGCAAGTGCTGTAGGGCATACCTATCAGGTCCAGGTAGCCTTGGAATATACCGTTCTCGCCCGGAGCACCGTGTATGGTGATGTAGCAGAAGTCAGGGCGGATGCGTTCGCCTTTCTCGTTCAGGAACGAGAAATCGTTCTTGTCTACGGGTGTGCGCTTTTCTTCTTCGCCAATCAGGGCTTCCCATTTTCCGGCTCGCACCTCTACCTTATATATTATATAGCGCTCCTTGTCCAGGAATGATGCTATTCCGGCAGCGCTGCGCATACTTACATCATGCTCGGAGGAATCACCTCCGCAAACTATTGCAACAACTTTTTTTAATTCACCATTCATAATTCTCTAACGTCTAAAGTCTAACGTCTAAAGCCTAAACCTTCTTTCTCCATTTATCTAATAGAGCTGTCATGTCTTCGGGCAGCTCAGAATCAAAAAACATTTCTTCTCCTGTTGTGGGATGAACAAATCCCAGTGTCTTTGCATGCAACGCCTGACGTGGGCAGATGGTCATGCAGTTATGTATGAAAGCCTTGTACGAGGCTGTGAGCTCTCCGCGCAGAATCTGGTCGCCTCCGTATCGCTCGTCGGCAAAGAGCGGATGTCCCAGATGGCGCATGTGGGCACGAATCTGATGCGTGCGTCCTGTCTCCAATCGGCATTCCACCAATGTCACGGCACCAAAGCGTTCCAGTACGTGGTAGTGCGTGATGGCAGGCTTGCCAATCTCGCTGTCTGTGGGATAGACGGCCATTTGCAGGCGGTCTTTTGGGTGACGACCTATATTGCCTTCTATGGTACCATCGTCTTCCTTGAAGGGACCCCATACCAATGCGTTGTATTGCCTGCGTGTGGTATGATAGAAGAACTGCTTGCACAGGTGCGTCTTGGCCTCTGCTGTCTTGGCTATCACCAATAGACCGCTGGTGTCCTTGTCTATACGATGAACCAATCCCACGGTGGGGTCGTTGGGGTCGAAGTCGTGATTGTCTCTCATGTGCCATGCCAGCGCATTCACCAGCGTACCGCTATAGTTGCCACACCCCGGGTGTACCACCATTCCGGCCGGTTTGTTGATAACCAATAGCTGGTCATCTTCATAGACCACATTCAGTGGGATGTCCTCCGGGATTATCTCCCAGTCGCGTTTGGGGCGGTCCAAGACCAGCGTGATGACATCGTAGGGTTTTACCTTATAGTTACTCTTGACGGGTTTGTCGTTTACGCGGATACATCCTGCCTCGGCAGCCTTCTGGATGCGGTTCCTGCTGGTGTCTCCCATGTGATCCATCAGGAACTTGTCTATGCGCACGGCATTCTGGCCCTTGTCGACCTCTATGCGCCAATGCTCATGTTCCTCCGGGACGGCCGATAGAATGTCGTCTTCCTCCTCGTTGATAAAATCCTCGTCAAATTCCGCCATCTTCCTCTGCTCCTTCTTCGTCATCACCCAGATCATCCCAGTCCTCATCCTCGAAGTCGTCACCTATGCCGTCGTTGTTATTGCCGACAACCAATGTGATGGGACAGTCAATCTCCACACGGTCGCCTGCCACAACGGTACGTCCTTTGCATTTCACAGAGAGCACCCAGTCCTTGTCGCCAGGAGCATATTCTATGGGGCCCAGCTTAAAGCCTAATGACTTCAGGCGGGCTTCAGCCTCGCGCAATGAGCAGTTATCGGCAATGTCCGGAATGGGTAGGGTAGGAACACTACGCGTATTAATAGTAAGGTAGATGTTCCTGCCAGTCTTGACCTTGCTGCCAGCGGCAGGTGTCATCTCCAGAATTGTTCCTGCGGGCAGACTGCGATTATAGGAAGAGTCCGAGATAACTGCCACCAGTCCTTGCTTCTCTAACTCGTATTCGGCATCGGCCAGTAGCATTCCCTTCGTCTGCGGAACTTCTACGCTCTCGCCGTGATGAGAGTAGTCTTTCATCCAGAACCATAGTACAATCAGTAAGACTATGCTTACCACTACCAGCATAATAAGGTTCCAATATACAATAGGGCTGGTCAGCTTCTTGAAAAAATCACTCATCTTTCTTCCGTTTTAAACTGTCAACTGTCAACTCTCACCTGTCAACTCTAGACAAAGGTACGAATAAGCGAGCGAAATACAAAAGAAAAAATGTTTTTTCTTTTTATATCCGAGCGCAAGTACTTTCGGCGTAGCCAAAGTACGTAAAAAAAGCAAGAAAGAAGTAAAGTTGCCCTTACTTCTTTCCTATTTTAAGTAAAATTTGACTTTACTTGCCATGATTCTCGTCAGAAACGGTCAACTTCTTGCGACCTTTAGCACGACGAGAAGCCAAAACGCGACGACCATTTGCAGTGGCCATTCTCTGACGGAAACCGTGCTTGTTGTTACGGCGACGGTTGTGGGGCTGAAATGTTCTTTTCATATCTTATTTTGCTTATTATTTGTTTGTCTATATCGATTCGGGGTGCAAAATTATGACTTTTTTTCTGATTACGCAAGATTTGACCCTAAATTTTCAATTTTCGGTTTCCAATTTTCGATTTATTTTGTAACTTTGGCTTCGCCGAAGGTACTTTTGCTCGGAAAAGTGCAAATAAATTTGGGTTTTCTCTTGCTTATTCGTACCTTTGCACCCGAAAAAGTATAAAACAGTACAAAATAAAGGTAATTTTATGATTAATTCACAAGACATTAAGAAAGGTGTTTGTATCCGCATGGACGGCAAGCTGTACTTCTGTATCGACTTCCTGCATCGCAAGCCCGGTAAGGGAAACACCATTATGAACGTAACCCTCAAGGATGTTGTTAATGGTGGCGTTATCGAGAAGCGTTTCAACATCGGTGAGAAGTTGGAGGATGTTCGCGTAGAGCGTCGTCCCTATCAGTATCTTTACAAGGACGGTGATGACTTGGTGTTCATGAACAACGAGACTTTCGAGCAGATTAACATCAACCCTTCTTTGGTTAACGGTGTTAACTTCCTGAAGGAGAGCGAGAACGTTGAGGTTGTTGTTGACTCAAGCACAGAGACTGTTCTCTATGCTGACGTTCCTGTTAAGGTTCACCTGCAGATTACTTGGACAGAGCCCGGCCTGAAGGGTGATACTGCCACCAACACTCTCAAGCCTGCTCGTGTAGAGACCGGTGCTGAGATTCGTGTTCCTTTGTTCATCGAGGAAGGCGAGATCGTAGAGGTTGACAGCCGCGACGGTTCTTATCTGGGTCGTGTAAAGGCTTAAGTTTAGACTTTAGGCACTAGACTTTAGACTTTAGATATATCATAAGAGTCCTGGGGCCATCCTCAGGACTTTCTTTTTTTTATTCTGATGGAAAAGTACGCATTGTTTTTCGATATAGACGGAACATTGGTGAGTTTCAAGACGCACCAGATTCCTGAATCTACCATACAGGCACTGACGCTGGCAAAGGAAGCAGGCCATAAGATTTTTATTGCTACGGGGCGCCCGCCTCTTATTATTACTAACTTGGGTGCCATCGAACATCTGATAGATGGTTACGTAACCATTAATGGTGCCCTATGTTATGTTGGTAGTAAGGTGGTGAAGTGCAAGGAGATTGCTAACGCCACGGCCCGTTTTGTTGCGAAGGATGCCATAGAGAAGAACTACGGACTGATTATGGTGGGGGAGAAGGATGTGGCTGTGCTTGATCCGCAAGGCGAGGTGGACAAGATCTTCCGTCAGGAGATATGTGTAGAGAATCTGAATCAGGCAAAACCAATTGAAGAAGTCCTTCGGCAACGCATCTTCCAGCTGACTCCTTTCTTCTCTGTGGATTATGAGAAAGAGATGATGCATCTTCTTCCCGACTGTACTGTGGGCCGTTGGCATCCAGCCTTTACGGATATCACGGCCAAGGGGGCCGACAAGGGCGAGGGCCTTCTGGTGATGACAGAGTATCTGGGGCTGAATCCCCAGCATACAATGGCCTTCGGCGATGGCGGCAATGATTCCTCTATGATTCGTACAGCGGGCATTGGCGTGGCTATGGGCAATGCCCTTGATTCCCTGAAGCAGGAAGCCGACTACGTCACCACCTCTGTCGACGATGATGGAATCCTGAAGGCTTTGCAGCATTTCCATTTGATAGACTTTAGACTTTAGCTGACGTGTCAAGAATTTTCTTTCCGTCATTATTTGTGGTTTTTTACGGAATAACTATAAAAAACTTTTTCCCTAGTTAGGGAATTTTTGTTCCCTAGTGTAGTAGCAAAAATTCCTCCGTTATCCCTCTGCAAGCGCTTCTTTCTGTTGTCAAGATATTTCCTGCGGAGACATCATCCTCTATTCTCTCCGTATGATAATGTATGAGGTTTCTATGAGGTTTCTATGAGGTTTCCATGAGGTTTGAAGGTTAAACCTCATACCCTTTCTTCCCGATAACCATCGGCCATCAGCCCCTGTTCAATGAGAATGTGAGGTCTTTTTGCATAGTCAACGAATTTCAGGGATAATACAGGAATTATCTGAACGACTCGTTCCCCTTATTGGAACAAGTTGTTCGGATAAGGGGAACGAGGCAAAGGTGACGTTCATTTGGCGTTCTTAGTTCATGCGGAAAACGATGGGGATTACGAAATGGGAGCGCACAGTTTTTCCCTTAACTTTCGCAGGTGTCCAATTGCCAGAGGTTAGCTTTAGTACGCGTAGGCCTTCTTCCTCCAAAGCTTTGCCTGCTTCATCATCTCCGAATGGATTCGGATTCCCAAGCACCTTGTAATCGCTGAGTGTTCCGTCTTTCTCTACAAGAACTTGAACATTCATTTTGCCTTGTTTCTTGTTTGCTATCGCAATCTGGGGATACCTCATGTTTTCAGTTATAAATTTATACATTGCTGCATCTCCGCCTTTGAATTGCGCGTTATTTTCGACCACATCGTACACAGGCTCTTCTTTCGGAGTTTCCTTTTTCTGCTGTACAGTTTTGGTTTGCGGTTCTGTTACATCTGCCTTGGGTGTTGCAAACGCGTAGAGTGCAAAACAAGTGGCAGGAAGGATGAATAATGCCTTTAGCATCATCCAACGGTTGGATTTCTTTTGGTACATCATAATAATACGTTTTTTTAGAGAGCCCCGCCTGAGGTTATTGGCAAATGGCTGCAGACGATTGCCGACGGCCTTCACGACGAGAAGTTGTTGATATTGTTTTGCATCGATGCCTTTGTTAATGACGGCCTCATCGGCCTGATATTCGTGTATTGCCTCCAGGTCAGCTTCCAGAAGCCACACAAAGGGGTTGAACCACTGAAGGATTTTTACTGCCTCGAGAAGCAGCAGGTCATAGCTGTGTCCCATGCGGATGTGTTCCTGCTCGTGGGTCAGTATGTTATGGCGCTGATTCTCGTAGTCCTCCACACTCATAACTATATAATGGAAGATGCTGAAGGGCGACTTGATGTCTTCCTTAAGGATAATAGTATTGCCGTTCTTGTCGGTATGACGCAAACCACCCTGCATAATCTGATATGTCTGTATAATCTGCAGGGCCAGATATAATAGCATGATACACAGGCCTGACCAATAGATGCCCTCCAGTACGTTGCTCCAGGTAAACAGGGGAGCTTCTGCCTGGGGTGTCACAATTATGGCTGGCAACGTGGTAATATATGTGGTGCTTGCCGTTACCGCCTCGTTCACAGGCGATGAGTGTTGGAGTGTGATATGTACCAATGGCAATACTAAGGATGCCACCAGGGTGAAGAGCAGGCACAAACGGTTGAACCTGTGGAACGTCTCCTTTCTGAGGAAAACAAAAAAGAGGCTGTATAGTATTGATAGCGTTAAAGCTGATTTAATTATATATTCCATTGAACATTGACCATTGAGCATTGAACATTATTTTTTTTCTCTCATTTTTTGATTAAGGAGAGGATTTCTTCCAAATCTTCATCTGACATCTTTTCTTCTTGGGCAAAGAAGGAGATGAGGGATTTAACTGATCCTCCGAAGAACGTGCTCTTAACCTGATTCATGAACTTGCGGGTATATTCTACACGAGTGATGAGAGGGTAGAAGTAGAAGGTCTTGTCGCCCTCTTCGCCCTTACGGAATGAAACAAACTCCTTCTTGGTGAGAATCTTCATGAAGGTAGCAATGGTGGAGTAGGCAGGCTTAGGTTCTGGATACTTTTCTATAATAGCATGCGTGCTCATAGGCTTTGCCTCATCCCACAAGGTGTTCATGATTTCCATCTCGGCCTTGGTCAAAGTGTTTATTTCCTTCTTATTCTTTATCATGTTATTTAATGTTTTCGATTTTCCTGTTGCAAATGTAATTTAAAAGTTTAAATCACTCCAAGAAATAATTAAGAAAAATGTGTCTTTTCTTAGAAATTTAACATTTATTGTTAGATATTGTAGATCAATTATTAGATGTTAAGGGTCGGAGAAAAATATTTTTGATAGTTGTGGTGGGAAAAGGTTATTTTTGTACTTTTGCGATAGAGAAATCATTAAAAAAGAGATATGAAAGGATTATTATCAATATTGTTCTTTATATTTTATGCTGAAATCTCTGCACAAGAGAACCAATATGAACAAATGAAAAGAGAACTGAACGAGAACTCTCTTCCTCTTGTGAATATGATTGTTGATGTCTCTTTGCTTAACAATTCTAAATTTGTTTCAGGAGAGATTGAGATATCTGATTGGTTTCGACGGACAGACCCAAACGCTGATGTCGTGAGGTTCTTCTGTAAATACAGAATACGTGGCGGCACAGCCTCAGGATTTGATAAAAAGTCCTTTGCTGTTAAATTATATAATGAAAATGAAGATGAATTGGATGCCAATATATTTGGTATAAGGGAAGATAATAGTTGGATTCTGGACGCGATGGCTATTGATAGGATTAGAATGAGAAATCGTATATGCTTTGATGTTTGGAATGAAATGAGTCAAACGCCATACGAGACTAAGTATGAAAACAGAAACGGGACTAAAGGCGTGTTTGTTGAGGTATTCATCAATGGAAACTATAACGGCCTATATTGTATGACAGACAAGATTGACCGCAAACTGCTAGGATTGAAGAAAACTAAGATAAATGAGGATGGAAGCGTAGCAGTTAAGGGTATTATGTACAAGGGTATCAATTGGAAAAAAGGATATAATCTTCTATCATACGAGGAGCGAGATACTAATATGAAAACATGGAATAGTTGGGAACTTCAATATCCAGACGATTATCCGTCTATTGATACTTGGCAGCCTTTGATGGATTTGATTGACTTCTGTTCTGACTCAACTTCGGATGATATCTTTGTAAAAGAATATCAAAACTTTTTTTATACAGAAAACCTTGTCGATTATGCTGTATTCACAATGGCTATGAATGTAGGCGATAATGGTTATAAGAATACATTCCTCTCGGTGGTTGATATTACCAAGGGACATCGCTACATGCTATCACCGTGGGACATGGATATGTCATTGGGCGGGAATTATGATGGAGATTATAATGAAAATGTTTCTCATGTTGACCGTTACGACAAAAAAGCTCCTTTTAACAGGTTGAATGTGCGTAATATTGACGGATTCAAAGATTTTGAAGTTAGTAAATGGATAAAATATCATAATACGCTTTTTTCTCCTCAAAGTATTTCCAATCGTATGGATAATTATGCGAAGTCGTTCACATCTTCAGGTGCCTGGGAACGAGAATATACAAAATGGAATGGAAATCCTGTACCTCTTAAGCATGACATTGCAGACGAGTTGGCTTATGTTAAAGAATGGTATGTAAAAAATCATGATAGTCTCTGCGCTCAGTTTGGTACAGACAAGCTGGATATTATTGACAATAGTAATAATGAAGTGGTAAAAGTAAATAATGAAGGTGCTGTTTATGACCTCGCAGGTTGTAGATTAAATACTCCTTTTAAAAAGGGGATTTACCTTATCAATGGAAAGAAGGTTGTTGTAAGATAGCTTGTTTTTCTATACCTTATTATATATATAAAGAGGAATCCCCCCTTGCTTTTGGGCAAGGAGGGATTCCGATATTAGTGTTTCAGTAAGTGCGATTACTTAACAGCGGTCTTCTTACCGTTGATAATGTAAATACCCTTCTGAGCCTTGTTTACACGAACACCAGTGATGCTGTAGATAGCACCATCGTTGTTGTCGGTGTTAACGCCATTGATAGCAGTTGCGTCGTCAGCATTGTTAAATGCCAGAGCCTCGGCTACAACAGATGCCAGCAAGTCGGTACCTGTGTAGGTCTTAACGATGGTATTCCTTTCGAGAGCACCTTCGGCAATCAAGCTCTTGCTATAGATGGCAACAATGTACTGAGCATCGCTTGCAACATCACCTACATCCTTACGATCAAGGTCACCGTCGAAGATAGGCTGATCTGTGTTGGTGCTGAAGCTGGTGAAGGTGATAGTTACCTTACCGTCAGCATCAATACTGAAGTTGTTATTCTTAGCAGTAGCACCGAAGAGAGGCTTACCAAAGATACCCTTTTCTTCAAACTCCTTAGCTTCCATGATGAATGCTACAGCGTTATCAGTAAAGGCCTCAACCTGATCTGTCAACAGGAATGTACCCTTAATGTCAGCAGACTTAACGGCAGTCTTGTCTTCACTTGGAGTTGCAACAGCCTCGAACTTGTTATCCATGATGCCCAGTGGCAGAGGATTGTAGTAACCGAAGCCATACTGATCGTCATAGCGAACTTCGTTGATGCCAGTGATAGCCTGCAAGTTGGGGTGAGCATCTTCGCCAAGAACCTGAGCGAAGGCACCGCCCATCTTGAAGCAGAGAACACCATTAGCAACGTCGTCTACAGAGATGAGGTTGGTCTTGTCCTTAGTATGGTCATCACCGTTCTGTGTACCAATGCCTTCGAGCTCGTAGCCGTTCTTAACAGTTGTACCACCACGTGTAAAGGTGTTGTTACCGTAAACGCCTTCGATAGTAGCAATGCTCCAGCAATTCTCAACAACAGAAGCATCGTTAGACCATGAGCAGATGGTTGCAGATTCGCGATCACCCTTGATAGCACCTGTTACGTAGCAGTTGCTGATGTGCAGTGTCATAGAACCGCCCATATCAACACCAAGAATACCAGATGCGTTCTGAGCGGTACCAGTTACGTTACCCTCGTTACCAAGGTTAGTAATGTAAACGTTACCACCGCCATTGGTACCACCAATGATACCGCAGAATGCGTTACCCTTGATTGAACAGGTCTTGTCCAATGTGAAGTTCTGAACGATTGCACCGTCTGTGATAACACCAATCAGACCTGTGTAGTCGCCACCGTTGATGTTCAGATTGCTGATAACGTGCTTCTGACCATCGAACTCGCCATAGAATGGAGCACCCTGTGTACCAGCTGTAGCATAATCAACACCTGTCATGTTAACATCCTCGTACATACGAACCTTCATGTCGCCATTACCCATATTAACGAGTGCAGAGAAGCGTGCCAGAGACTTAGCGCTGGTAATCTTGTTGTAACCATCTTCGTCTGTGTCGAGGTTACCGCAGTTCTCGCAAACACCGTCTTCGAACTGGTGATCGGGCAGGGCAGGAGTAATCTTCTCGTTCAGGTAAGTAATATTACCCAGAGGTTTGCCATCGCAAGTGTAAGAGTCAGCCATGGTGTAAATCTTAGCACCGTCCTTAGCAATTGGCAGAGGCATAGGATCTGTACCGATGAGCTGGTAGAAGTTCTCGCCACCAGCCTTGCTCTCGTTCAGTAAGAATGCCAACTCACCGCTTGCTACGCTTTCGGGATTCTCGATCTTTGTGTACTTGTCATGGTCGCTTACAGAATTACCTGTGATAGGATTCAGGACATATACATTCTTTGCAACAATGTTACCTGGGTTACGTGCGATGTTCTGAGAGTTCTCTGTATCGTTATCCAGAGTCTCGTTACCAGCACCAACGAACTTACCAAGAATAGCAAGGTTGGTTACATAGGTCTTCTCGTGTGTCCAACCGGCAACACCACCGACGCGAGCACATCTTGCTCCAGCTGCTGCACCAGGCAAGGTAAAGGTACCTGCATAGATACAGTTGTCAATGTTCTTACCTGTACGAATCATACCAAAGAGACCACCAGATGTGTTATCACCAACTCTGCTGGAGGTAATGTTGATGTCAGAGAAGACGTTGCGAACAGCAGACTGACGGCCTTCACCGGAGATAGAACCTGCGTACTGACCGCTTGTGCCAATAGAACCATGCATGATTACGTTCTCGAATACACCAGTGTGCTGAGGAATGAATGATGCATAGTTGCCCAGATCGCTCATCTCGATAGTGAGGACGTGGCCATCACCGTTAAAGCTACCGTCAACCCAGTTGCTGGTGTTGAAGATATACTTACCGGGCTCTGCCTTGTACTCAATGTCGTTAGCCATCTTCATGTTCAGCTTGAAGCCGTCACCTACACGGTTCCAACCTTCTGCTATATCAAGGTCAGCAGCGCTCTTCAAGAGATATGTGCCATCAGACATGTCGCGGTCGAGGGCATGGAAGTTGAAGAAACCGCACTCGCTACAGATACCATACTTGTCGAACTTATGAGCTGTGTTGACAACATTGCTTGGAGTGTTGGTGTAGGTAAGAGCCTCTGCAGAGGTACCCTTACAGCTGGTAACGCCAGAAGCATAAACCTGACCGCTGCCGAATGCTGCGGGAACGGGGAATGGATCAGTACCGATGTTCTGTACCCAGTTAACCTTGCTCTGATCGGTATTCAGCTGATAGCAAATCTTACCATCGGCCAAGTCCTCAAATGCAATAACTGTTGTAGCTGTGTTGTCGCCCCACTGCTGGGTAACATAGTTGTTGAAACAAGCTCCGTTGGGACGGTTGTTATAGATATCCTGGTTGTAAGAATCCACGTTGACTGCGCGGAGGTTACCACCATTACGTGCAATGTTGTTGCTACCACTGTTGTGGTCGAAATTATTCTCGTGGTTGAGAACCAAGGTGTTTACAATATTGATAGGATCGTTAGCCCAACCTACAACACCACCGCAGTTCTGTGTACCTTCACCATTGATGTTGAATTTAACCAGACAGTTTTCGATTACAGTACCACGATATGCTACGCCTGCAATACCACCATGTGTAGCATCGCCATTCAATGTGCTTTCTACAGTCAGGTCGATGTAGCAACCATAGATGTGACCACTGTTCCAAGCTGCGATAGCACTGGCAAACTTCTTGCTGGAGGTAATAGTACCCTGAACCTTCAGGTTCTGAACAACACCCTGTGTGCCGATGTTGCGGAAGAGGGCAATACCATCAGACGAATTCTGAGTCAGGTTGAGAGTGATGGTGTGACCATTACCATCGAAAGTACCCTGGTAATCACCGCAGTTAACCATTTGGTTAACGTTGATGTCTGCAACCAGAATAGCGTTTGCATTGCTGTGGCCATTAGCCAAGTACTGAGCGAAGTTTACGAAATCTTCGTCAGAAGCAATAACTGTGATATTGTTAAGTGCTTCGTTCTGCTTCTCTTCTACGGGCTCGAAGGTCCATGTAGAACCACCGTCGGTAGCACCAGCGGAAGTAATCCAGTAAGCCAGGAAGCTGTTATTGTCGTTCAGATAACCGATAGAGCTTTCGGGATTTCTGAATACGAAGTGACCACTATTGTTCTCCAGCATAAATGCGGGAGCTTCGCCTTCGGGAACAGCTTTCAGACGGTCGCCAAGAGCGCCACCCAGTGCCTTGCCTGCGGGAAGAGCTGCATTGTAAATACGGAATCCGTTAATTACGTCACCTACAAATGCGAAATAGCTACCTAAGTCGTTCTTGCTGCTATTGTCAGCGCTGCAGGAAACCTCAGGATTGTCATAGTGCAGATATTTGTTGCCACGCATAATGGCTTTGTACCAAATGGCATTGCTTGCACTTTCGCTAGAAACAAAGGGGATGTTCTCCTTGTAGGCAATATCTACGGTCTGGTCCTTAGCACCGCCGGTAGCAGAACCACCGTCGCATGCCAGAGAGCCGAATGGAGCATCGTAGGTAACACCTTTAACGGCTGCAGACTTAACAGTAGAAATGACTGTTTTGCCCTTCTTGAGGTTCCAGGTAATAACGGTAATACCTGTGGGAACTTCGTCTTCGGGAACAGCTACGATGTCCCAGATAGAGCCAGAGTCGCCATTCAGACACCAACTTCCAACAGTTGTGCCGGCACCAGCATAATCATTCCACCAAAGTGAGGTGTTACCCTCATCACCTGCTGCACCACCAATACCAAGATACTCGGAATTAACGGTGTTCTCGCGGATGTACCATGTGTTGCCCTGTCCGCTCCATACACTGAAGGAACCCATGGCCATGGATGTGGTAATGTTGTGAATTTTAACTGGCAGATAAGTGTCGTTGATCAACTCACCTGCAGCTTCGAACCAGAACATGGATGCTTGAGACTTGTCTGAAGTCAAACCCATGTTTTCTGCTGTGTTGTTTAAAACAGCAAACTTGTCGGCGCGTGTATTACGAATATAATACAACGCTGGCTTGTTAGGAGTACTGGTAGTTGGTAATGTGGCTGCTAAAGCGTAACCCATTCCAGCTGTCAGCATCACAAGCAATGAAAGCAGAAACTTTCTCATACGATTTTAGTTTAAGTTAGTAATAATTTAATTAAATATAGTTTTCTTCTCTCGATTTTTTCGTGGTCAATTTCTCAGTCAACGATGTACAAAGATAGGAAAATTCTTTCAAATGCAATAATGTATGATAAAAAACTTCAAAAAAAGATAAAAAAACCGCATATTTAGCAAATATTTACCCCCTTTTTAATCAAAAAAAGCGAAATTAAGGTAATTCGTTGCTCGTTTTCGTTCTTTGTGATAATTATTGTATATCTTTGTCAACAGATTAACACCGAAATTAAATGAGACATTATATAAAAGGCCTACTAATGCTTTTAATGCCAACTGCTATGTTGGCTCAGGAAACAGGAGATGCATCGCTTATAATAAATGAGGTACAAGTCGCCAACCTTGATCAGTATCTGGATAATTCCAACTGTTATGGCGGCTGGGTGGAGTTGTATAACCCAACGGCTGAGGCAATTCCCCTGAAGGGATACTCGATGACCGATGGCGTGAATAAGATGAATTTCCTTAGCTCGCACGGTAATGTTCCTGCAAAGGGTTTCAAAACCGTCTGGTTCGATCATTACTATTCTGCAGGCAATTACGGTGCCAGTTCCAGATTGCAAGTGCCCTTTAAAATGGAGTGCGAAGGAGGAACCATCAGCCTGATGTCTGGAAGCACACTTGTCTCTTCTGTAGATTATCCTCCAGCCATTCCCCGCTGTTCGTGGGCTCGTATGCAGGATGGGGGAGAAGAGTGGGGAACTACGGGTAATCCTACGCCCGGCGAATCGAATGCAACCAGTCAGTATGCAACCGACAGACTGGATGCTCCTGTGGTAGATACTGATAGTAGGGTTTTTGACGAAGCATTCCAGATACGCGTAAAAATTCCAACGGGAGCTACCCTGAGGTATACTATGGATGGCAGTGCGCCTACAGCTACTAATGGCGAAACAAGTACCAATGGGCGTTTTACCATCAGTTCGACCACTATTTTGCGCTTATGTCTTACCCGGAAAGGCTATTTGCCAAGTCCTGTCGTAACGCGTAGTTATATATTCCGGAATCATGACTATTATCTCCCTATTCTTTCTGTCTGTTCACAGCCACGTAACTTCTTCGACACTAAGGTTGGTGTCTTTGTGAAAGGTAGCAATGGTATTAGCGGAAACGGACAGAGCTCGGCTTGTAACTGGAACATGGACTGGGAACGTCCAATAAACATGGAGTACCTGGTTCCAGAGGTTGATAAGAACGGAGTTGTTCAATATTCTCCGGTGTTGAATCAGGAGGCAGATTTGGAGATTTGCGGTGGTTGGACACGAGCATATGGAGGTGCTACGGTTGACGGAAGGTATTGGGAGGCAAGAAGCTCTTTCCGTATAAAAACCGATAAGAGATACGAGGGCGTAAATGTAATTGATTACCCCGTATTCCCCTCGAAAATTCATAACAAATATCGTTGCTGGCAGGTACGTAACGGAGGTAATGATACATGGGCCCGTATCACAGATCCTGCCCTTCAGATGATAGTGTTGAAGAGTGGGTTCTATGTTGACTGTCAGGACTACCAGCCTGCTCATGTCTTTCTGAATGGTGACTATTATGGAATGCTCAATATCCGTGAAAGCAACAATAAGCATTTTGCTTACAGTAACTATGGTATAGACTTCAGTGACATGGATCAGTTCGATCTGAGCAACAACCAGTATAACCAGAAGATGGGTGATAACAAGGCATGGCAGCAGTTGCTGAAATTAGCTCAGAGCCTGGCTCAGACAAAGTCCGCAGAAACCTATAGCCAGATCTGCGACCTTCTGGATATTGATGAGTATATAAACTATATGGCGTTGGAGTGCTATATGGGTCCGTCGGACTGGATTACCAATACAAATAATATTAAAGGATTCCGCAGTCGTACGGATGGAAAGTTCCATTTTGTACTCTTCGATACAGACTCTGCATTCGGAGTGTCAAATATGCTTACGCAAGTCTTGAATACAAGTGGCGGCGCAAATGTCGATGACTTGTTCCGCTATCTGATGAAGTACGATCCCTTCCGTCGCCAGTTTATGGATGCTTTTTGTATAGTGGACGGTAGCGTCTTTGAACCGACACGTTGCGAGGAAATAATAAGGGGTATCTACTATAATATCAATCCTGCATTAAGATTTGAGGGAAGTAGTTCCAATACAAGTCTTTTAAGTAGTATATGGTCGGCATACAATGGCTCGCGTATTTCCAATATGCGTAGTTATTATGGTCTTAATTACAGTCTTTATGCTACTCTTTCTGCCAATATACCAGAGGCTCGGCTTGCGGTAAACGGACAGGAGATACCAACAGGCAACTTTGCCGGTTACCTGTTTTCATACGGAGGCCTTCCTATAAATCTTGCAGCCAAAGCTCCTGCTGGATATAACTTCAAAGGGTGGATGATGGAAAACCAAGCAACATCGGTAAAGGTGTTGATTCCGATGTCTTCGGATTGGATGTATTGCGACCAAGGCTCCATGGATAGCTATGATTGGAAATCCATCTCGTTTGACGAACAGAATACAGGCTGGCGCAGCGGTATGGCTCCTTTCGGTTATGCCAATGAAGGGTATTTCATGCAGGATAATGCAGCCACTAAACTGGACTATGGACCCAATAGTAACAGAAAGCGTCCGACATATTATTTCCGTAAGACCTTTAATTTGACTTCGCCCCTTACCAGTAATGATGTCCTTATCTTCAGCTATCAGGTGGATGATGGCATGATGCTTTATGTGAATGGCCACGAGGTGGGCGGATACTATATTACCAGCGGCTCAAAATACGAGGATTACACTACGGACGGTCACTACGAATCGCAGGAACCGTACATAGGTGGCTTTGCCATTCCGCATGAGTATCTTGTAATTGGCGAAAATCAGATAGCCGTAGAGGTTAAGAATGCTTCGGCTTCAAGTTCTGATATGTGGTTTGACGCCAATCTTGTGCTTTCAGGCAGAGATAGAGAGATGCTTGCTGCAGATGAAACAATAGACCTGCATAAATTGTTTACCAACAAAGATGATGTCGTATTGGAAGCTGTCTATGAGCCTATTTCTGACGAACAACGCAGATGGGAAGCCGGTGCTTCGCCTTTGCGTATTAACGAGGTCAGTGCAGGTAACGACATTTATATCAATGATTACGGGAAAAAGTCTGATTGGGTGGAACTCTATAACACCTCTGATCAGGATATCAGCTTAGAGGGTATGTACCTGAGCGATAACAGAAACAAACCACAGAAATATAAGTTCCAAGGGGGTGTTGTGCCGGCTCACGGGACACGAATCATCTGGTGCGACGGCAAAGATGACTTTAATCAGCTGCATGCTCCCTTCAAACTGGAGAATGCTGATGGCGCTTGTGTCAGCATACAGGCTGCTGATGGTTCCTGGGCTGATTGCATGGATTACATGGAGCAGGGTAAGTGGCAGACATTCGGCCGTTATCCTGATGGCGGAAATATGACAACCATATTAAACCAGCCCACCATAGACAATTCCAACAAGATAGGAATGCTGGATTATAATGCCATTGGGGAAGATGACTGGTTAGGCAGAGATAAAACTATCACTCTGGCATTGGCCGAAGGATGGAACTGGACCTCTCATAATTTGGAGCAGCGTGTAGACAAGAGCCGGTTCCTTACCAATGCATTGTGTCTGAAAGGTCAGGATGAGAGCCTTGTCTTCAACGAGGAGACCGGTTGGCATGGTGATCTGCAGGCTTTCGAGGCAGCAAAGGGTTATAAGATTAAGATGCAACAGTCTTCTGACGTAACCCTGCGTGGCGCTATTTATGATGTAAACAAACCTGTGGCTTTACAACCGGGGTGGAACTGGATAGGCTGTCCGCTGTACAATGCTACCACCTTGACCGCAGCTCTTGCCAATTATGCGCCTGAGGAAGGAGATAAAGTGGTGGGCCTTGACGCTTTTGCTACGTACGAGAACGGACAGTGGAACGGCTCACTTACCACATTGCAGCCTGGTCAGTCATATCTCTTCTATACTGCCAGTGGACAAGAATTCTGTTGGCAGAGCCTGAGTCCGTTGAAGATGCGTAGCCGTCATTATGTTCCGGCTGCTCAGGCAGAGGATGGTGCTTGGCAAACAGACATACATGCATATCCCGATGTTATGACATTGGTGGCCAATGTGCAGGTGGATGAGCAAGTCTCCCTTGATGGAAAGTATTACGTGGGTGCTTTCTGTGGGGATGAATGCAGAGGTGTAGGTGTCTTGGATGGCGATGTGCTCTATATGAATATTCATGGCGAGGGTGCTGATCGTCTCTCGTTCCGTTTGCTGGATGCTCAGGGCGAGGTTTATGGAAGTGCAAATACAGCTCTCTTCCAAGCTCAAGTCCAATTAGGAACAGTGCAGCAGCCTTATCCATTGCTGTTTGCCGGTCAGGATGTGATTGATGAGATAAAACCCATTATTGCTTCTTCCTCTAAGGTCCGCAGTGTTCAGTATTACAATCTTTCGGGCCAGCAAATCGTTGGCGGAAAATCGGATGGAATAGTTATTCGTAAGGTAATCTACGAGGATGGAAGTGTGAAGGTAGCTAAATTTCGATAACTTCCAGATCTTTGAATTCTCCCTTGTCGACAGAGAAACGGACAAGGGTGCGTACCGTTTGCCAACCTTGCAGTCCGGCAGCTCCGGGATTAATATGCAAAAGTTTTAGCTGAGGGTCGAATTGCACCTTCAGTATATGACTGTGTCCGCTGATAAAAAGCTTTGGAGGCCTCTGGTATAATTGTTGACGGATGCGTGCATCGTATTTGCCGGGGTAGCCTCCGATATGTGTCATCAGTATGTCTGCCCCTTCGCATGTCCAACGCAGTTTCTCCGGGAACATACGTCTTACGTCACCTCCGTCGATATTACCGTGGACAGCTCGTAACGGAGCTATTTCCTGTAGGCGCATTACCAGTTCCATGCTGCCAATGTCTCCTGCATGCCAAATCTCATCGCATTCGCTAAAGTATTTGACGTATCGCTCGTCCCAATAAGCATGGGTATCGCTAAGCAGTCCTATTCGCTTCATGTCTCTTTGCTTTACGTACCATATACATAAGCATGCCGGCAGCCAGGAAGAAACTGATGCTGTCGGAAATAGGCATGCTGTACCATATTCCTTCCTGTCCCCAAATCGATGGCAGGAAATATAGCAATGGAATAAGCATCAGCATTTGGCGGGTCATACTTAGGAAGATGCTTTTGCCGGCATGGCCAATGCTCTGGAAAAAGTTGCCAATTACTATTTGTGCACCTACCAATGGGAACATGGCAACTATGATGCGGCAGGCATGAGTGGCAATACCGGTCAGTTCTTCTCCTGTTCCGAATATTGAGATGATATGTTCTGGGATAAGCTCGCATATCAGTGTTGCAAAACAGGTAATGCATGTGGCTACGCCAATGGTATAGCGCAGTACACGCCATACACGGTCGTTCTTGTGCGCTCCCCAGTTGTATCCTGCAATGGGTTGCATACCTTGTACCAGACCTATTACGGTGGTAACAAAGAGCATGATGATACGATTTACAACTCCGTGAGCACCAATGGCCATATCGCCTCCGTAATCTCTTAGCCTGTTGTTGATGAATAGTATGACTATGCAAGCGCAGGAGTTCATCAGAAAGGGACTCAAGCCGATAACAATACACTGCCGAATGATGTTAAGGTCGGGTTTGTAGATGCCTCGACGCAGGTGTAACAGTTCTGTAGGACGGCTAAACAGCTTCAACTGTACACATAAAGAAACAGCCTGGCTTATTACGGTGGCCCATGCCACTCCTGCTATTCCCCAATGGAAGACAAAGATAAATAGAGGGTCTAAAAGTGTATTGATGATGATGGTAAGGAACGTGCAGTTCATCGCTATGGTAGGGTGTCCTGCACTTCGCAGAATGGCGTTCAGACCAAAATAAAGATGAGTTATCACATTGCCCAACAAAATGATGAACATATATTCCCGGGCATAGGGGAGGGTGGCGCTGCTGGCTCCGAACAGAATCAGTATATCATCAAGAAAATAGATGCAGACAACAGCGAAAAGAGTACCCAGCAGGAGATTCAGTGAGATGGTGTTGCCAAGAATATGTTGTGCTGTATCGTACTTCCCTTGTCCCAATCTTACGCTGATGGTGGTGCTGGCACCTATTCCGACCATGGCTCCGAATGCGGCAGAGAGGTTCATGAAGGGACTTGCTACAGCCATTCCACTAATGGCTATGTCGCCAACGCCCCAACCTACAAAAATGCTGTCGGCTATATTGTAGAGGCTACTTGCCACCATGGCTATAATGGCAGGTGTGGCATATTGCCAAAGTAGTAGTCCTATCTTCTTCTCTCCTAATTCTGTTGGTACGTATTGTTGCTTGCTCATCTTCCCTGAAAACTTTTTCGACTGCAAAGGTACGATTAAGTGAGAGATAAACAAAATAAAAGAGATTTTATTTTTTTATCCGAACGGTAGTACTTTCGAGATGTAGCCTCAAAGGTACGATTAAGTGAGAGATAAACAAAATAAAAGAGATTTTATTTTTTTATCCGAACGGTAGTACTTTCGAAGCAATAGCTTCAAAGGTACGATTGTCTATCCTTTTCGGCTTAATTCGTTGACAAGAAAATCTTTTCAAAAAAAAGATGAAAGAAGAGACGTCGTATCACTTTTTTTCGTAATTTTGTGGGCGAAAATATGAAAAAATAACATTATTAATAAAGAAATGAGTACTCAAGTAGAAAAGATTAAGGAGTTGGTTGAACTCCGTGCCAAGGCCCGTTTGGGTGGTGGCGAAAAGGCTATCGAGAAGCAGCACGAGAAGGGTAAATATACTGCCCGCGAGCGTATTGCAATGTTGCTGGACGAAGGTAGTTTTGAAGAGATGGATATGTTTGTACAGCACCGTTGTACAAACTTCGGTATGGAGAAGAAGCACTATCTGGGCGATGGTGTAGTAACCGGTTGTGGTACTATCGATGGTCGTCTGGTTTATGTTTTCGCTCAGGACTTTACCATCAGTGCCGGTTCTTTGTCAGAGATGTTGGCAAGCAAGATATGCAAGATTATGGATATCGCTATGAAGGTAGGCGCTCCTGTTATCGGTCTGAACGATTCTGGTGGTGCTCGTCTGCAGGAGGGTATCAACGCCCTTGCCGGTTATGCCGAGATTTTCCAGCGTAACATCATGGCCAGCGGTGTTATTCCTCAGATCAGTGCTATTATGGGTCCCTGCGCCGGTGGTGCTGTTTACAGTCCTGCGCTGACAGACTTTACTGTCATGATCGAGAATACCAGCTATATGTTCCTTACCGGTCCTGGTCCTGTTAAGGCCGTATTGGGTGAGGTTGTTACTCAGGAGCAGTTGGGTGGTGCCAGCGTTCACTCTACCAAGAGCGGCGTAACACACTTCACTGCCAGCACAGAGGAAGAGGGTATTGCCCTTATCAAGAAGTTGCTCAGCTACATTCCTCAGAACAACATGGAGAAAACCCCTGTTGTAGAGTGTACAGATCCTATTGACCGTAAGGAAGACTTCCTGAACGAGATTCTGCCTGACAACCCCAACCACCCCTACAATATGTATGAGGTGATTGCAGGTATTGTTGACAATGGCGAGTTCCTTGAGATTCAGCCCAAGTTTGCCAAGAATATCATCATTGGTTTTGCCCGCTTCAATGGTCAGAGCGTTGGTATCGTTGCCAATCAGCCCAACCAGTTGGCAGGTGTGCTCGACTGCAATGCCAGCCGTAAGGGTGCCCGCTTTGTTCGTTTCTGCGATGCGTTCAATATCCCCATTGTAACTCTTGTTGACGTTCCTGGATTCTTGCCTGGTACAGGTCAGGAGTACAATGCCGTTATCCTGCACGGAGCTAAGTTGCTCTATGCTTACGGAGAGGCTACTGTGCCCAAGATTACTGTTACCCTGCGTAAGAGCTATGGCGGTAGCCACATCGTAATGAGCTGTAAGCAGCTGCGTGGTGATGCCAACTATGCATGGCCCAGTGCCGAGATTGCCGTTATGGGTGCCAGTGGTGCAGCCAGCGTTCTCTATGCCAAGGAGGCTAAGGAACTCAAGGCTGAGGGTAAGGAAGAGGAGGCTAAGCAATTCATGGCCGATAAGATTGCCGAGTATGAGAATCTGTTCTCTAACCCCTATCAGGCAGCCAAGTATGGTTACATCGATGATGTTATCGAGCCTCGCAATACTCGTTTCCGCATCATCCGCGCTTTGGAGCAGTTGAAGAACAAGAGGTTGACCAACCCTGCCAAGAAGCATGGTAACATACCTTTGTAATCAAGTTAAAAGAAAAAAGTTATGACAGTATTAACAATAACTCCAGAAGCATGGTCTATTGCTGGTATCAGTCCATGCGTGGTTTTTGCCATACTGGTCCTGATTGTGTTGGTGCTGGTATGCTTTGGCTATGTTGCCAGGCATGCCAACAAGCATCAGGGCGAGACAAAGACACCCGCTTTGGCTCCCGGCAAGCATGCAGATGCTGCTGAGGGTGACGACCTGGTGGTTGTTGCCACAGCGCTATACCTATATCTTAACAGTGCCCATGACGAGGAGAGTGGCGTTCTTACCATCAAGAATACCCAGCCCTCTAACTGGCACGCAGTATTAAACCCCAGATTATAAAACACATTAAAGATGAAAGAGTTCAAGTTTAATATAAGTGGTAAGGAACATTCTGCTCATGTAGTTGAGCATGAAGATACCCTTGAGGTAACCGTTGACGGTAAGATTTACACCGTTACACTTCCTGAACGTAAGCCTGCTGCCAAGCCTGTTGTTAAGCCCGCTGCACCTGCAGCCGCTCCCGCTGCTGCCCCTGCTGCTGCTAAGCCTGCAGCTGCTCCTGCCGGTAGCAATGTAGTAACAGCTCCTCTGAATGGTAAGATTACTCAGGTATTGGTTAAGGCTGGCGACCAGGTTGCTGCTGGTGACACTGTAGTAATGCTGGAAGCTATGAAGATGGAAAACAGCATCACAGCAGAGGCTGCCGGAACTGTTAAGGCCGTTCTTGTGAACGTCGGCGATCAGGTAGACGGTGGTCAGGCTCTTGTTGAGCTGGCTTAAGGCAATACAAAATATGCAGATAGTAAACACATAAACTAAGTATTGCCATGAAACAGATTAAGATTCTTAGCATCCTGGGCCTGATGTTGCTGGCATGCATGCCAGCTATGGCTGCCGATTTTAATGCTGAGGAAGGTATAAGCAAGTTCGTTGAGGAGATGGGTTTTGTTTCATTCTTCGTAGGCGAGGGTTGGAAGTGTGCCGTAATGATCTTTATCGGCTGCTTCCTGCTTTACCTTGCTATCAAGAAGGAGTATGAGCCCTTGCTTCTGCTCCCTATAGCCTTTGGTATGATTCTCACTAACCTGCCTGGTGCGGGTATGTTTGATTCTGAGATGTGGAACAACGAGTTCCTGAATCCTGCCAGCCCCAACTACCACAGCTATGGTTATGTCATGGCTCATGGCGGTTTGCTGGATATTCTCTACATAGGCGTTAAGTCGGGAATCTATCCCTGCCTTATCTTCCTGGGTGTAGGAGCTATGACAGATTTCGGTCCCCTGATTGCCAACCCCAAGAGTTTGCTGTTGGGTGCCGCTGCCCAGATAGGTATCTTTGCTACTTTCCTGGTGACACAGATGGATTTGCCTATTTTTGGCTTTACTGCTGCACAGGCTGCTTCTATCGGTATTATCGGAGGTGCTGACGGTCCTACCGCAATTTTCCTGACCAGTAAGCTGGCTCCCGAGTTGCTGGGTCCCATTGCTGTTGCTGCCTACAGTTATATGGCTCTGGTGCCTGTTATCCAGCCTCCTATCATGAAGTTGCTTACCACTGAGAAGGAACGTAAGATACGTATGTCTCAGTTACGTGAGGTCAGCAAGAAGGAGAAAATCGTCTTTCCTATCATCGTGGCCATCATCGTTTCTCTGATTGTTCCCTCTGCAGGTACGCTTATCGGCTGCCTGATGCTGGGTAACCTGATGAAGGAGAGCGGCGTGGTTGACCGTCTGAGCAAGGCTGCACAGAACGAGTTGAACAACATCGTTGTCATTTGTCTGGGCCTTACAGTCGGTGCTACTGCAACAGCCTCTTCGTTCATGAACTGGCAGACGTTGGGTATCCTCTGTGTAGGTATCGTAGCCTTTGGCATCGGTTCTGCCGGTGGTGTGCTCATGGCTAAGATTATGAATCTGTTCCTAAAAGAGAAGATAAATCCCCTTATCGGTTCTGCCGGTGTAAGTGCCGTTCCTATGGCAGCCCGAGTTAGTCAGACCGTTGGTCAGGAGGCTGACAAGCGCAACTTCCTGCTCATGCACGCTATGGGCCCCAATGTGGCTGGCGTTATCGGCTCTGCTGTAGCAGCCGGTATTCTGCTTAGTTTCCTTGGTTAACAGAGTTGTGCCGTTATAGCGTTTAACGATATAACGTCATGCCGAAAATTTATGAAAATACACAATAATGTTGAAGAAAAGACTTTCTATATTAATGCTGGCGGTTTCTGTGACCGCCAGTATGCTCTTTGCCCAGCAGGACTGGAGTAAAGCACGTCAGGAGATTCACGATAACATTCGTTTTTCCGCCAGTAATCTTTTAGCATATGTGGACCCCACAGAGGCTGATGCTCTTACGCCTACTCCAAAGGGATACGAACCTTTCTATATGTCGCATTATGGACGTCATGGTAGTCGTTGGCTATGTGGCGACGGCGAGTATCAAGATGTGCTGGTTCCCCTTCGTAAGGCTCATGCTTTGGGTAAACTGACTGCTACAGGTGAACAGATGCTTTCAGATGTAGAGAATTTCTACCTTTGTTGCAATAAACGTGCAGGTGACCTTACAACTGTAGGTGAGCGTCAACATCATCGTATAGGTAAGCGGATGACAAGGAATTTTCCCACTATCTTTGGCTCTAAAAATAGTCAGGTGGATGCTCGTAGCACCGTAGTTAAACGTTGCATCATGTCTATGATGGCCGAATGTGAGGAACTTACTGCTTTCAATCCAAACCTGAAGATTCATAACGATGTGGGCGACTGTTTCCAGTACTATCTGGCTCCCAGCATGTCCCCAGAAATTAAGAAGGCCATCAAGAAGCGTGGTGATGTGGTAAATGAGTATCGCAAGAAGTTCATCCATCCCGAGCGCTTTATCGGTTCTATATTCAATGATATGGTTTATGTACGCGACAGTGTAGAACAGGAGGCCTTGATGCTCAATGTCTTCAACGTCTGCAGCAATATGCAGAGTCATGACAATGGTATAGATATGTATCATTATTTCACAGAGGATGAGTGCTATGACCTCTGGCGCACCCATAATATAGATTGGTATACAGGATATGGCGCCAGTCCGCTTAGTGAAAAGAAAGCTCCCCTTCGTGTCAGCGGTTTGTTGAAGAACTTCATTGAGACAGCTGATACTATTGTTAACAATAAAACCTTCAATGGTGCCACCTTGCGCTTTGGACACGAAGTATTTGTCATGCCGATGGCTACCCTCATGGAATTGGGAGATGCGGGCATTGTCGTATCAGACCTTGACCGTCTGGATTACTCATGGGCCAACTATCGCATTTTTGCGATGGCAAGCAATATACAGCTTATCTTTTATCGGCCCAAGAAAGGAAAGGATGGAGATGTTCTGGTAAAGGCTCTGCTCAATGAGCGTGAGGTTATGTTGCCAGGTACTCCTGTTACGGGGCCATATTATAAATGGGCTGACCTCCGTGCATACTATCTGCAGAAGATGGGTTTGTGAGATGCTTAGCTGATTTCTTTTGAAGATCTTATATATTTACCTTAGATTTAATTTGTGATGAACAGCAAATGGATTATCTTCTGCTGTCTGTTTGTGAGTCTGTCCGTTCTTGCGCAAGATGATGTAGTGTCACTACGTCTAATGACATACAACATCTGTCATGGAGAAGGGCTGGATAATGTGATAGACTTGGATCGTCAGGCAAATATTATACGTGATGCCATGCCTGATATTGTAGGACTTCAGGAGGTGGACAGTTGTGTGAAGCGTTCTGGCTATGTTCATCAGGTGGGCATTTTGGCTAAGTCGCTGGGGATGTACAGTACGTTCGGTCCTGCTATCCCTCTTACCAAGGGAAAATATGGTGTGGCTATACTCAGCAAGGAAAAACCATTGTCGTACCACAATATACCTTTGCCAGGGAAGGAAGCAAGAACATTGCTGGTTTGTGAGTTTCAAGAGTATGTCTTTGCCACTACTCATCTGGATCTTGAGGAGTCTAACCGTCTGTCCTCACTCAACATTATTCTGGAAGAAGCCGCTCGATGGGATAAGCCTTTTTTTATATGCGGTGACTGGAACGACCTTCCCACCTCAACGCTCATTACCAAAATGAGGAGAAATTTTTCCTTCCTGAATAGTATCACGAACGTTAGTTCCAACTATACATTCCGTGCTGACAATCCTTCAAAAATTATCGACTACATAGCATCTTATGGCCGTGTTGTCAATTCAGTACAGAAACGTCAGGTTATTAATGAACCGAATGCCTCTGACCACCGACCGGTGTTGGTGGAAATCAGGATGGATAGATACACAACCAGGGTGCCGTCCATTAGTAAGGACAGTAATCAACAATCCATCTATAATCTGACAGGTCAACGTGCAGAGTGCTCTCGTCGTGGCCTGTATATCATAAACGGAAAGAAAGTCTTGTTTGAATAATTACCCCAAGGCTGTTTGGCTTTACTTCAATCCCCGGCCTTTAAGAAAAGCTGTGTTGTCGGGCTGGCGGCCGGCAAATTGAACATATAAAGTCATTGGCTCCTCTGATCCACCTTTCTCCAAGAGGGTTTGCTTGAATTTGGTTGCTAATTCCTTGTTCCAGACATTTCCGGAAGCCTCAAATACGGAGAATGCATCTTTGTCGAGTACTTCTGCCCATAGATATCCGTAATACCCGGCACTGTATCCGCTTGAGAATATGTGGTTGAAATAGGTGGTACGGTATCGAGGGCCAATCTCGTGTATCAGACCCATTTGCTTGCATACTTGTTTTTCGAATGCATCTATGTCTATACCATCTATGCTTTCAAGTTCATGCCACTTCATGTCAAGAATGGAGGCGGCACAGAGTTCTGTGGTCATAAAGCCCTGGTTAAATTTCAGTGCGTTGTTAATCTTTTC
>Ga0265300_10000739_pt1 | contig 33740 bp, 21 predicted proteins | sample AusTroGonzalo_MG_FD_193482 | JGI IMG/M metagenome (GOLD analysis project Ga0265300, IMG submission 193482) | Bovine rumen microbial communities from tropical cattle in Woodstock, Queensland, Australia - Gonzalo_03 | ecosystem: Host-associated > Mammals > Digestive system > Stomach > Rumen ...
AAAATAGCAATTTGTATTTTTGTTGCCAAGAAAAAACAGAAATTTTTTCGAAAAAACTTACAAATTGTAAGTTCTACTTCTTGCGCGCCTTGGCGATGATGTCCTGGCAGGCCTCCTCCGTGAGGGTGGCAGGGTCGGTTTTCCGGGGTATCTTATAATTTTCTTTCCCCTGTTTGATATAAGGACCGTAGCGGCCGTTGAGAATCTGGATGCCGGAAGCCGGGAATTCGGCGATCACTTTCTTCTCTTCCTGCTCTTTTTTACCTTCGATCAGCGCGATGGCCTGTTCTTCCGTAATCGTGTAGGGATCCTGTCCCTTGGCCAGCGACACAAACTTGCCGTTGTATTTCACGTAAGGTCCGAAACGTCCGATGGCAGCAGTGATTTCGGCATCGCCATAGTGTCCGACTACGCGGGGCAGGGAGAACAGCTGTAAAGCGTCCTCGAGGGTGACCGATTCGATGAGCTGTCCTTTTTTCAGGCTGACAAATTGTTTGTCGGGATCGTCGTTGTCGCCTTTCTGGAGCAGGGGGCCAAACCGGCCGATACGGGCCGTAATCGGCTTGCCGGTGGCGGGATCGTTGCCGATGAAGCGTTCGGAATGCGTATGCTCGCGGTCCTGCAGGCTACCTTCCACTTCCTCGTGGAACGGGCCATAGAAGTCGCTGATGACGGAATCCCACGCCAGTTTGCCTTTGGCTACTTTGTCGAACGACTCTTCCACCTGGGCGGTGAAGCCGTAGTTGAGGATGTCGGCGAAGTTGGCGGCCAGGAAATCAGTCACTACCATGCCGATGTTTTCGGGCAGGAGTTTCTTCTTTTCTGCGCCGATCATCTCGCGCCTGAAGCTGTGGGTCACTACGCCGTCCTTGAGCGTCAGGGTGGCCAGTTCATGCTCCGTGCCGGGTTTGTCACCCTTGATGATATAGCCGCGGGTGGTAATGGTGCTCACGGTCGAAGCGTACGTGGAAGGGCGGCCGATGCCGAGCTCCTCGAGCTTCTTGACCAGGCTGGCTTCACTGTAACGCGGCGGATGCGGGGTGTATTTCTCCTGGGCGGTAATGCTGTCGCAGCGCATTGCCTGATTCTTCTCGAGGCGCGGAAGTACAGCCTGCACCTCTTCCTCTTCGTCGTCGCGTCCTTCGATGTACACTTTCAGGAAACCGTCGAACAGGATCTGTTCGCCCGAAACGAGAAACTTCTCCGCAAGGCTGTCGGAACAGATGGTTACATCGGTTTTTTCGACACGCGCGTCAGCCATCTGGCAGGCGACGGTCCGTTTCCAGATGAGATTGTAGAGTTTCTTTTCCGTCGCGGTGCCTTCAATCTCGAGATTGCTGACATAGGTCGGACGGATGGCCTCGTGGGCCTCCTGGGCGCCCTTGACACGTGTGTGGTAGTTGCGAGTCTTGGCATATTCTGCACCGTAGAGCCGTGTGACGGTTTCTTTCGTGGTACCCAGGGCCAGGGAGGAAAGATTCATGGAGTCGGTACGCATGTAGGTGATCAGACCCGATTCGTAGAGACGCTGGGCGATCGACATGGTCTGGCTGACGGAGAATCCGAGCTTGCGGGCAGCTTCCTGCTGCAGGGTGGAAGTGGTGAACGGCGGAGCCGGAGAACGGTGCGCTTCTTTTTTCTCGATGTCGCCGACATGGAAACTGGCGCCTTTGCAGCGTTCCAGGAAAGCACGGGCTTCCTCCTCGGTGTCGAATTTACGGTCGAGGACAGCATGGACGGGCTTTTTCGATCCTTCCGGCAGGAAGGTGCCTTCCACGCGGAAGAAGGGCTTGCTGTCGAATGCGGCGATTTCGCGTTCGCGGTCCACGATGAGTTTCAGGGCCACCGACTGGACGCGGCCGGCCGAGAGCTTCGGCTGGATCTTTTTCCAGAGGATGGGGGAGAGTTCGAAACCGACGAGGCGGTCGAGGACGCGGCGGGCCTGTTGGGCCTTGACCAGATTCATGTCGATGTCGCGCGGATTCTCGATGGCTTCGAGGATGGCGGGCTTGGTGATCTCGTGGAAGACGATGCGGCGTGTCTTTTCGACAGGCAGGCCGAGGGTTTCTGACAGGTGCCAGGCAATGGCCTCTCCTTCCCGGTCTTCATCGGAAGCCAGCCAGACGGTCTGGGCCTTTTCTGCGGCGGCGCTCAGGTCGGCGACCGTCTTCTTCTTGTCGGAAGAAATCTCGTACTGGGGCTCGAAACCATGCTCGATGTCGATGCCCAGTCCGTTTTTCTTCAGGTCCCGGATGTGTCCGAAACTGGATTTTACAGTATATCCTTTTCCGAGAAACTTCTCAATCGTCTTGGCCTTGGCCGGAGACTCCACAATGACTAAATTCTCTCCCATCTCGTGCATTTTTGTTTTGGGAGTGCAAAGTAAGGGATAATCGAGCGAACTTTCCAAATCTTTTTTCCTAAATTTGCACGATTGTTGCTCCTCGCTGCAGGCTTTAACGAAGTTAAAAATATGGATGCATCGCTGCAGAAAAAAATAACCAAATGGTTCTGGATCCTGATCGCCGTGCCGATCGTCGGATTGCTCGTCGCGCTTCTGCTCGTGGCACTGTTTGCCAAGATCCCGTCTTTCGAGCAGATCGAGAATCCCGACAGCAACCTGGCCACCCTCCTGATTTCCGAAGACGGCAAGGTGATCAATACCTATCATATTGAAAACCGTTCGTACGTCAGCTACGACGAAATACCGAAACACATCATCGATGCGGCGGTCGCCACCGAAGACGCCCGCTTCTACCGCCATTCGGGCATCGACTTCCGCGGCCTGGGCCGTGTGGCCGTCAAAACCCTGTTGCTGGGCGACTCGTCGCAGGGCGGCGGCAGCACCATCACCCAGCAGCTCGCCAAGACCCTCTATCCCCGCCAGGACGTGAGCAGCAAGATTCCCGGCGGACGCCAGCTCAAGATGATCGGCATCAAGCTGAAAGAGTGGATCACCGCCGTCAAGATCGAGCGCAACTACACCAAGGAGGAGATCGTGACCATGTATCTCAACCAGATCTTCTTCGGTGGCAATGCCTATGGCATCAAGGCGGCCGCCAATACCTTCTTCGCCAAGGATCCCTGCGACCTGACCGTCGAAGAGGGTGCCTGCCTGGTGGGCATGGTCAACAAGCCCACCCGCTACAACCCTGCCATCAATCCCGAGCAGTCGCTTAACCGGCGCAACCATGTGCTCCGGCAGATGGAGAAATACGACTACCTTTCAAAGCACGAGCTCGATTCCATCGTCCAGATTCCCATCGTGGTCACCTACCGGCAACAGGACCACAACTCCGGTTACGGGCCGTATTTCCGCGATATGCTCCGTCGCTTCATGAACGCCACCGAGCCCAGGCGCGCCTCCTACGCACAGGTGGAAGACTATCGCGCCGACTCCCTGGCCTGGAAAGACAATCCCTTCTACGGCTGGCTTAAAAAGAACCGCAAGCCCGACGGTACGCAGTACGATCTCGACCGTGACGGTCTCCGCATCTATACCACCCTTGATTCCCGCATGCAGAAATATGCTGAGGAGGCTGTGGCTCAGCACCTCGGGAAAGAGCTCCAGAAAACGCTGAACAATGAGCTCAGGTACCGCAACAACTTCCCCTTCTCCAATGACGTGACAAAAGAGGAAGTCGACCGCCTGATGCGCAACGGCCGGCGCTGGAGCGACCGCTATCGTGAGATGAAGGAGGCGGGTGCTTCCGACGCTGAGATTGCGAAAGCGTTCAACGAGCCGGTCCCGATGCGCGTATTTGCCTGGAACCAGAAAGGCTACGTCGATACGACCATGACGCCCAACGACTCCATCCGTTACTACAAGTCTTTCCTGCGTGCGGCGCTCGTGGCCATCGAGCCCAATACGGGCAACGTGAAAGCCTATGTCGGCGGACCGGACTACCATTATTTCAAATATGACAACGTGGGGCAGGGCAAGCGCCAGGTCGGATCGACCTTCAAGCCTTTCCTTTATACGCTGGCCATGCAGGAAGGCTACACGCCTTGCGACAAGGTGGCCAATACGACCTATACCATAGACGTGAACGGAACCGACTGGGCGCCGAAGAGCGAAGTGGACGACCGCATCGTCACGCTCAAGTGGGGCCTTACCAACAGCCGCAACAATATCTCCGCCTATCTGATGAAGCAGTTCGGGCCTTTTGCGCTGGTGGATCTCTGCCGCAAAATGGGCATCAGCAGCTACCTCGATCCTGTGGTTTCGCTTTGCGTGGGCTCATGCGACCTTTCCGTGATGGAGATGGTGGCGGCCTACAATACCTATCCGGGCCGCGGTGTCTATTGCTATCCGAATTTCGTGACCCGCATCGAAGACAATTCGGGTAACGTGCTGGCCACGTTCTCGACGCGGAAGCGCGAAGCCATCAGCGAAATCACGGCCTACAAGATGATCAACATGATGCAGGGTGTGGTGAACGACGGTACGGCAGGCCGCATCCGCTGGCGCTACAACATCCAGGGCGACATCGCCGGCAAGACCGGTACCACCAACGACAACTCCGACGGCTGGTTCATCGGCTACACGCCGAAACTGACGGCCGGTGTCTGGGTGGGTGCGGAGGACCGCCAGGTCCATTTCACGAGCACGGCGCTCGGCGGCGGCAACAACATGGCGCTGCCTATCTGGGCCATCTTCATGCAGAAGATCTATGCCGACAAGTCGATCCCGATGGGTCCGGAAGACGTATTCGTGGCGCCGCTTGGCTGGACCGCCGGCCAGCTCTGCGACGGCTCGGCCGACGATGCGACCGACGCCTCCGCGGTCTCCGATGATTATTTTAACTAGAATGAAAAAAATAGCATTGATTTATGGCGGTGACTCCTCCGAGTGGGGAATTTCCGTTCTCAGCGGCAAGTTTGTGGCCAGCTGTCTCGATCCGCAGCGTTATGAAGTGACGGAGCTGCTGCTCCGGGGCGGCCAGTGGTCGGTTTGTGATCCGGCCGTGAAAGACGTGGCCGTGCCGGTCAAACCCTTCATCCCTTCCGAATTGAAACATTTCGACGTGGCGATGATCATGATCCACGGTACACCGGGCGAGAATGGTATCCTGCAGGCTGAGTTGGAGAAGCATTGCGTTCCTTTCACGACCTGTTCTTCCCGTGTCGCAGCGCTGACTTTCGACAAGCACGCCTGCAAGAGGGGCCTTCAGGGGCTGGGCATTCCTTTGGCTCCTGAGATGTTCCTGCACAAAGGCGAACCGTTCAATCCGGAGGAAGTCGTGGAGAAGCTGGGACTGCCTGTGTTCGTCAAGCCGAACGACGGCGGCAGTTCCTTCGGTGTGACGAAGGTCAAGCGGATGGAAGACCTGGCGCCTGCCATTGCCAATGCTTTCTCTGAGAGCGACGACGTGCTCATCGAGAGTTACATTCCTGGACGTGAATTGACGGAAGGTGTGTTCAACCGGGGCGGTGAGATCATCCCGCTTCCTGTGACGGAGATCATCTCGCACAACGAATACTTCGACTACGAGGCCAAATACCTTGGCAAGAGCGATGAGGTGTGTCCGGCGCAGATTACGCCGGAGCAGGCCCATGTGGTCCGCGAGCAGACGCGCCGCATCTACCAGCATTTCGGTTGCCGCGGCCTGATCCGTTGTGACTATATCATGACGGAGTCGGGCAAAGTCTATTTCCTGGAGATTAATCCGGTTCCGGGCATGACGAAGATGTCGCTCGTCCCGGCCCAGATCCGCCAGGCCGGGATGAAAGTCGAAGAAGTCCTCGACTGCCTCATCGAAGAAGCTTTGTCTGCTAATGACGCTTAAAGAATTTATCGATTCATGCATGGAGCGGCTCTCGCCGCTCTATCCCGAGCCGGAAGCGAAAGCCATCGCTTTCCGCGTGCTGGAGCACTACACGGATATTCCTTCCTATAAATATATTTCGGAACCGGATACTCAGATCATTTCCGACGGACCCCTCACCCCGGGCTTGACCCGGGGTCCCGTCATGTCCGGCCCCGACCGGGCATCTGAGATGCTCGGCGCTTTGGAAGAACTGGCAACCGGCCGTCCCTTGCAGTATGTGCTGGGCGTTACCAAATTCTGCGGCCACCGCTTCAAGGTGGGCGAAGGCTGCCTGATTCCCCGGCCGGAAACCGAAGAACTCGTCTCCCGCATCATCGACGATATGTATGCGGAAGACGATGATACAAACGTCATTCCGGGCTCGACCCGGAATCTCACCACCAACGAAGATGACAGCCCCTTCAGCATCCTCGACATCTGCACAGGCTCCGGATGCATCGCGTGGTCGCTGGCGGCGGAGTTCCCCGAAGCCATGGTCTACGGCTGCGATATTTCTGATGCAGCCTTGCGCTACGCCTGCAAGCAGCGCGTCAAAGTCCGCGGTGCCAAACCCATCTTCTTTACGGCTGACGTACTCGCCGCGCCGCCTGCCGGCCTGCCGCAGTTCGACGTCATCGTATCGAATCCGCCTTATATCTGCGACAGCGAGCGTGCCGCCATGCGCCCCAATGTCCTGGATTTCGAGCCATCCGAGGCTCTCTTCGTCCCCGACGACGATCCGCTGCGCTTCTACCGCGCCATCGTCCGCTGGGCCGACACGCTCCTGCGCCCCGACGGCCATATCTATCTCGAGATCAACGAGCGCTTCGGTCCCGAAGTCGCCGCCCTCTTTCCCGGCTCCACCCTTCACCCCGACATCTCCGGCCGCGACCGCTTCGTCATCCGCTGAGCGTGGCAGATAACCGGCTGATAATCTGTATAATAACGAAAATCGGTTGCGCATTTTGACGCAACCGATTTTGTATAAAATTCTGATTTATAGCAGGCTATCCGCCACGAAGATGTTTAGATAAGCTGCAAGGACCGGCCGGCGAGATACTTGTCGAGGAGGTCGCGGGTGCGGAGCTTGACGAAGCAGGTGGGGGTGCCGTCGGTACAGGCGAACCACTCGCCTTCGGCGACAGTACGGTCCATGACCAGATGTACCTGTGCGGATTGCGGCAGGATAGCGCTCAGGATGGTGGTGGCGCCGACTTCGACGCCGGTCAACTCCCACAGCTTTTCAGCCGAGGCGAACGAAACGCGCGGAATACCCAGCGCACCGCAGAAATCCCGCGTGACGAACGGTTTGTCGTCAGTAGTTACATAGAGGTAGAACTCCGTCTGCTGTCGGTTGCACAGGAAGAGTGTCTTGACAATGCGCACGCCGATCTTTGCATCGATATGCTGGCAGTCTTCCATCGTCAGCCCCGGATCGGTATCTACGCGCCAGAAAGGAATCTCCAACCTGGCAAAGGTCTCATACACAAGCTGCTGCAGCGCCGTCGAAAAGACAGGCGGCGGCGTGGTCAGAGGATCGCTTACCTTGAACATGACGAGGAATTATTGGAACAGCCGCCGGCAGAGTGCGGCGATGTCGGCGACCGGCGTGACGGTAATGCCGCCGTCGGCTGCTTTCTTGCGTTTGGCGAAAGAAGACTCCTTGTTGAAGGAGGAGATGTAGATCTCTTCGAAGCCGAGCTTTTCGGCTTCGGCGATGCGGCGCTCCACCTGGCTGACGGGACGGATCTCCCCGCTCAGGCCGACCTCTGCGGCGAAACAGATCTTCGGCGAAATGTAGAGGTCGAAATTCGAGGAAAGAATGGAGGCTACGATGGCCATGTCACAGGCCGGGTCGGAGACCCGGAGGCCGCCGGCGATGTTTAGGAACACGTCCTTGGCAGCCAGCTTGAAACCGGCGCGTTTCTCGAGCACGGCCAGCAGCATGTTGAGCCGGCGGCCGTCGAAACCCGTAGCGGAGCGCTGCGGCGTGCCGTAGGCGGCCGTGCTGACCAGCGCCTGGATCTCGATCAGGAACGGTCGCGTTCCGTCCATCATGGCGGCGATGGCGATGCCGCTCAGGTCGTCCTGGTGCATCGGAATCAGGATTTCCGAAGGGTTGCGGACCTCGCGCAGGCCCGCTCCGGTCATTTCGAAGACAGCCAGTTCGTCGGTCGAGCCGAAACGGTTCTTGATGCTGCGCAGGATGCGGTAGGAACCTTTTGTGTCCCCTTCGAACTGCAGCACCACGTCGACGATGTGCTCGAGAACTTTCGGGCCGGCGATGGTGCCGTCCTTGGTAATATGCCCGATCAGGATCACGGGGGTGCCAGTCTCCTTGGCATAACGGAGCAGGGCTGATGCGCATTCGCGCACCTGCGACACGCTGCCTGCCGAGGAATCAAGCGCTTCGCTGTAGATGGTCTGGATGGAGTCCACGATCAGCAGGGCGGGGCTGACTTCCCGGGCTTGCGCCAGGATATTTTCCAGAACCGTCTCGCTGAGGATGAAACAGTCTTCATGGCTGCCGCCCAGACGGTCGGCCCGGAGCTTGATCTGCTTGGGACTTTCCTCGCCCGAAACGTAGAGCGTTTTCAAGTCTTTGCAGCAGAGCGGAATCTGCAGGGATAGCGTGGATTTGCCGATGCCGGGTTCGCCGCCGATGAGGATCATCGATCCTTCGACCATGCCACCTCCCAGCACCCGGTCGAGCTCGCCGATGCCGACGGAAAAACGATTGTCGTGGCTCAGGTCGATTTCACGCAGCCGCGTGGGCCTGGCATCCGACGCGTCGATATAGGCCCGCGACCGCGCCGCCGTACCGCCGGATCCACCTGCTTTCGGCGCCTTCGGCTCTTCCACCATCGTATTCCATTCACCGCAGGCGGGGCAGCGCCCCATCCACTTTGCACTCTCGTTTCCGCACGACGTGCAGTACCACACAGTCTTAATCTTCGTTGCCATACGACAAATGTATGAATTTTTTCATTATCTTTGACAGATTGATTAAGCTTGAGATGAAACGCTTATTCTGTTTACTAGCGATAGCACTGACGCTTTTCGCCGTTTCCTGCGGAGAGACGCAACTGCCGGAGGATAATGTCACGGTAGATCCGTTCGACGGGAGCGCCGACAAAGGCAGCCGCTATTTCCGCCGTTCGCTGGCCATGACTTTCGTCGATTATGACACGCCTTCCGGCCGGAAAGTGCTCGATGCCGTCAAGGCCGCTCAGAAAGAACGGCCGGGAAGGATTGCCAATGTCGTTATTCACCCCGGCTACACCCACTATGGGTCCTATTCCACCGGCCTCATGCAGTTTTATGGTGTGAACAAGGTCCCGACACTGCTGCTCGACTTTCAGGACAAGGATGTGGCTTCCTGCACGGCCAATAGTCTCACCACCTATGTAGACAGCTTCAATGACCATCCGCAATGCACGGGCATCAGGATCGAAGCCCTCGCTGATCCGCTGAATGAAAACTATATCAACTTGGACGTCTATTTCTACATTACCCATACAGGCACTTATGATTTCGGCGTCCTGCTGTTGCAAGACGGTGTGACGATCGATATAGGCGGGGATGCGTACTACTGTGACTCCGTCTTCTATGAAGATTTCTTTTTGACCTGGAGTGAACGATTTTTCTATGGGGGTGAGATCATGGACGGCCATGCCCCCATTAATCTAATTGGGCTGCGAGACCACCGGCAATATCACCTGGTCGCCTATGTGTTCGAGTATATGGATAACGGGTCCATTCGCTTTGACAATGCCGTGGAATGCCCGTTATTCCAAAAGAAAGAATTGAGATATGAAAAAGACTAAGAATATGGAAAAACTGACCATCAAGACCATCGGTCCGTGGATGCCCCACGGCCAGCAAGTGTATATCGTGGGCAGCTGCCCCGCGCTGGGCGCCTGGAACCCGAAGAAGGCCCTGCCCATGATCCCTACCCAGGGTATCCTGTGGCACATCGACCTCGACGCCAAAGACCTTCCCGAGGGATTCGAATTCAAATTCCTCCGCAAAGAGCTTGACGGCAGCTTCACCTGGGAAACCTGTTTTAACCGCTCCAACCCCTATGAAGTGACCGAAACCTGTTTCCCGGGCCAGCATCCCCGCTACGCAGGCACCGCCATCCCCGTATTTTCGCTCCGCAGCCAGCAAAGCGCCGGCATTGGCGACTTCCTCGACATCAAGCTGATGATCGACTGGGCCGCATCCACCGGACAGGCCGTGCTGCAGCTTCTCCCCGTCAACGATACCACCTCCACCAAGACATGGACGGATTCCTATCCCTACGGTGGCATCTCCATCATGGCGCTGCACCCCATCTATCTGAACCTGAAGGACATCGGTCCTCTCCATGACACGAAGGCACAGGCCGCGTTCGAAGCGGAGGCAGCCGAACTGAATGCCATGCCGCAACTCGATTACGAGCGGGTCTTCGATATGAAAGAAAAGTATGCCCGCGCCATTTTCGCGCAAAAAGGCACGCGCACCATGGCCAGCAAGGCTTTCCGGGCATTTCTGGAGGCTAATCGCGAATGGCTGATGCCCTATGCCGCTTTCTGCGTGCTCCGCGACCACTTCAAGACGGCCGATTTCTCGAAATGGAAACGGCTCAAGAAATACAGCAAGATCGGTGTCAGCCGCCTGTATACCGAGGCGACGGCCCAGATGGACTACTATATCTTCGTGCAGTATCATCTCGACCGCCAGTTGCGTGAAGTCCACGACTATGCCCGCTCGAAGGGCGTGGCGCTCAAGGGCGACATTCCCATCGGCATCACGCCGCACAGCGTCGAGGCCTGGGCCGAGCCGGAATACTTCAACATGGGCGAGCAGGCCGGCGCACCGCCGGATGCCTTTGCCGTGGACGGCCAGAACTGGGGCTTCCCGACCTACAACTGGGACCGGATGGCCCGGGACGGCTTTGCCTGGTGGAAGCGCCGCTTCCGCAAGATGGCCGAATATTTCGACGCCTACCGCATCGACCACGTGCTGGGCTTCTTCCGCATCTGGGAGATCCCCGTACCCTACAAGTCCGGCCTGATGGGCCACTTCAGCCCGGCATTGCCTTATTCGGCCGACGACCTGCGCTGGCGCGGTTTCCCCTTCGATGAAGGCCGCCACGCCCGCCCGTATGCGGATGATGATCCCTGCGAAGTGCTGTTCCTGGAAGATCCCGTCCAGAAAGGCATGTGGCATCCCCGCATCAGCGCCCAGTACACCCGCAGTTACAACGACCTGCAGCAATGGGAGAAAGACGCGTTCAACCACATCTACGACGAATTCTTCTATACCCGAAACACGGAATTCTGGCGCGAGCAGGCCATGCGCAAGCTGCCCGAACTCATCGGTGCGACCGACATGCTCACCTGCGCCGAGGACCTGGGCATGATTCCCGCCTGCGTGCCGGAAGTGCTGGAGCAGTTGCACATCCTTTCGCTGGAGGTGCAGCGGATGCCGAAAGATCCGAAACAGCTGCTCGGCAATCCATCGGAATATCCGTACATGAGCGTCTGCACGACCGGTTCCCATGACACCAGTACGCTGCGCGGCTGGTGGGGTGAAAACCACCATGGCGAAGACTGCCCCGTGGATGTCTGCGAATGGATCGTGGCCGAACACCTCTATTCTCCGGCCATGCTGACCATCCTGCCGCTGCAGGACTGGTTCTCGCTCGAACCATCCATGCGCGTGCCGGATATCGAAGAAGAACGCATCAATATCCCGGCCATTCCGAAGCACTACTGGCGCTGGCGCATGCACATCACCCTTGAGGACATGATCGCCAACAAGGCATTCAACCAAAAAGTAGCTGACCTGATTGACCGCAGCGGACGCAAAGCATAAGAAACTGTTTCCAAGCCATGGCCGAAGAAAAGCAAGAAGAAAAGAAAAAAGGGCTGGCCCTGCACTGGCAGATCCTCATCGGTATCGGCCTGGGCATCGTGGCCGGCATCCTGTTGTGCAAGATCGCGCCCTACGAACAATGGAGCGTCTACATCAAGTGGGCGGGTGATATCTTCCTGCGCGGCCTGCGGATGATCGTCATCCCGGTAGTGTTCACATCCATCGCGCTCGGCGTGGCGGGGATGGGCAATACCGCGGCGCTCGGCCGCATCGCCGGCAAGACCCTGCTCTATTACCTGGTAACGACGGCAATCGCTGCCACGGTCGGCCTGCTGCTGGTCAACATCGTCAAGCCCGGCGTAGGCGCGAACCTGAACCTGGCTGAAAAAGTCACGACCGTCGGGGCAGGTGAAGTCTCGTTCATCGACCAGATCGTGAACATCGTCCCATCGAACCTTTTCGAATCACTGGCCAAGGGCGACTTGCTGCCCATCATCTTTTTCGCCATCCTTTTCGGCTTCTTCATGAACAAGGTGGAGAAACGGTATGCCGACACGCTGACTGATCTCTTCAAGTCCATTTACGAAGTCATCATGAAGATCACGATGTTCATCATCCGTCTGGCACCGTTCGGCGTGTTTGCCATCGTTGCCAACGTGGTGGGCAAGCAGGCCGGTAATCCGCAGGCGCTGCTGTCGATGGCCGGTTCGCTCGGCGTTTTCCTGCTGGTGGTGTGGGGTGGCTTGCTTATCCAGGGCGGCGTAGTGCTGCCTTTGCTGGTGCGGGTGATCGGCAAGCAGAACCCGTGGCGGCACATTGCTAAGATGTCGACGGCACTGCTGACGGCCTTTTCCACCTGCTCGTCGGGTGCTGCGCTGCCGATCAACATCCGTGATTCGCAGGAGAAATGCGGCATCTCCAACAAGATCGCCAGCTTCGTCCTGCCGCTGGGCTGTACGATCAACATGAATGGAACGGCGCTCTATGAATGTGTGACGGCGCTCTTCATCGCCCAGGCTTACGGCATCGACCTGACGCTGGCCCAGCAGATCATGATCGTCTTCACCGCTCTGCTGGCCGCCGTCGGCACGGCCGGTATCCCGATGGCCGGCATGGTCATGCTGACCATCGTCCTGACGGCCGTCGGCCTCCCGCTCGAAGGCATCGGTCTTGTCCTCGCCGTCGAGCAACTCTGCGACATGCCCCGCACCTGCATCAACACCTATGGCGACTCCTGCGGTGCCGTGATCATCGCCCACTCCGAAGGAGAACAGCTGACGATCTGATTGTGGCAGATATCTCGCTTTGAATCAGCGTTTTAAACGAAATCGGTTGCGTCAAAATACGCAACCGATTTTTGTTATTATGCAGATTATCAGTCGGTTATCTGCCACGGGGTATCCCGTCACAACAGCACGTTCACGCCGAAGGAGAAGCTGTCGGTGAAGTTGCGGAGGGCAAGGTGGTCGCTGTTGCGGCGGAAACCGGCGCGTTCCATGCCGAAGAAGAGGCCGACGTATTTGTAGGGGATGAATTCGGCGTAGAAACCGAAGCGGCCGGCCGGGCCGAGGAAAGTCCAGTTGACGCCCAGGTTGAGCCATTCGAAGGGCGACAGGCCGTAGGAAGCCATCAGATTGTTCCGTCCCAGCGTCCGGTAGTAGAGCAGTCCGGCGTGCATCCGGAAAGCGTATACATTGAATGGAAGGTCGGCTCCTGCATAGATGCTGGGAGAAAGCGTTTGGAAAAGCGAGCGGCCCTCAGAGACCTCCGGCCTTGCCAGATTTTTCATGTCGTCGATCACGCCGTCAATCAAGCCGGACAGGCCACCCCGGTCCAGGTCTTCAAAGCCGGTAAACGCAAAAGAACCGTCATAAGAAAGATCCTTGATCTTGCGGTTGAACCAGAGGAAACCCAGGTCGTTGACCGAAGCTGACAGGTTGACGCTCTCGAAGAAGCCGCCGAGCGGCAGCCGGTATTCCACGCCCAGGTCGATGGCGGTGCCGATGCCGCGCAGCCCAAGATCGCCCAATGCAATCTTGCGTTTGGTAAGGCTCTCCCACTTGAAATCGTCTCGCAGCAGGTATTCGTAGCCGGACAGCCGGCCGGTGCCGTCCAGCCGGATGGAAAAGAGATCTTCGTCCATGCGGACAGAAATCCGGTCGAGGTCCAGCTGCGCGGCCGAAAGGCCGATCAGCAAATGGACACGTCCGCCGACGCGGAGCCCTTCGACCAGCGAGCCCAGGTCATAGCTGTAGCCTGCTGCCAGGGAGGCATAGCGATAGATCTGGCCCTGCAATCCTTCCATATCCCACTGATGCGTATCCGCGGTACGGCCCAGCTTGGCAAAGCGGAGCAGGTCTGTGGGAAGCACGACGTTTCCGCTGCCGACCACGGAAAGGCTTACGGTCGCGTAGCCGTTTTCCCCTACGGGCATGCCGCCGCCGAGCAAGTCGGTCTCGATGCGCGCCGTTACGTAAGGATCTTTGTCAGGAAGCTTGCTGAAGAACGTGTCTGCACGGATATTGTCGTTGAGGAACGTGTAGGTCTTGTTGTGATAGGGGAAAAGGAAATTGCCCAGTCCGACATTGCTGGCGAGGTCGATCGAGGTGCTGCCGAGAATGGGGACTGAGATATAGCGGGTCTGCGGCGCGAAGGCGGCGTTGAGCTTGCTGCGCAGCAGGGAGTTTTCAAAGAAATAGCTGCCGCGTGACTGGGCGGCAAGGAAGGCCGGGATGGAGAGCAGCAGCAGCGCTGAAAGGAGGTATCGTTTCATAGCGTCTCTCGGATCAGAAGGTGAAATGATAGCCGCCAGGCACCCGGACATGGAGCGAGGCTTGCAGGTAGTCGTCGGCCTTGATGGGACGGGTGTCGTCTGTGCCTTGCACCCGGAAGGAGAGAACGGCTTTCGACAGGCTTTCGATGCCGTCTTCCACCATATTCTTCAACGGAATGTTGATGGTGCTGCTGCCGTTCGCAGCAATGTGCTGCGTGACGGCCTCCGTGACCATGATACCTGCATCATTGATCATGACCAGGTTCATGTCCACGTCCAGCGGCAGGGTGTTGGTGATTTCGCCGGTCAGGACGACGGTATTGTCTTTGAGGATCTTGCCGAGTTCCGCCGGCATGGCGATGGTGTCGCGGAGCGAGACATGCGTTTCCGGACCGAAAGCGAAGGGGATGCTGATCGTGGGCTGCATGTCGATATAATACGTATCACCGAACCGCACTTCCGCAACCCGGTCGGGGATGGTGGAGGCCGATGCGTTGACCTTGATCTCGTCGGGAATGCGGGAGACGAGTTTCGAGAAGTCCACGATGACGTCGTCGATCCCTTCTTCGTGTTTCGCCTCTCCTGCGAGCCGGATGCCGTGATGGATGGTCGAACCCGGTTCGGCATAGGGGAAATCAATCAGGATGTTCTTGATCTCCGCGTAGCGGATCTTTCCCTCCCAGGCAGCAAGATTGACATTGGCCCGGGTGGGGATCGGGACGTTGGTGTTTACGTCGAGCAGGATTTCGGGATCCGAAAGCTGCAGGGAAAAATCGCTGGTTTCAAATACGTCCTTGAAGCCGTCCATCATGTCCTTGACATCGATGGATGTACTGATGTCGCTGACCGTATAATCGTAGGAACCGACAAAGGCCACGCAGTTGACGGTGCGGAGGATGACCTGCACCAGAAGCCGGGTGGTGGCTGGGACCTTCGCGTAGCGGTCGCGGGTTGTCTTCAAGCCGGAGAAATGGCATTTCCCGTTGACGCGGACCGTAGCGTGGAGCATCAGCGTATGGGTGCTGGGATCGAAATCCCTGGGGTCGAACACCACTTTATGGAGATTGTAGTCGCGGGTCACCGAGTAGCCGTTGCTCTCATTGAGCGGCGTGTCGAAGTGGAGCATCCCGTCTGTGGCATCGTTGCTTTCGAAGAATTCGCTCAGGTCCACGTTGAAGTCGGGCGTGAGCGTTCCTTCCGTGAACAGGCAGTCGGGCAGGGAGATCGTGACTTCGAAATGGGAGTCTTCGCTCAGGGTGATGGATTTGACGTCGACCAGTTCTTCGGGAAGGCGGGGCACGCTGATCATGGCGGTCTTGCTCAGGTTGGGAAGATTGACGTCAGCGGGCACGATGCCATCGAGGACGGCCTCTCCCTTCTCATCAAAAGAGAGGGAGGCCGGCTTGTTGAAGAGATTGAAGGCGTAGTTGATGGGCACATCGACATAACGGCGGAAGGGGCCTGAGGTGTCGTAGTCCCGCAGTTCGTCGAAGTCGAAGCGGAAAGGAGTGGAATCGTAGGAGAGCCGGTAGGTTCCCTCTTCCGTCAGTTCAAGGTAAGATTCCAGTTTGTCTCCGACCAGGTCCCTGACGGTCAGTTGCGGAGTGTTGACCAGCGGAACGACGAGTTCCTCGCCGCCCACGGTGATGGCGTGTTCGATCTGGTCGAAGTCATAGGACTTGTCGACGCAGGCGGCCGTTACTGCCAATGCAAGAAGGAGGCAGATGTCGCGACGGAGTGAACGGCGGGTCATCAGCTATTTACGGGCCGCCTCCTCAACCAGCTTCTGGAAAATGGGCAGGAATTCGGGATTGCCGGCGTTGGTGATGACTTCGGGGTGGAACTGGACGCCGAGAATCATGGCACCGCCGTCGGTATAAGCCGGAGCGAGCCTGCCGCTGCGCTCAACGCCTTCGATGATGCCGTCGGCTGCCCGGGCCACGACCCGGAAACCCTGCGGCACATCCTTGATGGCCTGGTGGTGGAAACTGTTGACTACGGCCGATGTCCGGTTACCCAATACCCGGGAGAGCATCGATTCTTTCTCGATGGAGATGGAATGCGTACCCCAGGCACCGGAGGTCGGGCTCTGGCGGTGCTTGACATAGCTGTCCTTTATCTGCGAAGGGATGTCCTGCCAGAGCGAGCCGCCGAAGGCGACGGCCAGCAGCTGTTCGCCGCGGCAGATACCCAGTACGGGAATTCCCCTGGCCACGGCTGCCCGCACCAGCTTTACGTCATACTCATCGCGTTCAGGCACAACTTCTCCCAGTCCCCGGATGGGCTCCTCGCCAAACCATTTCAGCGGATCGAAGTCTTCGCCGCCGGTCATCACCAAGCCGTCGATGGCCGATATCACGGCTTCGATCTGGGCGTCATCGCCGGTGACGGGGATCACCAGCGGTACGCCACCGGCCATGTGGACAGAATTGACATAGGTCATGTTGACCTGGCAGCGGCCGTCCTCTCTGTAGGAGGAAATGCCGATGACAGGGGTTTGTGCGAAGAGGCCGGATACTGCGCACAGCAGCAGGGCGGTCAGCAAGAAAAGTCGTTTCATAACGGGCCAAAATTACAGCTTTCTGTCCCAATTTGCAAATTCTTCGCCCGATCCGACTGTGATGGAGAGGCCCTTGGCGAGCGAACCCCATTCGTCGGGATTGTCGAAGTGGAAGGTCACGTCGAAGCCCCAGCCGTCAGCCCTGAAATTGAACACATTGTCATTTACGTGTTTCAATTCACGCTTCCATGCTTTTTCGTTGTGCAACCGGATCATCAGCTTCCCGCCTTCGATGAAGACGTCGATATCGCCCAGAACTTCGTGCTGGCCGATATAATGGCCCTGGAGGCGGGACCAGGCCGGTGCGGGCTTGGCGACGCGCTCCGCGGCGGCCTTTTCTTCGGCGGTCGCACGCTCGTCGGCGCGCTTGTACCAGGCGGCGATGTATTCGGCGTTGTAGTCGTAATCTTCATAGCCCAGGAAGAGGTCGATGGCGCGGCGCAGGATGGCGTGCCGTGCTTCTGAGGGAGCTTCGCTGTTGACCTGGATGGTCATGGCCATGTCCATCTCGGGAATGAAGGCGCACATGGTGGTCATGCCCCAGGTGGTGCCGGTGTGGAAATAGAGGCGGCCCTTGCGGGTCTGCTCGATAAACCAGCAGTGGCCGTAGAGGTTGGTCTTGTCGGGGGTCTGCGAGGTAATGGTCACGCCGCGGTGCAGGAAATTCATCTGCTTCTCGGAGATGAGTTGCGTGTCATTCACTTTGCCGTTGTTGAGGTGGAACACAGCCCATTTGATGAGGTCTTCCGGCGGGCAGCAGAGGCTGCCGGCAGGGCCCACGACGGTCAGCCACCAGAGGGCCTGCTCGTCGCCGATCATCGGCCATACATCCATTTCGCGGCCCTTCCTCTCGAAGGCATAGGGGATTGCCGCGCTTCCGTCGGCCAGGGCGGCGCCGAAGCCTTCCCCGTTGAGGGTCGATCCGTCCATGCCCAGGGGCTTGAAGATGCGCTCGCGGACATTGTCTTCCCAGCTTTTTCCCGTCACTTTCTCTATGATTTTCGCGGCCGGGATGAAAGTGATGTTGTTGTACTGGTAATCGCCGCGGAAGGTATAGGCAGGCGGCATCAGTTTGAACATCTGATAGATGTCGTCGCGGTTGTAGCCGAGGTTGCCCAGGTAGGTGCCGATGTCGTCGCGCATGCCGGTGCGGTGCGAAGTCAGGTCTTTGATCTGGATATTGTCAGTGACCCAGGGGTCGTGCATCTCGAAATCGGGGAGATGGTCCTTGACGCGGTCGTCCCAGCTCAGCAGCCCCTCGTCCACCAGCTGGGCGATGATGGCGGCGGTGAACGATTTCGAGACGGAACCGATCTGGAAGATGGTGTGTTCGTCGACGGGTGCGCCGGTTTCATAATTTTTCACGCCGTAGCCTTTGCAGAGGAGGATCTGCCCGTCTTTGTAGAGGGCTACGCCCATGCCGGGGATTTTCCAGTCCTGCATGACTTGTGCGACTGTCTGTTCGATGTTGGCGAGGATTTCGTCCTGGCTCAGGACGGGGTGCCTTTCGGGAATGTTTTTCGTGGTTTGGCTCCACGTGGGGACGGCCAGCAGCGCCAGCAGCGTCCAGAGAATGACGGTTCGTTTCATTCCATGAAGTTTATAAACCATAAAGTTAGTGAAAAAAAACGAAAGCTGATCTTTTTTTACAAAAGGAACACTTTTGTGAAAAAATTTTTAAATTTGAAGGTTTAAATTGGATTAAAAGCCCCCAATATCACTATGCAAAAGAAAAAACTATCATTCGGACAGATGTTCAACCTGAGTTTCGGGTTCTTCGGCGTGCAGATCGCCTATGCCTTGCAGAGCGCCAACATCAGCCGGATTTTCGCTACGCTGGGCGCGGACCCGCACCAGCTGAGCTTTTTCTGGATTTTGCCACCTTTGATGGGCATGATCGTCCAGCCCCTGATCGGGCATTGGTCCGACCGTACCTGGTGCCGCATGGGCCGCCGCAAACCCTATCTGCTGGTAGGTGCCATCGTCGCCGTGCTGGTGATGGTCTTCCTGCCCAATGCGGGCAGCCTGAACTTCAGCCAGCGCCTCTGGCTCGGGCTCAACGGGGCCATGTGGTTCGGCCTCTTCTCCCTGATTTTCCTCGACACTTCCATCAACGTGGCTATGCAGCCCTTCAAGATGATGGTCGGTGACATGGTGGGCGAAGAACAGAAGACGCAGGCTTACTCCATCCAGAGCTTCCTGTGCAACGCCGGCTCGCTGGTCGGCTATCTGTTCCCCATTTTCTTTACCTGGATTGGCATCGCCAACACCGCGCCCAAAGGCGTGATACCCGATTCGGTGATCTGGAGTTTCTACTGCGGTGCCGCCATCCTCATCCTCTGCGTGCTCTACACCTTTGCCAAGGTGAAGGAGATGAACCCGCAGGAATATGCCGAGTTCCACGGCTTCGACCTGCAGAAACAGCAGGAGGGTAAGAAAGAGGGTTTCATCAAACTTCTGATGGATGCCCCGAAAGCGTTCTGGACGGTGGGCTTGGTGCAGTTCTTCTGCTGGGCGGCATTCCTGTTCATGTGGACCTATTCCAATGGCGCCATTGCCAATAATGTGTGGGGAACTTCCGACGTGGCTTCGGAAGGCTACCAGGCTGCCGGCAACTGGGTGGGCGTGGTCTTCGCCATCCAGGCCGTGGGTTCGCTCTGCTGGGCGCTGTTCATTCCCAAGTTCAAGTCTGACCGGGCCGCCTACATCACATCGCTCGTCATCGGCGCCCTGGGCTTTATCTCGATTGTTTTCATCCACGACAAATACCTGCTCTTCGTTTCGTATTTCCTGATCGGTTTCGCCTGGGCCGCCATGCTCGCCCTGCCGTTCTCGATCCTGACCAACGCACTGAAGGGCACCTCGCACATGGGCGAGTACCTGGGCCTGTTCAACTGCACGATCTGCTTGCCGCAGATCGTGGCAGCGGCTTTCGGCGGCCTGGTGCTTAAGCTCGTGGGTTCCCAGGCCGGCATGCTGGCCGCCGCCGGCGTGCTGCTGCTCTGCGGTGCCGTGAGCGTCCTTGCCATCCAGGAACTCAAACACAAGCCAAGCAATAACCAATAACCATATTTTAATCTAAAGCAGTTTATATGAAGAAGATTCTCATTCTGCTCTCGGTCCTGGCACTGACTTCTGCCACCGCCTTTGCGCAATATACAGCCAAAGGTGTTGTGGAAGACAAGTTCGGTCCGGTGATCGGGGCTGCTGTTATCCAGGTGGGTACCAGCAACGGTGTGCAGACGGATCTGGACGGACAGTGGACACTGGTCGTTCCTTCTGCCAGCACGCCGATCGAGATCAGCTTCCTGGGACTGAAGACCGTTACGGTCGAAGCCGGCAAAGCCGGCCACATTCTCCTGGAAGATGATCAGGAATTCCTCGACGAGGTGGTCGTCATCGGTTATGGTACTGTCAAGAAGAGTGACATGACCGGTTCTATCACCACCGTCAAGGCTGACGAAGTCAACAAGGGTGTCGTCACGACGCCCGCCGACCTGCTACGCGGCAAGAGCGCCGGTGTGGTCGTCACCTCGGGCTCCGGCATGCCGGGTTCGGGTGCTACGATCCGAATCCGCGGCGGTTCCTCTCTTAACGCATCGAACGACCCGCTCATCGTCATCGACGGTCTCCCCGTGTCGAACGACGGCATCAGCGGCATGTCCGATCCGCTTTCTTCCATCAATCCGGAAGACATCGAAAGCTTCACCGTGCTGAAAGACGCATCGGCCACCGCCATCTACGGTTCCCGTGCATCCAACGGTGTCATCGTGATCACCACCAAGAAAGGCTCGAAGACGGGCAGCAACATCCCGCACGTGGCTGCTGACTTTACCGGATCTGTCAACACGATCGCCAAGTACAACAATCTCCTCGACAAGGACGGCATCGTGAACCTGATCCGCGATTTCTATGGCGCGAACTCCGCCGCGGAAGCCAATCTGGGTATCTACGAGAACGGCCAGCAGAAACTTTACAACACTGACTGGCAGCGCGAGATCTACCAGATCGCCCCGACCCTCGACGGCAACCTGAGCGTCTACGGCCGTATCGGCGAGAACTTCCCGTACCGCGTGTCGGGCGGCTACACCCAGCAGATCGGTATCCTCCAGGGTTCCGAGATGGACCGTGTCACCGCTTCGGTCAACCTCTCGCCCACGTTCTTCAAGAAACACCTGACCGTCAATCTCAACGGTAAAGGAACCTACGCGTACAACCAGTATGCAAACCAGGACGCCATCGGCGCAGCCAACCACTACGACCCGACCAAGCCGGTGTACAACACGTCTCCCGGCTACAACCTGAACAATTACACCACCTGGTTCGACCAGAGCGGCAACATCAACACGATGGCTACGATGAACCCGGTGGGCCTCCTTGATGCCAAGCATGACACGGCCGATGCCTACCGTTTCATCGGCAATGCGCAGCTCGACTACAAGGTCCACGGTTTCGAAGCACTCCGCTTCAACCTCAATCTCGGTCTCGACTGGGCCAAGAGTATCGGTGTCACCGAACTGGCCATGGGCTCTGAGGCCTCTTACCACAACACCAACCAGAGCGGCGGCGGTTCGCATACCAATTATGATTACATGCGCCGCAATACGACCCTCGAGTTCTACGGTGACTGGAACCAGGATTTCGGCCGGCACAACGTCGACCTGATGGCCGGTTATTCCTGGCAGCACTTCTACAGCGAGAGCAACAGCAACTCCTATCGTATCAGCGACAAGGCTACGCTGGGCAACTCCGTCGGAAAGGGTGAGCTCTATCTCATCTCCTTCTTCGGCCGTGCCAACTACTCGTTCGCCGACAAGTACCTGGTGACCGCCACGGTCCGCGCCGACGGTACTTCCCGCTTCCAGAACCACAAGTGGGGTATCTTCCCGTCCGTAGCATTGGGCTGGAACGTCATGAAGGAAGACTTCATGAGCGGCGTCAATGGTATGAGCACCCTGAAGCTGCGTCTCTCCTGGGGTCAGACCGGCCAGCAGGAAGTGGGCGGCTACTATGACACCTTCGCTTCGTTCCTGACCAACCAGCTGGGTTCGTACTACTTCTTCAACGACCGGCTCATCACCCCGATCTCCGCATTGGGCTACAGCGCCGACCTCCGTTGGGAGACCACGACGACCTACAACATCGGTTTCGACTTCGGTTTCTGGAACGACCGCCTCACGGCAGCCATCGACGTGTACAAGCGTGACACCAAGGACATCCTCAACTATATCCCGGTGCCGGCGCTCTCGAACCTGACCAACTACCTGAACACCAACATCGGCAACATGACCAACTACGGTGTCGAGCTCGATGTGAACGCTATCATCGTGGAGAAGAAGGACATGGGCTGGACCCTCGGTTTCAACATGGCCTACAACCACAATGAGATCACCAAACTGACGGCTTCCGACGAAAACGCCACGGGCGTCGAGACGGGCGGCATTGCAGGCGGTACCGGCAATAACGTGCAGATGTTCCAGGTGGGTTACCCGATGCGTACCTTCAACCTCTACCAGCAGGTGTACGACGAGAAGGGCTATCCGATCAACGGTGTCTATGTCGACCGCAATGGCGACGGCCAGATCACGGCAGACGACAAGTACATGGACAAACGCCTGAAAGCCAGCCCAGATTTTACCTTCGGTTTCAATACCCAGTTCCACTGGCGGAACTGGACGGCAGCCCTCTCCGGCCACGCTTCGGTGGGCAACTGGGTCTACAACAACGTAGCCTCCGATACCGAGATGCTGGCTGACCTGTGGACCAACAGCTTCATCAGCAACCGCGTCGCTTCGGCTCCGCACTCCATGTTCTCGCAGGCACAGTACCTTTCCGACTACTATCTGCAGAACGGTTCGTTCCTGAAGCTCGACAATTTCACGCTGGGCTACACCATCCCGAAACTCTTCAAGGTGGGTGAGAACAACGCCTCGCTCAATATCTTCGGAACCGTGCAGAACATCTGTACCTTCACGAAGTATACCGGCATCGACCCCGAGGTCTTCAACGGTATCGACGGCACGGTCTATCCGCGCCCGCGCGTCTTCACCCTCGGTCTCAAGTTTAACTTCTAAATCAGGATGTGCCATATGAAAACGATCAAACATATTCTCAGTATAGTTGCAGTCTCTGCACTCCTGGCCTCCTGCATCGGCGACCTGAACGTCACCCCGATCGACCCGAACATCAGTACGGCGGACAAAGTCCTCACAAGTGAGGAGGCCTTTACTGCTTATCTGGCCGGTGTCTATACGGGCTTCGCCACTTCTGGTTATTACGGTGCCAACGGCTCCGCTTCGATCTCCGGCCTGGACGGCGGTGCCTCGCAGTACATCCGCGGTCTGTATCACCACAGCGAACTGACCACCGATGAGTCAGTCTGCGGCTGGAACGACCAGACCATCAAGAACTTCCACTGGATGAACTGGACCACCGACGATACTTTCATCTACGCGTTCTACTCCCGCATCTTCATGCAGGTGTCGGCCGCCAACGAATTTATCCGTGAGGCCCAGGCTTCCAACCTGGCGTTCTCCAGCAAGGAAGAACTCATCGCCGAGGCCCGCGTGCTCCGCGCGATCGCTTATTTCCATGCCATCGACAACTTCGGTAACGTGCCGTTTGCTGATGAGACCTCCGTGGTGGGGTCCTTCCCCGAGCAGATCAAGCGCGCCGACCTTTTCGCCTGGCTGGAAGAAGAGCTGAAAGACCTCATCAACAACAGTGCGCTCGCCGCTCCCCGCGGCAACGGCTTTGCCCGCGCCGACAAGGGTGTGGCCAAGTTCCTGCTTGCCAAGCTCTATCTGAATGCTCAAGTCTATACGAATACGCCCCGCTGGGATGACTGCGCAAACGTCTTGAAAGACTTGATGGACGACGGCTACAACCTGCACACGACGTCTGCAGGTAATTTCACTCCTTATCAGGAGCTCTTCCTGGCCGACAACAACCGCTGCACCGACGAGATCATTTTCGCCGTGGAGCAGGACGGTATCAATACTACCAGCTACGGTGCGACCAACTACCTGATCTTCGCCTCGACGGGCGGTGAGATGGATCCGGCCCTCCTGGGTATCTCCTCCGGTTGGGGCGGTCTCCGCACCACGCCGGAATTCTACGACAAGTTCAGCAACAATGACGCCCGCAACCTCTTCTATACGACAACGCAGCAGAAGAGCATCGACGACATCGGCGATTTCACCAACGGCTATGCTTTCATGAAATTCCGCAACATCAAGAGTGACGGTAACCCGGGCCAGGAACTCGGCTTCGTCGATACCGACTTCCCGATGATGCGCTACGCCGACGTGCTGCTGATGGCAGCCGAGTGCGCCGCACGCGGAGCCAATATCGATGGCCTGACCGCCTTTAACCAGGTGCGTGCCCGTGCCGGCATGCCTGCCGCTAACGGCCTTTCGCTGAATGATATCCTTGACGAACGCGGCCGGGAACTCTATCAGGAGTGCTGGCGTCGCAGTGACCTCATCCGTTTCGGTGTGTTCACTTCCGGTTACAACTGGCAGTGGAAGGGCAACGTGAAGGAAGGCAAGGATGTGGACAGCTACCGCACCCTCTTCCCGATCCCCGACTCCGATCGGCTGGCCAACACGGGTCTTGAACAGAACCCCGGTTATTAATAGGAGGACCATGCAATGAAAAAGATATTTTCCATTCTCTTTGCCAGCGTGATTGCCTTCATGGCAGTCTCCTGCTACCCCGAAGACCTGGCGGTGTTCGACGTTTCCAAAGCCAAGGCCCCTGTCCTCGGCTCCTATGAAGTGGGCGACAAGGCCATCACGGCTGAATATACCCCCGCTTCCTTCAACCAGAATTTCAAGACGACTCCGCCCAACCACTTCTTCGTGATGACGATCCTGAACGGCCAGACCGTCAACAAGGTCATCTCGACTACCAGCAAGGACGGTGTGCTCTCCGTCAGCAAGAACAGCCTCATGAACCTGCTGATGTCGATGGGCTTCAATGAGGGAGACGTCGTGGACTTCACCCTGCGCATCCGCGCTTCCCTGCAGTCCAATGCCGGTGACAACGGTCGCAACGGCCATGTCGATTCGGAAGGAACACTCAACGTGACCGGTTTCGAGATCGTGTTCCCGAAAGGCAGTCCTTACCAAGAGTATACTGAAAACAGTACCTGGAGTGTCATCGGTTCCCTCTCGAATTACGAGATGAGCTGGGACAAGGATCTCGAGATGTGGATGACGCCTGACGGCAACCTGCATGTGGCCAAGTGCGTCAGCCTGAAGGCCGGTGAGGAATTCAAGTTCCGCAAGGACCAGAGCTGGGATGTCAACTACGGTGGCACCTACACCAGCCTCGGCAATCCTTTCGCCGTGGAGCAGGGTGGTGCCAATATCGTGGCACCCGCAGACGGTCTCTATGACCTGTGGCTCGATGTTTCGTCCGAAACGGCTACGCTGACGGAAGCCTACCAGGCTTACCCCGACCACAAGGATGCCAGCAACTGGAGCGTCATCGGCTCTCTGGCTGAATATGGCATGAGCTGGGACGGTGACCTGCCTATGCTTACCGACGGTACGACCCATGTCGCCCAGGGCATCAAGATCACAGCTTCCGATGAATTCAAGTTCCGTCAGGACAAGAGCTGGGACGTCAACCTCGGCGGTCCGTTCGGCGGTATTGGCAGTGACTTTGCCGTGGAGCAGGGCGGTGCCAACATCATTGTCGGTACTGACGGCGTCTATGACCTGATCGTCAATCCGGGCGCCGGTACGGCACAGGTCGTCGAGACCCTCGGTGGCGGCGTGTCCGGTATCATCGGCGGCGACGAGCCCGAACCGGGTCCGGAACCGGAACCTGTGACCGGCTGGAACGTCATCGGCGCGAACGGTGACTGGGAGAACGACATCATTGCCACGCAGCACGGTCACGATTGGGTGGCGTACATCTCGGCTCCCGAGGCTACCGAGTTCAAGTGGCGCAAGGATGCCGGTTGGGCTGAGAACTATGGTGGCGACATGGTCGCTGTCGGCCAGCCGTTCCAGGCTGTGGCAGACGGCAACAACATCAAGGTGGATGCCGGTTTCTGGATGGTCGTCTTCAACGATGAGGCCCTTGTCATCACGGTGGTGGCAGGTGACGTCTGGAGCTTGATCGGCGACTTTAACGGCTGGGCCGGCGACGTCGACATGACCCTTGTTGACGGCAAGTGGATAAGCCCTGCGACGAAACTCAACGACAAGGGCTTCAAGATCCGCTACAACCACGACTGGACTGTCAGCGTGGGCGGTACCTTCGAGGCCTTCAAGACTCCGTTCCCCGTGGGTGACGAGAACATCATGCTGCCGGCCGAAGGCGAGTACATCGTGACTTACGATCCCGAAGCCGGGACCATCATGGTCGAAAAATCGATCAGCGGCTGGAATGTCATCGGTCTGAACGGTGACTGGGAGAACGACATCATCGCCAATGAGAACAACGGTATCTGGACGGTCCGCGTCAACGCGCCCGAAGCTACCGAGTTCAAGTGGCGCAAGGATGGCGGCTGGGACGAGAACTACGGCGGCGACTTCGCTGAACTCGGCGTTCCGTTTGCTGCCGTTCCTGGTGGCAACAATGTCAAGCTGAATGCCGGTTACTGGCTGCTGACCCTCGACTTCACCGGTGCGGAGCCTGTGCTGATGGTATCCGACGGTACGGTCTGGAGCCTGATCGGCGAATTCAACAGCTGGTCCGGCGATGTCGACATGACCCTTGTCGACGGCATCTGGGAAAGCCCTGAGACCCCGCTCTCCGGCGAGTTCAAGCTTCGCATGAACCATGACTGGGGCGAGAACCGTGGTGGTGACATGGCTGCGCTTGGCGAGCCGTTCGACGCGGTTGCCGGTGGCAACAACATCAAGGTCGATGAAGGCACCTATGTCGTGACATACGATCCGCAGAACGAGAAGATCACCGTGAAGAATGCCAAGAAGGTCTGGAGCGTGATCGGCGACTTCAACAGCTGGTCGGCGGATGCCGACATGGCGGAAGTTGCCCCGGGCATCTGGATCAGTGACGAGATCGAAGTCACCGGCGGTGGCTGGAAGGTCCGTTACGACCACGACTGGACTGAGAACCGTGGCGGTGCCACCCCGAAGGAAGTCGGCGAGTTCGTCGGTGCCTTCCCGGGTGGTGACAACGTCGGCCTGACCGGCAAGTTCCGGGTGGTGTACAACGCCAACAACGAGACCCTCGGCACACTGGGATTCGGTGTGGTCGGCTCCGTAGCCTCCATCCCCGGCTTCAACTGGAACAACGATATCCCGATGAACTATGTCACCATCGGTGACTTGGGCAGCGGCTGGATGAGCGTACCGATATATCTGACTCCGGACGATGAGATCAAGATCCGCTGGAATGCCAGCTGGGATATCAACTACGGTGGTGAGATGAAGAAGGTGGACGATCCTTTCACTTCTGAGGAAGGCGGTGCCAACATCAAAGTTCCTGCTGAAGGCATCTACTCGGTCATCTTCGCTCCTTCGTACAAGAAGATGCTCCTGACCCAGAGTGTCTGGAGCCTGATCGGTGATTTCAACAGCTGGAGCGGCGACGTTTTCATGATGTTCGACGGTGAAAACTGGGTGGCTTACAACCAGACGCTGCAGGGCGGTTGGAAACTCCGCAAGGGCGCCGGCTGGGATGTCAACCGCGGTGGTACTTTTGTCGAGGTCAACAAGCCGTTCGAAGCTGTCGCCGGTGGCGACAACATCAATGTCGGCGATCTCGCCGGTTTCGCTGTGAAGTACAATCAGGAGAACGAAACGATCACGGTCGTCAAGTAGCAACCTGTCATGCCGGACCTGATCCGGTATCCCAATTCATTGATGCCCGGGCCTTCACGACCCGGGTATCTTTTTGCCTGTCATGACCGGCTTGACCGGGCTCTTTGTTATTCTTCAAAATATTCCCTGCAGAATTCGTCGGGGCTGACGACGGGCGGGCCGAAGGTGCCGTCGAAGCCTTTGTCGCCGCTGATGATCATGTCGCAGCAATTGTCGATGGCGATGGATGTTTGGACAGCGTCTTCGAAATCGTCGTAATAATACTTGGCTGCCATTAAAATATGATGTCGCAGCGTATCGCAGACAATCAAGTCATTACAGAGTTTCTGCATCATGGCTCCAATGCCTTTGACGTGGGATTTGTTTCCTTTTGTAAGAATATAATTCAAGTCAAGAAGAGATTGCGTTGAAGTATAGGCAACGATTTTTTTGTTATGAACTGCTTGAAAGATAATCTTAGCTGCGTGATGGTAAGGCCGACTGTCCAAGGAAGCGTCAATCAAGATATTGGTGTCTAGAAATACGTGTTTCATAGGCCAATTATTGCAGATAGACGGGGATCTTCCCGGATTTCTTCCTCTGTTAAGTCAAACGAGTGAACGATAAAACGCTCCCATTCCGGATCGGGTTTGAGTTCACTGATCTTGATCTTGGGCTCCGGCTCAGGCATGGCAGCTGCTTTCAGGGTTTCCACCGCAAACTGGTTGAAAGACATGTGTCGTCTGCGAGCCGCCATGCCGATGGCTTCGTAGGTCTCGCGCGGCATCCGGAGGATGGCCTGGACCCTTTTTTCTTGTGCGTCTGTTTTCATGGTCGTTTCCGTCATGCCGGGCTTGGTCCGGCATCTGGATGCAAAGATATATAAATAATGATATCATCTTGATAGGATGATATCATTTTTAGTAAAAAAGTCCCTTGCTGCCTTTTACTGCAGGAACACTGCGGAAGAATAGGCGCCCAGTGCCACAGCTCCGTTGGAGACCGTTACCGTGCCGTTCGAGACAATCAGCTTGTCGGTTTTATAGTTGGTGAGCGGCAGTACCGGGCCTCCGGTTCCGAAGTTGTGGACCACCAGTACCGTCTGGCCCTCGTAACTCATCTTCCAGACGGCGACGGCACTGTTGGGGCTGGTAACCGCTTCGATCTGTCCTTGTGCCAGCGCTTTCCAGGCATTGCGGGCCTGGGCGAACTTGCGGTAGACCCGCAGCACGGAGGCATCGCTCTGCTCCTGTGCCTCTACCGAGATGTCGGCCGTGAGCATGTTGTTGTCTACCTTGCCGCCCAAAGCGGCCGAAGCAACGCTGCCGCTGCGCGTCCACTTGATGGGCGCACGGACGTATTCGTCGCCCTTGCCCTTGTTGCCCCAGTATCCCAGTTCCTCGCCCTGATAGATATAGGGCTTGCCCGGCGACGTGAGCAGCACGGCGGCCGCCAGTTTCTCCTTGGCCACGTCGCGTCCCAGATCGTTGGCGGCACGGTCCTCGTCGTGGTTGGTGAGTTTGATCGCGTCGATGAAATCCGGACGGTACTTACGGAACTGGTCCTGGAAATAAATCACTGTCTGGGCGAAATCATCGCCTTTGCCCTTGCCGATGCGGTCCTTGAGGGTGTACCAGTAATAGAAGTTGAAGTTGGAAGGCAGGCCTTCATAATAAGGAGCCATCTTTTCGGCGTTGTCGCACCAGGCCTCCCCCACCATGTAGAAGTCGCCTTTGCCGCCATGGGCTTTCCAGGTGCTGTTGCAGCGGTCGTACCACTGTTTGAGGAACGAAACGTTAGCCGCCGTATTGTTCTGGTAGATCCAGATCACGGCGTCGAGGCGCAGGCCCGCCACGCCCATGTCGATCCATTTGTCGGCCGCGGCGGCCAGGTCCTTGAAGGTTTCCGATTCGGAAGCCTTGGCATACGGGCCGTAGAACAGGTCGGGCATGGAGGCGTCGAAACTCGCGTAGTATTGGGAAGAACTGCCTCCGAAGATGAGATCGTTGGCGGCGTCGCCCTTGACAAGGGTCTTGGCCTTGCCGAATTCGACCAGCTTGTCGCTTGCACTGGCGCCCCACTTGTGATCTCCCCATTGCGTCGCGTCATCCTTGACCAGGACGCCCCAGTCGTTGTCGATGGAGAGCGTAATCTCATACGTATTGTTACCGGTCTTGTACATCCGGATGGCGTTGTTCTCGTAGATGAACCACTTGACCGAAGTGTCCGTGTTACCGCTCTGTGCGCTTCCGGTAGCCTGCGTGATGGTCAGTTTTGGCTGGGAAGGATTCGAAGTGTCGAGCTTGAAATGCAGCAGCCCTTTGTAGCCGAGGCTGCCGCTGGAAGTCGTGCACCAGCCGCCCATTCCGCCAGTAATATAGTCTCCGGTCGTATTGGGGAATATATAATAGTCGTGATATTTGCTGGAAGGATCGGCCACGGCCTGCTTGAACCAGTCATTGTCCTTGCCCGAATGGTTGAGCACGAAATCGAGATAGATGTCGATATTTTTCGCTTTCGCTTTGGAAATCAGGTCTTTCAGATCCGCTTCCGTGCCCAGCTTCGAACTCACGGAGTAATAGTCGTTCACGTTGTAGCCGTGGTACGACATGGCCTCGTGGATGGGCGAGAGCCAGAGGGCGGTGGCGCCGATGCTGTCGAGGTAATCGAGACGTTGCGTGATGCCGCGGATGTCGCCCCAGCCGTCGCCGTCGCTGTCGGCAAAACTATAGACATTGATCTGGTAGGTGATGCCGGAGAGTTTCTCCTTCGAGGCCTGGTTCCGCCAGGATTCGTCAGGAACGACCGGCTTATCGGGGTCATCCGGCCCGTCGGGGTTCACGTGCGGGCACGCCGTCAGCAGCAGCGTTGCAAACGCCAGTGCCAATATCGAATAGAATCTTTTCATCATAACTTTCAAAAATACAAAAAAGTCTCTACTTTTCAAAATCGCTGGCAACCATGGAGCAAAAAGCATGCAATTTGCTCCCGCAAGACCATTTTGTAGCTTTGCGGGAGCGGAGAATGCCATTTTTGCTCCCCCGCCGCAAAAATCTTTTAAAGCTGGAAGTTTTTTCTTAACTTTGAAAGTTATGCGTAAGATATTATTCTTTTTGATGATAGTCTTCGTGGCAGCGGGATGCGGCCACGTGAAGGTGACCCCGGCGCCGCAGTTCGACGATGCGCCGCTGGCATCGCCCTGTCTGCTCGAACAGGCATCCAGTACCGTGATTCTGCGGGACTATTTCCCGAAACTGGTGGAAATGGACACTGTGGAAGTCACCGCGACGCCCGCGGACCCGTGGCTCCGCTATCTGGAGATTACCTCGCAGGGGCAGAAGGCAGCCTTGGTGCTGAAGAACTGCCTGCCTGAAAAACGCCTGGGAACCGATCCGTCAAAGGTCCCGTTCATCACCACGGCCCCCGTCCCCGGCAAAGCCGACAGATTCTATATCCTGATTGACAACGGAGCAGACGACGTGCAGGTGCTCTGGCAGAACACCTTGCTCGACAAAAAGCACGGCATCCGCGTGATTGACCGCACAAAGCTTGAGATTACCGTTCCCGCCAATGCCGAAAAGATGGAGCGCTCCTATATCCGCGCTTATGCTGCCAATGCCGATGGTATCGGCAACGATATCCTCGTTCCGCTCTGCTACGGAAAAGTGATTCGCGACACGAAGGAACTCAAGCGCACCGACAAGCATGCACAGGTGCTTTATTCCCTGATGATCGACCGTTTCGTGAACGGCCGCACCGACAACGACATGCCGATCAGAAGCAAGCTCGTCCATCCGAAAGTGGACTATTGGGGCGGCGATCTCCTCGGCGTGACGAAGACGCTGGAAAGCGGCTACTTCGATACCCTGGGCGTGACGACCATCTGGCTGTCTCCCATTACCCAGAATCCTTTCAGCGCCTGGGGACAAATCCATGATCCCGAGACGAAATTCAGCGGCTATCACGGCTACTGGCCCTTTTATGCCACTGCCGTAGACATCCGCTACGGCACTGATACCGAACTGCGTGAGCTGCTCGACAAGGCCCACGCGGACAACAAGAACGTGATTCTCGACTATGTGTCGAACCATATGCATATCCAGAGCCCCACGCTGACCGCACATCCCGACTGGACCACGCCTTCCGATACCCCGGACGGCCGCCCGAATCGCCAGCTCTACGATGAGTTCCGCCTGACCACCTGGTTCGACGACCATATTCCTACGCTCGACTTGGAACGGGCTGACATCTGTGCCCAGCTGACGGATTCCGCCCTTTTCTGGGTGCAGCACTTCGATTTCGACGGATTCCGCCACGATGCCACCAAGCATGTGCCAGAGCAGTACTGGCGGATGCTCACGCGCAAGCTTCTGGACAGCCTGCCGGGCCGGACCTTCTACCAGATCGGCGAGACCTACGGCTCCACGTCGCTCATCAATTCCTATGTAAAGCCCGGCATGCAGGACGCCCAGTTCGACTTCAACGTCTATGACACCTTCGTCTGGGCGACGACCGACAAGGAGGAGGGCTCGTTCGAGGGCCTTTCGAACCGTCTGGCCGAAGACCTGTCTGTCTACGGCTCGCACCATCTGATGGGCAATATCACCGGCAATCACGACCGACCCCGTTACATCTGCAAGGTCACCGGAGACCTTCGTCCGGGCGAAGACGACAAACTGGCCGGCTGGCACCGCGACATCAAAGTGACCGATCCCGTGGGATATGACTACTTAAAGATGCTGCATGCGCTGAATTTCACGATCCCGGGCATTCCCTGCATCTATTATGGTGACGAATTCGGCCAGCCCGGCGCCAACGATCCGGACAACCGCCGCTGGATGCAGTTCGACGACCTGACGCCCGATGAGCTGGCGACCCGCGCCGAGACGGAGCGGCTGGCCCGGCTGCACAACACGACGCTGCCACTCATCTACGGTGATTACAAGTTGCTCTTTGCAGACAAGGATGTCCTGGCCTACAGCCGCAGCTACATGGGCGAGACCGTAGTGACAGTGCTCAACAAAGGAAAGGAGCCCCGTACCGTCGAGCTCACGCTGCCCTGTGGCCTGCTTTGCAACGGCAAGAACAAACTGACCGTGGCGCTCGCCCCCGTTTCCTATGAAATCATCAAATAATGTAATCGCGATATGAAAAAGATCCTGAGTTTCCTGCTCCTCCTCATCTGCCTGGTGGCCTGCAAGAAGGCCGCTCCGGAGGGAAATGTAACCCATGTCCTTCATCCCGAATGGGCGCAGCACGCCGTCATCTATCAAGTGAACGTGCGCCAGTTCTCCCCGGAAGGAACCTTTGCTGCCATTGAGCCGCAGCTTGACAGGCTTTCCGAACTGGGCGTCGACATTCTCTGGCTTATGCCCATTCATCCGATCGGGGTGGAAGGCCGCAAAGGCACGCTCGGCAGCTATTACGCCGTCAAGGATTATTGTGCCGTGAACCCCGAGTTCGGCACCCTGGCGGACTTCGATCACTTCCTTAATGTCGCCCACGAAAAGGGTTTCAAAGTGATTCTCGACTGGGTGGCCAACCATACGGGCCGCGACCATGCCTGGACCCGGGAGCACCGTGACTGGTACTACCTGGATGCCGACGGCAACCTGGCCACGCAATATGACTGGACTGACATCGCCCACTTGGATTATGTGAACCACCCCGAGGTCTATGAGGCCATGGAAAAACAGATGCAGTTCTGGATTGACCGCGGCGTGGACGGTTTCCGCTGCGACGTGGCGAGCGAAGTGCCTACGGATTTCTGGGACAAGGCTTTTGCTGATTTCCGCGCCCAGCGTCCCGAGGGCCTCTTCTTCCTGGCCGAGGCCGAGACGCCGGCCCTGCAGAAGGATGCGTTCGACGCCTATTATGCCTGGCGGCAGATGCACCTGTGGTACGACCTGGCTGCCGGCAAGAAGAACGCCAACGACCTGGCCGATTTCTAT
>Ga0265300_10000740_pt1 | contig 33739 bp, 24 predicted proteins | sample AusTroGonzalo_MG_FD_193482 | JGI IMG/M metagenome (GOLD analysis project Ga0265300, IMG submission 193482) | Bovine rumen microbial communities from tropical cattle in Woodstock, Queensland, Australia - Gonzalo_03 | ecosystem: Host-associated > Mammals > Digestive system > Stomach > Rumen ...
TCATCGCCATGTACGAACACAAGATCTTCACGCAGGGCGTTATCTGGAACATCAACAGCTACGACCAGTGGGGTGTTGAACTCGGTAAGCAGCTCGCCAAGAAGATCCTCCCGGAACTTGCAAAGGCCGACGCCGAGCTCAACCACGACAGCTCCACCAACGGGCTGATCAAGTGGTTCAAGGCTCACCAGGCCTAAGCCTCTAGGAGAACAGAAATCCGTGACCCGAGAAGACTCGTATTAACGAGTCATCGAGGGGAGAGTGAGCGAGAGTCCGGAGGTTCTAGACCTTAGACGTCGAGCGAACGGTATTACGTGACCCGAGAAGACTCGTATTAACGAGTCATCGAGGGGAGAGTGAGCGAGAGTCCGGAGGTTCTAGACCTTAGACGTCGAGCGAACGGTATTACGTGACCCGAGAAGACTCGTATTAACGAGTCATCGAGGGGAGAGTGAGCGAGAGTCCGGAGGTTCTAGACCTTAGACGTCGAGCGAACGGTATTATAAAGGCCGCGACTTGTTGTCGCGGTCTTTTTTTATACAAGTTTGTTGAAGATGCGGGTTATTCCTGCGGAGGCGGGGGCGGCATTTCTCCTTCCATTTCGGGGCGCGGGCCTTCATTTCCGTGTGGGCCCTTCGGACCGCCCTTCTTGCGTTCCATGAACTTTTTCATCTGTTCCCTGCGGAACTGGTTGAATTTTTCGAGCTGTTCCTTCGAGAGAACTTTGGCAAGTCCGTTCACCCCGTTGATGCGGTGCTCGAGCAAGGCCTTGTCTGCTTCCAGGACTTTCGCCTTCGCGGATTCGATGGCTTTCTGGTCGCCACCTTCGAGGGCTTCGCCCAGAGCTTTTTCGGCTTCGTGCTTGTTCTTGCGCAGGTCCTTGAAAATGGAGTCTCCTTTGATGCGGTTTGCTTCGAGGGCGGACTTCTGCTCCGGAGTCACTTCCAGCATGGAGTCGATGACTGCCGGGTCCATCTTGCCCTTGAACTTATGCCCGGGGAAATCGCCTCGCGGGCCCTTGTGGAAATCACCGTGCGGGCCTTTCGGGCCGTGACCTTCACGGAACTCGCCCGGATGGTGCGGACCGCCCGGTGGCGGGGGAGGCATCATGCCGTGGCGCGGACATTGGGTCATTTCGGCTTTTTTGCAGCACATATCGCACATGCTGCACTTGCCGCAGAGATTCCCGAGGAAGAACCCCAGGGTGAGGGCGAACACGACGAGGCTCGCTGCGAAGAGTTTTGCTCCTTTCATAGTTTACTCCTTGATTAAATAGCTGAATCCGACAGTTTCCTCGAGTGTATCGAAGTCGTCGCTCGTCGAGTTGCCCAGGCTGGAATACCAGCTCATGACTTCGGAGGGTGCGGAACTGTTTATGGAAATGGTTTCTGTCGCGTCGGTATGGGTGAGCGCGGGGAGCAACACTGTGAGGCTCACGAGCGCGATGCTTGCCGCAATCGGGATGGCGCTGTACCATGCCTTGATGCTGATGATTTTCCCTACGGGTGTGGCCTTGGCGGCCGCATCCAGACGCTTACAGACCTTGTCCCAGGAATCTGCCCTGGGGGTAAGCCTCTCGAGCTTCGAGAAGTCAATCTTGTTAGCCATGATCCTTACGCTCCTTTAAATAATCCCTTACCAAGTGCCTTGCGCGACTGAGCCTTGCCTTGATGGTGCCTTCCGGCATGTCGTATATCTCGGCGAGGTCCTTCACGTCCAGGTCTTCGGCATCCTTGAGCCAGAGCATGCTGCGGGTTTCTGCCGGCAGTTGCCCGAGCCCCTTTTCCAAGAGTTCGGCGTCAAAGTTTTCTTCCCACGTATCGCCTTCGCCCAAGACTTCCTCGATGATGGTGTCGAGATTCTCGCTCTCGAGTTCGCGGTGCCGTTTGTCTGCCCGTAATTTCATGAGGCAGGCATTCACGGTAAGCCGGTAGAGCCATGTCCCCAGGGCTGATTGCCCCCGGAATCCCTGAACGGCTTTTGGCACCTGTACGAACACATCCATGAGGATGTCTTCGGCTTGGTCGCGGTCCTTCAGCATCCGAAACGCGAGATTCAGCACGTTTTCGCTGTGGGCCTGCCAGAGCATGGCCAGGGCTTCGCGGCTGCCTTCCATCAGGTGTTGAAGTATCACTTTTTCGTCCATTATGCCCTTTTGATGCGTGTGGAGGAGCGTTGGTTGCACTGAAAAGTAAAAAAAAGTGAAAAAAGGCTCAAATTCTCCGCTTTTTTGTTACATTATATGTAGTGAAAGTCCTCCAAGAGGTATGGCGATGAAGATAAACATTCATGGCTTGGCATTCAAACAGTCGATGGCGGTCTTTGCTGGCATAAGCATCGTATTCGCCGCCTTGTTCTTTTTCAGCAATTCCCATATACAGGGGAAACTCTCCCAGATGCTCTTGCAGAAGGGCGAGGAAGTGAGCCGCGCCAACGTGGCGCTCATCAACAAACTCTTCAGTTCGGGGCGCACCTTTGGCGAGGAAGTCGCGTACAATATTGGCTCCCAGAACCTCAGTGCCGCGGAACTGGACAACTACCTGCTCCGTACGCTTTCGGGCGTGCGCGCGACGGTGCCCCAGGTGGTGGCGATGGTTGCGGCCTTCGAACCGGGCATGGCTCCGGACAGCACTAACGAAGAGTACATGCGCTTGGCCTATTTCTCGGGAGACAGCACTACTGTGATAAATGGTGGCAACTACCACGAGAAAATCTGGTACAAGAGCACCAAGGATAGTCTCAGGGGACTCTGGCAGGAACCCTTTATCGGGGATTTCATTAAGGAGCCTATCGTCATCTTCACGACGCCCATTTTCCGCACGGATTCTACTGGCGAGAAGAAGTTTGCGGGCGTGCTGTGTGTCGATATCTCCATTGCGTTCCTGAAGGACATGATTGCGAACATGCCCGTGTCCAACGACGGGTATGCTGTGGTGCTTTCGGCGAGCAACCTGGTTATCGCTCACCCGAAGAACGAACTCACGTTCAAGGCGAACTTTGCGTCACTTTCGAGGAATGCATCGCACAGGAGGCTCGTCGAGTTCGAGAATGCTGTACACTCCATGAAGCACGGTCTTTTCCTGGGGACTGCGGTTGACGGTGAAGATGCGGCGATATATTTCTCGGCGATGGAATCGATCGACTGGACTTTCCTGATTGTGTGGCCTGCGAACAAGTACATGGAAGAACAGCGCTCCGTAAGCCACATGTATGCCTGGATCAGTTTCGGCGGCTATGCCCTCATCTTCATTTTGATTCTCGTGATTACCTTCCGCGCCTCGCGCCCGCTCAAGGCTCTCGCGGTTGCGGCAGACAAACTCGGGCATGGCGATTTCACTGCGGAAATCCCCGTGGTTACGGGCCATGACGAAATTTCCCTGCTCGCCGGCGCGTTCACGGACATGCGTACTTCGCTCCAGAAGTTCATCGAGACGCAGAAGGACATGGACCGCTCCAGGCGCGACCTGGAATTCTCTCGCAGTATCCAGCTGGGTATTCTTTCGAAGAACGAGGTGGAAGAGGGTTGTGCCGACAACCGCCATGCGCTGGCCCCGTTCCTGCTACCTGCGCTCGATGCCGGTGGCGACTACTACGACTTCTTCAAGCTGGACGACGACCATCTTCTCGTCTTGATTGCCGACGTGGCGGGCAAGGGCGTTCCGGCGACGCTTGTGATGATGGTGTCGCGTATCGTGATCCGCACGCTTGCTCTGCACCACACATCTGTATCGGAGATATTCAACGAGACGAACGACGGGCTCATGAGCCACAACAGGGACCAGTTGTTCGTGACGGCGTGGATGGGCATTATCGACTTGCGCACCGGACACATGGAGTTTGTCTCGGCGGGCCACAAGGCTCCGGCGATACGCCGCAAGGACGGCTCCGTGGCGTTCGTGAACAGCGTTCCCGATGTAGCGCTCGTGGTGAAGGAAGACTTTAGCTACAATACGCAGACGCTGGACCTGAATACGGGCGATACTTTGTTCATGTACACCGACGGCCTGACCAATGCAAGGAATGCGGCCGGCAAGATCTTCGGCAAGGACGAACTGCTCCGGGCCCTTGCAGAAAGCGGCAACCGCGCTCCCGCAGAAATAAACAGCTTTATGAAGGAACGCCTGGATCGCTTTACGGGCGATGCACCGCAACTGGACGACATCGCCATGTTGACGCTTCGTTACGACGGTGTGGCGGAAAATTCGTAAGGGCTGCAACAAATTTAGTGAGGATATCATGGAGATAGTCAAGACTCGCAAGGATGTAACGATGATGCTCGCTATCGAGGGGCGCCTGGATTCGCTGACCTCACCGCAGCTTGAAGCCGAGATTGTCGGGAAGCTGGATGGCGTGGCGCACCTTATCTTTGATTTGTCGAAGCTTACGTTCATATCTTCGTCGGGACTGCGCGTGCTGCTCCTTACACAGAAGATTATGGACACTCAGGGCTCCATGACCATCAGGAACCTGCCGCAGGAGTTTCGCGAGTATTTTGACGAGACGGGTTTTAGCCGCGTTATGCGGATTGAATAGGCGAGCGCATTGATATTTTTCGCTCCCCGAGTGTGATAAATGTCGCATTTTTGCGTAAAAATGGCGTTTTTAACTTGTATGGGGCGCTTGTCGCGTGGACAAAACGTCCACGAAGAATTATGAGGAACCATGTTTTTTCTATTTTACATTAGGTAATTTAGAGAGTGATGGTTACTTTTTCGGACATAGCGGACTACCGCGATTTCTTGAAGGACTACTACGAACGCCGCAAGGCCGAGATGCCCTTCTACAGCTACCGCATGATGGGCGATAAGCTGGGGCTGGATTCCAGCTACCTCTATCGCGTGCTGCAAAAGAAGCAGCACCTCCCGGCACATGCGTTGCAGGCGGCCAAGGAGATATTGGCCCTGAGCGGCCGCGAGGCCGAGTATTTCGATTTGCTTTTCTCTGCCGCAGTCAGCAAGGACAAGGCGAAGAAAGAAGAATTGATGGCGAAGGCGCTCTCCCTTCGCGATGTCGAACGCCACAGCCTCCAGGCGGCCGAACTCAAGCTGCTCGAGAACTGGTGGATCCCTGCCGTGCGCGCCTACCTCGACCTGAATGGCGGCGTGGTGAACGTGAAGCAGATTGCAAAGGATATTTGCCCGCCCATTTCCGAGGAACAGGTGACCGAGGCCATCGAGATTCTCAAGGAAGTCGGCCTGGTCAAGAAACTCGCGAGCGGTAGACTGGCACTGACGGATGCCCACCTCACCGTGGGTGGTCCCGAAAAGGCTCAGGCGGTCCGCAAATTCCAGCGTCAGGTACTCTCGCTTGCAAGCGATTCCCTGGACAATGTGCCCGTAACCGAGCGCAATGTGTCTACTCTTACCCTCTCTGTTGACCAGTCCTGCTTCGAGGATTTGGGCGATATGTTGAGGGAATTCCGCAGACTAGTGCAAAAACGCGTTGACGAATCCAAGAATTCCGACCGTGTTATGCAACTTTCTATGGCATTTTATCCGGTCGCCAAAAAAGGAGGCTTCCCCGAAAATGCTATAATGGGGGAAGGCGCAGGAGATAAAAAATGATGAATAGGGTGTGGAAATTAGGGTTAGCGGCATTGGGTGGGGCCCTTGTCGCTTGTTCCGGCGGAGACTCGAACGGGGTCGCCGGTTCGTCGATGGAAACGGAGAACTCCATCGCCCTTTCCGTTCAGCTCGCCGATGGGTCACCGGCGGCGCGTGTTAAGGTTATTGTTCGCCCCGACAGCTACTTGGCTGGGGCGGATTCCGTCGAAGGTTCCCTCGTAGAAGAGAACATGAACTTCGAGACGGATTCTACGGGTAAGCTTATTCTGGACAATCTTGGCTACGGTAGCTATATCGTGGAAGCCAGGAACGATTCCCTGAAGGGCGCTTCCAAGTTCAACTACAGGTCCTGGCAGACCGACGGTGGCCGTGTGTCCCTGCACTTGGGTAAGCCGGGTGCGGTTTCGGGCCAGGTGCTGGTTGAAGACGATACGGATGCTTCTGAGGTTACGGTGGCGGTCCAGGGTCTTGATTATAGTGCTTCTGTTGACGGCATGGGCAACTTCGAGTTCGAGTCGCTCCCCGCTGGCTATTTCGAGATGGTCGCCTTCGTGCAGGCCGATAGCGTTGTCGAAGACGAAAAGGGCAAGAAGGGCAAGGTGAAGGTCATTCGCAAGCTCGGGTCCACCATTGCGTCCATTATTGCCGGTCAGGAACGCGCAGTGCTGATTGACACTCGTCCGCACGACTCGCTCCCTTACTTTGTCTTTGAAGATTTCGAAGATGGTATCGATCAGTGGCATGTCAAACACTCGGACGATGCTCGGGGAAGTATTGAAATTGTGGATGCCGGCCTTGGCCGCGAAGGCAAGGCTGCGCATTTCACAAGTGTTAACGATTCCGCATACAACTGGGTCCTGATGGGCCGTTCGCTGGGCGGCATGGTCGACATGAGCAACCTGGATTCCATCGTGTTCTGGGCCCGTGCCGATGCGGTTAAGGATACTACCAAGCACAAGTACGTCTCGTTCTCGTTCGACATGAACCTCGACAGCGCTTCCGAGGAGGAAAGCGGCAAAGCCTGGATGCATATCGACGTGGATACGGTCTGGAACCGTTACGTGGTGGTGCCCAGCAAGCTCCAGAAGCCCGATAGCAACAAGACGGGTGGCAACCTCGGCTGGGATGTCGTAAAGCACTATATTACCGATATTTCCATCTTCGGCGGTACGGGCGGCGAGTTCTGGATTGACGATATCGAGGTGTTCGGTTATTCGAAATTCGTGGCCAGGAAACCCGATAAGTGATTATCCTGTAAGTATTTTGACAATTTGGTAATAGAATGTGCTGTGACCTACAGCACATTCTTTTTATTTGAAAATATTTTAAAGGCGTATGGGATGGGTTTGTGGCGCTTTCGGTATAGGCGTTCTGCCCCTCCTTTAAAGGAGATGTTATGAAAGCGTGGAACAGTGTGGGTACGCTCTGTCTTGCTGCAGGGCTTGTTTCCTTCGGCTTTGCCGATAACCCGATTTCCTCTTATCACTATCTCGCGGACCCGGCCGCCTTCGGCACGGATTCCACGTTCTATATCCTTACGGATACTGACGATGAAAGCCCGAATACGGGCGAGAACGATTACACAATCCGTTCTCTCTACATTCTCAGTTCCAAGGACATGAAGAACTGGACGGACCATGGCATGGTGCTCAGCCATGACCGCGAGGTTTCCTACATCAAGAATATCTGGGCTCCGGGCATTGCCGTTGTTGATGGCGTGTTCTACCTGATTTACCCCAACGGCGCAAGCGGTGTGGGCATCGTGTCTTCCAAGGACGTTGCCGGTCCGTATCACGACCCGGTGGGCAAGCTCCTCGTGGGTAACGGTGGCGTTACCGGCTGTGACGGCATCTCCTGGTGCTTCGATCCGGCCATCTTCATCGACGACGACGGCAAGTCCTACATGACATTCGGTGGCGGTAGCGGCGGTAGCCGTGGTTACGGCAACAACTTCGACTTGTTTGAATTCAGCAAGCTTTCTTACGACAAGGTCGAACTCAACGTGAACTCCAAGACGGCTCTCCAGGGCGCCAACAGGTCGTTCGAAGCCTCTTACATCCACAAGCGCAACGGCACTTATTACCTGAGCTACAACGACCAGAGCCAGGTTATCAGTTATGCGACCTCTAAGAATATCAAGGGCCCCTACACGTTCGTAGGGACGGTGATTGAAAACCCTTCCAAGATTAACGGCAAGGGCGGCAACAACCACCACGGCTTTGCTGAATTCAAGGGCAAGTGGTATGCCGTCTATCATGAACGTCGCCTGGTGATGGCTTCCGAAAAGCCGAATCTTACCAACGGTCAGGCTCCTACCACGACGGGTAACCACAGAAGCGTGTCTGTCGATGAACTCACCTGGAACGGCGACAAGATGAACACCGTGAAGTTTACGGAATCGGGCCCGGCACAGGTGGGCAAGTTCGACCCCTACCAGACTTACAAGGCTCTCACGAGTTCCAAGCAGCGTAACGTGCGCAGCCGTACGGACTACACCAAGGGCCAGCCTGTTGTGCATGTGTTGACTCCACTTGCTTCCAAGGAATCTTGGATTCGCGTGAGTGGCGTAGACTTCGGTAACGGTGCCGAAAACCTCCGTATCAAGGCTGCAAGCGTGGCCGATGGCAACAAGGTTGAAATCCATAAGGGTAGCGTCACCGGTACGCTGGCAGGCTCTTGCGAACTTGCAAAGACCAGCGGCTGGAACTCCTATACCGATAACGATTGCGCCATGACGGGCCTTAGCGGCGAGGTGGACGAACTCTTCTTCGTGTTCAAGGGCTCCAAGGACTCTACCATGGGCATTCTTGAATGGGAATTTCAGGGCACCAAGCGCGAACCTGAACCGCAGACCCCGTTCGGCGGCAAGGCCTGGGCGATTCCGGGCAAGATCGAAATGGAAAACTTCGACGAACCGGGTTATGGCGCCGGCAACGATTCCTACTCTGAAGACGACGCCGATGACCATGGCGCCGAAAGCAACGGCGGCAAGAGCTATCGCGAAGGCACTGGCGTCGACATTTACAAGAAGGCGACCGGTTACGTGGTGGGCTACAACCGCGTGGGCGAATGGTTGGAATACACCATTGAAGTGGCGACTGCCGGCGATTACACCATGTATGCCGCCGTGGCTTCCGCCAATGCGACCTCCAGCTTCCAGCTGGCTATCGACGGCGAGAACATTTCCGATGAAATCGCTGTCCCGCAGGCCAGTGCCGGCGAAGACAACTACGATGACTACAACAAGGTCAAGGCCAACGTGAAGCTCGCTGCAGGCAAGCATATCCTCCGCTTCACCGTGACCGGCGACTGGATGGACATCGACTACATCAACTTTGTTGCGGGCAAGGACGCCGAGGACACCGACCCGATTGGCGGCGGTACGGATGCGATCGGGAGCAAGGTGGCGTTCAAGGCCCTGCAGTACACGGCTTACCGTGTGTTCGACCTGAGCGGCAAGATGCTCGGCAAGGTTGACCTGAACGGCGTGAAGGCCTCCGACGCGCTCAAGGCCGCTGGCTTTGGCAAGGGCATCTACATGCTCAAGCAGGTTGATGGTGGCAAGAAGTTTATGGCCAGGTTGACGAAATAAGGCCAAAAAGAGTCCCTAAACACCACACATCCAGACCGACGCTTTTCCGGCGTCAAAAAGGCACCTCGGGGGTCCCCGGGGTGTTTTTTTTGCGAAAAAAGCCGTTTTTTCGGGTTTGTGGACAAAAAGTCAATGGAACATTTTGCCTTTGCTGGCCTAAAAGCACCTTTTTGCGGTAAATTATGTAATGGATGGGCTGTAATGGTGCAGCCTAAAAATTGGATGTGGAAATGAAAAGAACTTCTATCAAGATGTTCGGCTTGGCTCTTGTAGGTTGCCTTGCCGCTCCGGCTCTTGCCGACAACCCCCTTTCAACTTACCATTACTTGGCAGACCCTTCTGCGGCATCTGACGGAGATACCTTCTACGTCTTGACAGATGTCGATGACTACAGCCCTCAGGAGAATTACAACTACGATATCGTGGGTCTTAACGCATTTTCCTCCCAGGACATGAAGAACTGGACCGACCACGGTATGATCTTCAGGTCGAAGCGTGAATTCGGGGACTACCCGAACAATACCTGGGCTTCGGGTATCGCAGTCCATAAGGGCCGAATCTACATCGTTTATCCTAACGGCGCGAGCGGCGTGGGCATGATTACCGCCACTAGCATCGACGGTCCCTATACTGACCCCGTCAAGGAAACTCATGGCGTCAACTACATCGCGGCCAGTTATGGTTCTAGCGTGATTGGTAGCTGCGACCAGATCGCCCACTGCTTTGACCCGGGTATCTTCATCGAAGAAGACGGTACGGGCTATGTGATTTTCGGTGGTGGTCAGAACAACAACCGTCCGTACGGAAATAACCTGGACATTATCAAGTTTACCGAAAGCAACGGCAAGATTACTATCGACAAGAATTCCCTGAAGCGTATCGATGCTAAGGGTTCTTTCGAAGCCCCCTATATCCATAAGAAGGATAACAAGTATTACCTGAGCTTCAATACGCAGCCGCAGGTAATCGATTACGGCATGTCTGACAACATTACAGGCCCCTACACGTTCGTCGGAACGGTGATTCCGGGAATCAGTTCCGTGCCCGATGCTCATAACGAGGGCGGTAACAACCACCAGGGCTTTGCTCCGTTCAAGGGCAAGTGGTATGCCGTGTATCACGACCGCCGCCTGGTCACCGCAGATGAACATCCGGGTTCCTGCACCCAGTCTGGCCAGTGCACTAATTCGCCGAACAAGGAAAACCACAGAAGCGTGTCTATCGACGAACTCACCTGGAATGGCGACAAGATGAACAAGCTGACCTTCACCCGCGAAGGCCCCAAGCAGATTAAGAACTTCGACCCGTACAATACCTACAAGGCTCTCACCAGTTCCAAGCAGAGGAACGTGCGTAGCCGTACCGACTGGACCAAGGGCAAGCCCGTGGTGCATGTGCTGACTCCGCTAGCCACCAAGGAATCGTGGATCCGCGTAAGTGGCGTGGACTTCGGCAATGGCGCCCAGAACCTCCGCATCAAGGCGGCCAACGTGGGCGATGGCAACAAGGTCGAAATCCATAAGGGTTCTGTGAGCGGAACGCTTGCCGGTACTTGCGAACTTACGAAGACCGGCAACTGGAACACCTATGCCGATAACGATTGCGAGATGAGCGGCCTTAGCGGTGTCGTCGATGAACTCTTCTTCGTGTTCAAGGGCTCCAAGGACTCTACCATGGGGCTTATCGAATGGGAATTCCAGGGCACCAAGCGCGAACCTGAACCGCAGACCCCGTTCGGCGGCAAGGCCTGGGCGATTCCGGGCAAGATTGAAATGGAAAACTTCGACGAACCGGGTTATGGCGCCGGCAACGATTCCTACTCCGAAGACGACGCCGATGACCATGGCGCCGAAAGCAACGGCGGCAAGAGCTACCGCGAAGGCACTGGCGTCGACATTTACAAGAAGGCGACCGGTTACGTGGTGGGCTACAACCGCGTGGGCGAATGGCTGGAATACACCATTGAAGTGGCGACTGCCGGCGATTACACCATGTATGCCGCCGTGGCTTCCGCCAATGCGACCTCCAGCTTCCAGCTGGCTGTCGACGGCGAGAACATTACCGATGAAATCGCTGTCCCGCAGGCCAGTGCCGGCGAAGACAACTACGATGACTACAACAAGGTCAAGGCCAACGTGAAGCTCGCTGCAGGCAAGCATATCCTCCGCTTCACCGTGACCGGCGACTGGATGGACATCGACTACATCAACTTTGTTGCGGGCAAGGACGCCGAGGACACCGACCCGATTGGCGGCGGTACGGATGCAATCGGGAGCAAGGTGGCGTTCAAGGCCCTGCAGTACACGGCTTACCGTGTGTTCGACCTGAGCGGCAAGATGCTCGGCAAGGTTGACCTGGCCGGCACTAACGCCTCCGCGGCTCTCAAGGCTGCTGGATTCAACAAGGGCGTCTACATGCTTCAGCAGGTGAACGGCAACAAGAAGTTTATGGCCAGGTTGACGAAATAAGGCCAAAAAGAGTCCCTAAACACCACACATCCAGATTGGCGCCTTATCGGCGTCATTAAAAACTCCTCGGGCTGTTCCGGGGAGTTTTTTGTTGTAAAGACTCGATTTTTGTGAAAAAAAACGGCAATTTTGCTTTTGTCACTATTGACAAAAAATCAATGGAATGTCGGTTTTTGAAAGGAAAAAAAGCCTTTTTTGGGGATAAATTATAGAGTGGAAGGACAGCAGTAAAGCGTCTTTCAAAATGGGATGTGTATATGAAAAAGAATTGTATGGGAAAATTCGGCCTGGTTGCCGTGGGATTTTTCGCCACGGCAGCCTTGGCCGACAATCCGATCTCCAGTTACCACTACCTGGCAGACCCGGGTGCAGCCTCCGACGACACGTATTTCTACGTGATTACCGACTCCGATGACCCGGCTGTGGCAAACGCTAGCGGTTATGACATCAAGGCTCTTTACGGCTTCCGTACCAAGGACATGAAGAACTGGACCGACTTCGGCATCATCTACGATGCGCGCAAGGTGGACGGTATTGGCGATATCTGGGCTTCCGGCATTGCGGTGAACCCCAATGACCACAGGCTCTACATCGTGTTCCCCGATGGCGGTGGTGGCGGTATCGGCCTTATCGGCGCCGACAGCATTGCCGGCCCGTGGACAAACCCTGTTTCGGGCAACAAGAAGCTCATCAACAACTGGGGTGGTGGCCTTGCGGACTGCGACGGCATCGGCTGGTGCTTTGACCCGGCAATTTTCTTCGATGACGATGGCCAGGGCTATTTCACCTTTGGTGGCGGTAGCAGCGATTCCCGCCCGGCAAATAACGACAACAACGACATCTTCAATATCTACAAGCTGAACAAGGATATGAAGGGCTTCGATGTTAGCTCCAAGACCCACCTGAAGATTGGTGGTCCGAAGGCCATGGAAGCTTCTTACATCCACAAGTACAAGGGTAACTACTACCTGTCTTACAGTACGGCCGACCTGCGCATTGCCTACGGCATGTCGAGCAATCCCATGGGCCCTTACACCTACAAGGGAATCTTCATGGGTAACCCGAGCATTGGCGGCCAGAACATCAACGCGAATAACAACAACCATCATGGCATTGCCGAATTCAAGGGCCACTGGTATGTTGCCTACCATGACCGCCGCATTGCGAACGGTTACGACGGCCTCGAGAAGATTCCGGCCGAAGACGGCAAGGCGAACCCGACTCCTGCTTACCACCGTAGCGTGAGCGTGGATGAATTCTACTACAACAATGACGGCACCATGAAGGAGCTGACCTTCACGAAGGAAGGCCCGAAGCAGATCGAGAACTTTGACCCGTACGACTGGTACCCGGCACTCACCAGCTCCAAGCAGAAGGGCATCCGTAGCCGTTCTAACTGGAGCCCGGGCAAGGTTGCCGAACACCTGTTGCTCCCGCTTTCTTCCAAGGAATCCTGGATTCGCGTGAGCGGTGTTGACTTCGGTACGGCAGCGACTGGATTCGTTGTGCAGGCGGCAAGCACCGCCGACGGCGACAAGATTGAAATCCACACGGGCTCTGCGACGGGTACGCTCGCGGGCACTTGCACGCTCAAGAATACCGGCAACAAGAACACCTACGCCGAAAACAAGTGCGAAGTCGAAGGCCTCAAGGGCATTGTCGACCAGGTGTTCCTGGTGTTCAAGGGCAGCAGGGATTCCACCATGGCTATCAAGGCCTGGGGCTTCGAGGGCAGCGGCACGACTCCTCCCGAACCGCAGAAGCCGTTTGGCGGCAAGGCCTGGGCTGTCCCATGCAAGATCGAGGCCGAAAACTTTGACGAACCGGGTACGGGTCGCGGTGGCGATGTGGATTCCTACAACGAAAGCGATTCCGAGAACCACGGCGATAGCGACTACCGCGATGGTACCGGCGTAGACCTGTACAAGAAGGCGACTGGCGTCGTGGTGGGCTACAACACCGAAGGCGAATGGCTCGAATACACCATCAACGTGGCGAAGGCCGGCGATTACACGCTCTATGCCGCGGTTGCTGCCGCCGGTAGCACCTCCAGCTTCAAGTTCTCCCTCGACGGCACGGACATCACCGATGAAATCCCGGTCCCGGCCGCTAGTTCGGGCGAAGAAAATTACGAAGACTACAACAAGGTCCAGGCCAACATCACGCTCCCCGCGGGCGAACATGTCCTGAGGCTCACGGTTGTCGGCTCCTGGTTCGACATTGACTACTTCAACATTCTTGAAGGCAAGAACGCTCCGGATACCGAACCCATCGGCACGACTTCCCTCCAGAACCAGGTTGCATTCAAGGCCCAGCAGTACGAAACCTACCGCGTGTTCGACCTGAGGGGTTCCTTGGTAGGCACTGTCAGCCTGAACGGTGCGAAGGTGAGCGACGTGCTGCGTGCTGCAGGCTACACGCAGGGCGTGTACATGCTCCGCTCCGTGAACGGTGGCAAGAAGTTCATGGCGAAGGTTGCAAAATAAAGTTTACTGCACATCCAGTAAAAAAACGCTAATCAGGCGTTAGGAAAACACCCTGGAACGATTGTTCCGGGGTGGTTTTTGTGAAAAAAAACGTTTTTTCCGCCGTTGTGGACAATACGTCAATGGATTTTGGCTGGAATGCTGTAAAAAATGCCCCTATAAAGGGTAAATTATAGAACGGTGAAGGCCGTAATGGTGCGGTCGAAAAGGGATGTTTAACATGAAAAAGATTTCCATGGGAAAGCTTGGTTTGGCTCTCGCGTTTGGCCTTGTGGGCTCAGCGCTGGCCGATAACCCGATTTCAACTTATCATTACTTGGCAGACCCCGGTGCGGCCGCCGACGATGAATACTTCTACATCATCACGGACTCCGATGACCCGGCTCCTTATAATTCCGGCTCATACGAGATTTTTGCTCTTTATGGCTTCCGCAGTAAGGATATGCAGAACTGGACCGACTTTGGCATCATTTACGATTCCCGCAAGGTGAATGGTATCGGCGCTATTTGGGCATCCGGTATTGCTGTGGACCCCAAGACTGGAACGCTCTACATCGTGTTCCCTGATGGCGGTGGCGGCGGTATCGGCTACATCAAGGCGCCCGGTATCGATGGCCCGTGGGAAAATGCCGTGGGTAACGGCAAGTCCAAGCTTATTGGTGGCTCCGGTCTTATCGGTTGCGATGGCGTTTCCTGGTGCTTTGACCCGGGTATCTTTATCGATGACGACGGCACTACCTACGTCACGTGGGGTGGTGGCGAAAGCAATAGCCGCCCGAACACCGACAACTTCGATGTCGTGAAGTTGAACGATGCGAAGAACGCTCCGGTCGGTAACGGTAGCCACGTGAAGGTGAACAACTTGCCGACCCGCAAGATGCTAGAGGCGTCCTACATTCACAAGCACGATGGCAAGTACTACTTCTCGTACAGTACCGGTTGGCAGCAGGGCGCTCCGACGATTGACTACGGCATAGGCTCAAGTCCCATGGGCCCCTTCACCTGGAAGGGCACCATTCTTGGCGACCCGAGCATGAACGGCAAGAGCATCAACGGTAACAACAACCATCACGGTATTGCCGAGTTCAAGGGCCATTCCTACGTGGTGTACCATGATCGCCGTATTGCCAAGGGTTTCAACGGCCTGGAAATTATTCCTGCCGACGACGGCAAGCCTAACCCGAACGAAGGCTACCACCGCAGCGTCTCTATAGACGAGATGTTCTACAATGCCGACGGTACTATCAAGCAGGTGACTTGCACGAACGAAGGCCCGAAACAAATCGAAAACTTCGACCCGTACGACTGGTACCCGGCGCTCACGAGTTCCAAGCAGAAGGGCATCCGCAGCCGTTCCAACTTTGTGCAGGGCAAGAAGGCCGAACACGTGTTGATTCCGCTTTCTTCCAAGGAATCCTGGATCCGCGTTTCGGGTGTTGATTTCGGTACTGCCGCGACTGGCTTTACGGTCGAGGCTTCTAGCGCTGCCGATGGCAACAAGATTGAAATCCATACGGGTTCTGCGACGGGTACGCTCGCCGGCACCTGCACGCTCAAGAATACCGGCAACAAGAATACCTATGCCGAGAACAAGTGCGAAGTTTCTGGCCTCAAGGGCATTGTGGACCAGCTGTTCCTCGTGTTCAAGGGCTCTCAGGATTCTACGATGTACGTGAAGGCTTGGGGCTTCGAGGGTAGCGGTACGACTCCTCCCGAACCGCAGAAACCGTTCGGCGGCAAGGCATGGGCTGTCCCGGGCAAGATTCAGGCCGAAGACTTCGACGAACCGGGTACGGGTCGCGGTGCTGGCCTGGATTCCTACAATGAAAGCGATGCCGAGAACCATGGCGACAGCGATTACCGTGATGGCACGGGTGTAGACCTGTACAAGAAGGCGACAGGCGTCGTGGTGGGCTACAACACCGAAGGTGAATGGCTGGAATACACCATCAACGTGGCGAAGGCCGGCGATTACACGCTCTATGCCGCAGTTGCCGCTGCCGGTAGCACCTCCAGTTTCAAGTTCTCGCTCGACGATGAGGACATCACCGACGAAATTGCTGTCCCGGCTGCATCCGCTGGCGAAGACAACTACGATGACTACAACAAGGTCAAGGCGAACATCAAGCTTCCGGCTGGCGAGCACATCCTGAGGCTCACGGTTGTCGGCTCCTGGTTCGATATTGACTATTTCAATATTCTCGAAGGCAAGGATGCTGAAGATACCGAACCGATCGAAACGACTTCCCTCCAGAACAAGGTTGCGTTCAAGGCCGTGCAGTACGATACCTACCGCGTGTTTGACCTGAAGGGCAAGCAGGTGGGTTCCGTGAAACTCGATGGCGCAAGTGTGGGTGAAGCCCTCCGTGCGGCCGGATTCAGCAAGGGCGTTTACATGCTCCGCGCTATGGACGGCGGCAAGAAGTTTATGGCCAGGGTGGCAAAATAAGGCCAAAAAGAGTCCCTAAACACCACACATCCAGTTGGCACCGAAAGGTGCCGCAAAAACACCTTGGAGCATTTGCCCCAGGGTGTTTTTTTATGTGAAAAACGGCGAATTTTAGCCCTTTTCACGGTTTTGCTTGTTGCCAAAACGTAAATGGAATAATTTCACTTGGAAGGCTTTTGGGCCCTTTTTGCATGTATCTTTAGACTATGGGACCGCAATCCTGCGGATTTCTGTTTGGAAAAGGTATGGTATGAAACACGTTTGGAAACAGCTGGCGATTGCGGGCGCTTTTGCATCGACTGCTTTTGCCTCGACGGTTACTGTCGATGTCACTGATGAACATCAGGTCATTCGCGGTTTCGGCGGCATGGTGCACAACGAATGGCAGGGCGGTGGTGGTCTTTCCGAAGCCGATGCCAAGATTGCTTTCGGTACGGGCGACGGCACGATCGGCCTCAATACGCTCCGTATTCCGGTTTACGCGAACTCTAGCAGCTTTAACAAGGAAGTGAACGCCGCGAAGTACGCGAAGAAGTATGCCGGCGATGACTTTATCTTGTATGCAACTCCGTGGACTTCCCCGTATGCGGGCGCGAACCAGCACATGTCTTCTTCCAATTACCAGAAGTACGTGGATCACCTGAACAGCTTTACGGCGTACATGAAGGAACAGGGCGTTCCCCTGGATGCAATCTCCATCAGCAACGAACCGGACTGGTGTGGTGAATGGGCCTGCTGGAGTGCCGACGAAATTTACAACTTTACTAAGGGCTATGCCGATCAGATGCGCAAGAACGGCACCAAGGTGATTTCTACGGAATCGTTCCGTTACGACAAGAACCTTTACAACAAGGTGTTGAACGATGCCTCCGCTCTCAAAAACTGGGATATTCTCGGTGCGCACTTCTACGCTTCCGAAGCCAGCACTCAGGATAACTTCTTCGAATATTCCCTGGCCGACCAGAAGGGTGTGGAACGCTGGATGACGGAACACTACACTGAAAGCCAGGGCAGCGGTAACGACTGGCGCGTGGTCCGCAATACGGGTGACCAGGCGAACCAGAACAAGCGCGATACCGTGCGCGCCATGGACGTGGGTTACGAAATTTTCCGTGGGCTTGCCATCGGTAACTTTAGCCAGTACACCTGGTGGTACATCCGCCGCTGCTATGGCCTTATCATGGAAAAGGACTTTGGCAACAAGCTCAGCATTCCGAGCGGTGAAATTGGCAAGATCAGCAAGCGCGGTTATGTGCTTTCGCAGTACGCCCGCTTTATCCGCCCGGGTGCAGTCCGCGTGGGTGCGACTGCCAAGCCCGAAGCAAACCTGTTTGCCAGTGCCTACAAGAGTTCCGAAGGCGACTCCGTGATTGTGGTGCTCGTGAACCGCGACTATAAAAATACCAAGACGGTGACTGTGAAAGTGCAGGGAGCCGACGTTCAGTCCTTCCATGTGTACACTACCAGCGAAGCGAAGAACGCTGTGTACGAAGGCGAAGTCGAAGTTTCGAACGGCTCTGTGACCATTACCATGGATCCGGGTAACGCGACCAACAAGGATTGCATCGTGACGCTCGTGGGCGTGGGCACTCCGGCTGACCACGTTCCTCGTGAACCGTTCGGCGGCAAGGTTGCTGAAATTCCGGGCAAGATTGAAGCCGAGAACTTCGACATTCCGGGTACGGGCAAGGAAAACAAGACCTACAACGAGAATGATTCCGACGACCATGGCGCAGAAACTAACGGCGGCAAGAGCTACCGTGAAGGCACTGGTGTCGATATCTACAAGAAGGCTACCGGCTATGTGGTTGGCTACAACCAGGAAGGCGAATGGCTCGAATACACTGTGAACGTGAAGGAAGCGGGAGACTACACCTTCTTTGCTGCGGTGGCCTCCGCCAATGCGACTTCCAGTTTCAACATGACTCTTGACGGTAAGGAACTCACTGGCGATATCTCCGTGCCGAAGAACGATGGTGAAGAGAATTACGACGACTACAACAAGGTGCAGAAGAACGTGACGCTCACTGCCGGCCAGCATATCCTCCGTTTCACGGTTGTTGGTTCCTGGATGGACGTGGACTACTTCACCTTCGTGAAGGGCAAGGACGCTACCGACCCCGAACCTATTGGCGGAAACGGCGGTGGAGAAACGACGATTGCCGGCGCCAAGTTCAAGGTTCCGAACGAGACTGTGGATTACCGCATCTTCGACATGAGCGGAAGCTTCCTCGGGATTGTCCGCGCTGCAGGAATGCAGGAACTCCGTGCTGCAACGGCGAACCTCGCGAATCGTGGTGGAATGTTCGTTGCGAAATCTGCGGTGGGTGCGCTGCGTATCCGCGTCGCAAAGTAAAGTATCCTGGCTGAACTGGGTTGGTTAAAAAAAGAGCCTCGGCGTTATGCCGAGGCTTTTTTAGTTTCTTGTTTTAGAAAGTGAAGACTAGTCGTTTATCATGCGTTCGTAGAACTTGCGGTACTTGTCCTTGTCTTCGGTCTTGCGGACAGCGATGGCATCTTGCGGGTGACGGTTGAGCATGCCCGTAATCATCTGCGGGATGATGTAGCCCCATTCGTACTTGCTCTGCAGCGGCAGGAACAGTTCCTGGATGGCGTCGAGAACCGGGCGAAGGTCGTATTTCGGGTTCTTGAGGAAGCTGAGCAAAAGTTCGGTGGTGCAGTTGCCCGCGCCGCGGCCCATGCCGGACACAGAACCGTCGAGGTAGTCCACGTGGTTGATGATTGCCTGGATGGTGTTAGAGAAGGCGAGCTGCTGGTTGTTGTGACCATGGAAGCCGAACTTCTTGTTCTTCACGATACCCTTGTAGCGGGCGAGTTCCTTGTCGATGTCTTCCTGGTAGAAGGCGCCGAAGCTGTCGACGAGGTAGAGCACGTCGGCCTTGCATTCTTCTTGCACTTGGTGGAGTGCCTCGTCGAGTTCCGGACCGCGGTCACGGCTCACGGCCATGATGTTGAGCGTTGTCTCGTAGCCCATGTCGTGGAATGCGTTCACCATGCTGATGCCCTTGTCGATATTCTTCACGTAGCTTGCCACGCGGAACATCTGGTAGGGACTTTCGGCGGCGGGCTTCACGGCGTCCATGTTCACGCGGCCCACGTCGGCCATCACGGCCATCTTCATCTTGGATTCGATGCCGTCCTTCACTTTCCAGAGCAGGTCATCGTCGCAGAATTTCCAGGGGCCGTATTCCTTGGGGTCGAAAAGTTCGGGGGAGTTCTTGTAACCCATTTCCATGTAGTCGATGCCGGCTGCGGAAAGGAGTGTATAGAGGCGGCGGACGAATTCCAGGGAGAAATCGTGCTTGTTGACGAGGCCGCCGTCGCGGATGGTGCAGTCGAGGACTTTGATGGTTTCGTAGTACATGGGTATTCCTTTTGTTTGTGGGCGTAAAATTAGATTCCTGGCCTTCCAGCGTCAATAGGGAAATGGCCTTGTACCGGATTTTTTCGTATAAAATACGCAAAACATGCGTTGAATGTGGTAAAAACGCTGCTTTTGGCGGAAATTTTAGACCGTTTAATGGCGCGTTTGGCACGTCGGACAGCCTTTTGACCACGACAAAAACGTGTTTTCTGGAAAGGCCTACTCATCTTGTTCTTGCCGGAGTAGCCCCTGACAGAGGCCTGGAAGCTATAAACTACGCAAAAATTGCGTTGAATGAAGGGGGGGCTTGGGGACCCTCCAATGTATGCTTAATCACCCTTGCAAATTTTTTTGGCACGGATTGGAATTACATAATCTAGATTTCAAGACATGAAGAAGAAATCCATTTTCCGGAAAATTCCCGCCATGGCCGCTTTCGGGGCTGTGGCTTTCTCTGTGCCCGCCTTCGCGGACAACGTGTTCTACATAAACAATGCCGGCTACGACTGGGACCAGCCCATTACGATTGTGGTCAAGAGCGACCAGAATCTTGAAGGGGCCAAGTGGACTCTCTGGTATGCACCCAACGAAGGCATGACCGGAGCGTCTGTTGCGACCGGCGAAGTCGGTAAGGGTACAAACCCGGATAACTGGACAAACAACGGCAAGTTCTACGTCATCGACCTGAGCGGCAAGATTCCTTCGACGCCGTCGGAAGCGGGCGAGAAGCCCATGTCGGGCAACTACCATGTGGAAATCTCTGCGGGCAGCCCTTCCGGTTCTGCCGAGTTCTATATCGGGGCCAATACCCTCGCGCAGAAGACTCTCTCGATGGTGATGGACTACTTCTACAATGACCGTGCAACGAACCAGGCGATTGTAAGCCAGGACCAGAAGATTCCTGTCTATGGTAGCAGCGGCGTGACGCGCGATGTGCACGGCGGCTGGTACGATGCGAGCGGCGACGTGAGCAAGTACCTCTCTCATCTTTCTTACGCGAACTACCTGAACCCGCAGCAGATTCCGCTGACGGTGTGGTCGCTCGCCTTTGCGGCCGAACATATCCCGCAACTGCTTGGTAGCACTTCCACGAAGGCGAAGACAGCGGACGAGGCTGCCTTCGGTGCAGATTTTCTGGTGCGCATGCTCGATGACCAGGGATTCTTCTACATGACGGTGTTTGACAACTGGGGTTCACCCACGGGCAAGCGCGAACTCTGTGCCTTTACGGGCTCCGACGGCATCAAGAGCAAGGACTACCAGACGGCGTTCCGTGAAGGCGGCGGCATGGCGATTGCTGGCCTTGCCCGCGTGGCGCACCTTGAAGGGATGGGCATTGCGGCCAAGGGTGACTTCACTACGGCGCAGTACCTCGATGCGGCGAAGAAGGCTTACGAACACCTGGCCTCGAAGCAGAGCATTGGCGGCAATTGCGAATACTGCGATGACCACAAGGAAAACATCATTGACGACTACACGGCACTCCTCGCGGCGACGGAACTCTATATCGCGACGGGCAAGAGTCAGTACCTCGCAGATGCGCAGGCCCGTGCGGAGCACCTTGCCGGTCGCCTGAGCGATGACGGTTATTTCTGGAGCGATGACGACAAGAAGCGCCCGTTCTGGCATGCAAGCGATGCGGGCCTCCCGCTGATGGCCCTGGTGCGCTACCTGGAAGCGGAAGCCATGATCGATTACGAACCGTGCCTGGGCGGCCAGATGTGCCCGATTCCCGGGGAAGATATCATGAAGGCGGCGAGGGCCGCTGTCGAGAAGCACTTGAAGTGGCTCGTGAGCATTACGAACAAGGTAGATAACCCGTTCGGTTATGCTCGCCAGACGTACAAGACGAACAACGCCATCAAGGACGGTTTCTTTATCCCGCACGACAACGAGAGCGGTTACTGGTGGCAGGGCGAAGATGCGAGACTTGCAAGCCTTGCGGCTGCCGCGATTTATGCGGCGAATGCGCTCGAGTCGCTTGATGACGACGTGAAAAAATATGCTGCCGACCAGCTCGACTGGATTCTGGGCAAGAACCCCTACAGCACTTGCATGATGTACGGCATTGGCAAGAAGAACCCGGCCGTGTATGACGGGCAGTCCAATTACGATGCTACGCTCAAGGGCGGTATCGCGAACGGCATTACCGGCAAGAACAACGACGGTTCGGGCATTGCCTGGACCGACGACGGTGTGGGCGCCGTTGGCTTTGATGCCATGAAGGAATCGTGGCAGGTGTGGCGCTGGGATGAACAGTGGCTCCCGCATACCACGTGGTTCATGATGGCTCTCGCAACTCGTTACGACGAGAACAAGCCGTTTATCTGGAAGTTTGAACCCGATGCCGTAAAGCCGGTGCAGGTCGCTGCGGCCAGTTTCGACGTGAAACTCGCTGGCCGTACGCTTACGGTGAATGTGGCGAACGCAAAGTCTGCTGGCGTCACGGTTGTCGGGCTTGACGGCCGCAAGGTGACATCGGGTGCCTTGACCGCGGGCCGCGCGACGTTCAACCTGGAAAGCCTGCAGGGCGGAGTGTACCTGGTGAAGGTCGAGGGGCTTGGCGCCAAGAAAATCGTGGTCCGCTAGGGGCTGCCGCAGGTAAATCGCTAAAAACGGGGCTTTTTCGCTCAATTCGGGGTCGCTTAAGGCCCTGAATCTTTTTTTTACACGGAAAAACGCTTTTTTCTTTTGGTTTTATTCGGTTTTGAACATATATTATGTCAGAAGAGTGAGGTTTGGTGTATATATGAGTTTCTTCAAGACCCTTTCGTGTTTTTCGTTTATAGCCCTGTCGTTCTGTGCAAGTGCTTTTGCTGCGTCAGCCTACCCGGGCCTCATGGAATCCAGACAGCCCGATGGCTCCGTGGTGCAAATCCGCAAGGTGGGTAACGAGCATTTCCATTACATTGTTTCCGAAGACAGCGAGCTTGTTGCGCGCGATAGCCTCGGTTACTGGAACTATGCCGATGAAAATGGCAAGCCTACGGGAATGCGCTTCCACAAGCGTGGCGAACGTGGCGACAAGGAACGCCGTTTTAACGAGAAGCACGATTCGAAAAAGATTCTTGAAAAATTCCTGAAAAAGAAACACGAAAGGAAACGCTCTCTGCGTAGGAGCGAGGAATCTCAGGAAGACCAGCCCGATACGACATCCTATACCCCGACATCTTTTCGCGCGGCCTCGTTTCGCGCAGCGGCGGTGAGCCCGATCGATTCCGTGACAAAGATTGCGACCCGTCCGAAGTTTACGGCGAGCATGACCCAGGGGGAGCTGCGCGGCCTTGTAATACTGGTGCAGTTCAGCGACGTCAAGTTCAAGGCGTCTGACCCGCAGGCGCAATACATCCGCTACATGAACGAGGAAGGCTACAACGAAAACGGAATGCGTACAAGTGTGCGCGATTACTTTGTCTCTAATTCCATGGGGGTATTCCAGCCCTATTTCGATGTGGCCGCTCCGGTGACCCTTTCCAAGACGTGCAGCTATTATGGAAGCCAGGATTACCCGGACGAGGCGTTTGTCGAGGCTATCGATTTAATCAGGAAGCGTGGCGATGTCGATTTTAGCAAGTACGACAATGACGGTGACCACTACGTGGATTTTGTGTACATGATATATGCGGGAATAGGCGCTGCAGATACGGATAACCAGAACGTGATTTGGCCGCAGGCAGTAACCTTTGACCCCATAAGTGTCGGCAACCGCTACTACCTATACAAGTTTGCGTGCTCCAACGAAATCAGCGGGAATGCCTACATGCTGTATGGCTCGTCGACCAAGACGCTTGCAGGAATTGGCCTGTTCGTGCATGAGTACAGCCATGTGCTCGGGCTCCCGGATTTTTACGACACGGGGAACATGAACAATCAGGCGACTCCGACGATTTGGGACCTGATGGACCTGGGGGAATACAATTCGTATGCGGATAACACCTACCTTACCGGCACGGCTCCTCCGAGGCTTACCGCTTATGAGCGTTATTCGCTCGGGTGGCTTAACCCGCGCGTACTTGCCAAGGAAAACGGCGAGATTACTTTGTATGGCATAGACAAGAACGATGCCATCCTTATTCCGACATCGGACAAGAACGAGTTCTACATGCTTGATTTCCGGGCAAAAAACGATGAGGTTTCGCCGTTCCCGAGCAGCGGCATGCTTGTATGGAAAATCATCTACAATTCTACCGCCTGGAAAAACAATGCGGTCAACGTGAACGGCCTGTACCGCATGAACCTGATCCGTGCCGATGGCGATTACCAGATGGATTCGCGGAGCCGCTCGGTTCTCGATGACAAGTACCTGAAGGGAGATCCGTTCCCGGGTCGCAAGAACGTGGTGGAGTTTGGCGGCTTTGTGACGTATGCGGGCGATAGCCTGGGACTTCGCATATACGATATTACGGAGACGGATTCCACGGTCACCTTCAAGGTGAAGTGGAAAGGCGTTGCAGATGTGATTCCTTCGAGTTCGTCTGTTCCCGCGAGCAGTTCTTCGAGCGAGGTCCTTGTCGAAAGTAGCAGTTCCGCTATACCGCCGAGCAGTAGCAGCGTGTTTGCGGTTTCGAGCAGCAGTGTGCAGAGTTCCAGCAGTGGATTCGTGTGGCCGTTCCGCTCGAGTTCAAGTACCGTCGCGCTGCCCGATGTTGCCGCTATTGCAAATGCGGGCTCGTTACGCATGGAGGCGGGCGTGGTATACGCGAACGTGCCAGCCCCTGGCCTAAAGACCATCCGCGTGTTCGATGTGCAGGGGCACTTGCTACGCTCCGAGGTGTTTACCGGCAGTTCGTTTGTCATGGATTTGAACGCCCTGCCGCATGGCAGTTATGTTGTCCGTATCGATGCCGGCGGCGGCATGCTCAAGAAGGGTGTCTTCCGTTTTTAAGGTGTACAAACCTGTTCTGAACCGCCCCAAAGGGCGGTTTTTGCGTTTTTTAGGCATTTTTCCTTGATTCCGTAAATACTAGGCTATTGACTTTTTGTCCAAACTAAGTGTTTTTTCGTGTGAGCGAAGTCACTTTTTAGAAAGTACATTTCTTATCGGTGTAACACAGAAAGGAGTGTTTGGTTATGAAACAGTCTCTATGGACGAGTGTGTCCTTTGGCGTCGCGCTGGCTTTGTCGGCCGTTGCGGCAAATGCATTTACCCTTACCGGTACGGTGAAGGACGAAGGCGGAACGCCCGTCCAGAACGCCTCCGTGTCGCTTCTGAGCAAGGGCCTCGATACGAAGACTAATGCGAAGGGCGTGTTTACAATCCAACAGGATGACCCCGTTACCCCGGATGATTCTCTTGGCCAGGGCGAACCGTGCGTTGCTGGCACTCCGGGTTGCGAAGGCGGCTCTGACGCCATTGCACAGCAGCGTGCTTCGCTGGGTTACCTCTCCGTGAACAACGGCGTTCTCTCATTCTCGCAGAGTTCCAATTCTCCGGTGCAGGTGCAGATTTTCGACATGGTGGGTAACCGCCTCCTGAACGAGACCCTGTACGGTACGGGTACGGTCGACATGAAGTCTTCCGTGAAGGCGAAGGGCGTGTATTTTGCGCGTGTCCGCGTGGGATCTGCCCAGCAGAACTTCAGGTTCACTGCCGACGGTAGCTTCAACGCCACGTTCGGTGCGAATACCTCTGCTAAGGCCCTCCTCAAGATTGGCGAAGGTGGAAACCTGCGCATTGTCAAGGAAGGTTTCGATACCCTCAACGTGAAGCTTACCAATCTCGATACGACGCTTGCGCTCACGCTCAAGAAGCCTGCTGCGCCGGCCGCATCGCAGTATGCCTACGGTTGGGGTCTCAAGAACGATCCGGTTCCTACCCGTGGCTGCGGCAAGACCTGGAATCGTGTGAAGAGCGGTAGCTACGATTTCAAGTGGAGCAAGGGCACCCGCACCATCCGTATCGATATTCCTGACAATTACGACAACAACAAGCCGTACAAACTCATCTTCGGCATGCACTGCATGGGTGGTTGGGCCGGCGGTGTGCAGCAGGAAGGTTACTACGGCCTCAAGCCGCTCGATACCCAGAAGACGGCCATCTATGTCGCACCTGAAGGCAACGGAAACCAGGCTCCGTGGGCACAGGATGACTATCTCCTGTTCGATGAACTCCTGGCCGACCTCGAAGGCAATCTCTGCATCGACTCGAGCCGCGTGTTCTCTACCGGCTTCAGCTACGGCTCCATGTTTAGTAACGGCCTTTCCTGGAACCACCAGGATGTGCTCCGCGCCGTTGCCGTGTACGAGACTGCCGAACGCAACATTTGGCTCCCGCAGCGCCAGAACAAGGGCATTGGCTGGATGGGCGTGCTTGGCCTTGACGACAACCTCTGCACTCCCGAAATGGGACGTGCCGCCCGCGACATCATCTTGACGCTCAACTCCGAAAACGGAAAGGCGAAGAACGAGCAGGCACAAGAGGCGCAGCGCAATGCGGCCCACAAGTGCTACGACTACACGACGGTCGAGGATCGCTTCCCGGTTCGCTGGTGCACGCAGAGCGGCGGCCACATCTGGGACCACAAGGATCCGGGCCAGAACAAGTCCTGGGTGCCTGAGACCACTTGGGATTTCTTCAGCAAGTTCTAAAAATTTCACACATCCACACTCCAATAACCTTCCTGGCTTTACCGGCTGGGAAGGTTTTTTGCGTTTGCGCCCGTCGCATTTTCTATTTTTTACGGCATGGAATTCAAGCGCTTTGAAGCTTTGATGGAGATGTTCCCGCAGGTGCAGATTTTCAGCACCGAGGGTGAGGACCTGGACCGGGTCATCACGCACTTTTTGAACCAGCAGAAGAATGTCTCCACGATGTCGGAGGCGATGCAGCGGAAAATCCAGCACGCGCTGGCGCCGTTTTTCCAACAGCGATTCATTAGCCTGCACGATGACGAAGCCCCGCTTGTTAAGAACCTGCTGTTGAACAAGAAGTTCTTCTTGCAGACGGACCGCTACATAGATGATATGGCCTGGCCCGAGACCGACCCGAGCAAGATTGACGAGGCGCTATCGATTGCGGAACTTTCGCCGGAGATTCTGGAGCGTAAACTCCTGAGCCTCTCGAACGGTGAATTGCGTCGTGTGCTGCTCGCCCGCATGTGGATGGAAAAGCCCGAGTGGATTTACTTTAACGACCTGTTTGGTGGGCTAGACCCGGAATACCGCAGCCATCTTGCGGCAAGCGTGGTGGACTTGGCTAAGCGCCCGGACGTGAAGCTTGCCGTGCGCCTGGCCCGCGAAGACGAGTTGTTGCCCGAGATTCCTGCGTTCACGTATGCGGACAAGACGTTCAGGCGTTATGAAGGCGAGTTGCCGAACGTGGCGGCGAAACCCAAGTTCACGAAGGCGGAACTGACGGATTATGAGATCGTAGAACTGCAAGGAATGGAGATCCTCGGTCAAGCCGGGGATGACAAATTGGACGAAATAAGTGGAGAACGTCATTGCGAGCGTAGCGAAGCAATCCAAAAAGCAGAGATATTATTCGACCTGAAAAACGTGAATGTGCGGTTCGGCGATACGGTGGTGCTCAGGAACCTGAACTGGACGGTGCGCAAGGGCGAACACTGGGCGGTGATGGGCGAGAACGGTGCGGGCAAGAGTACGTTGCTCGGGATGCTTACCGCCGACCATCCGCAAATCTACAAGAACGATATTACTTTGTTAGGAGAACGTCCGGGACATGGTCTCAACATCTGGGACCACAAGGCGAAACTCGGGTTCTTCTCCCCGGAACTCGCTCTCCAGTACCGCGAAGACCTGGACCTCTCGGAAGTTTTGTGCACGGGCTTTACCGCGAACCTCTGCAGGGCGGACAATACCACCTGGGAAGAACGTGCGAAGGCGAAGGAATGGCTAGAATATCTGGGGTTTGCCGATATCCATGCGCGTTATCGCAGTCTCTCGCCGATTGACAAGCGTGTTGTGCTTATGGCCCGTGCCGCCATCCGTCCGCCGGAGGTTCTCTTGCTCGATGAACCGACGCAGGGCCTGCAGGGACAGTATCGCGAGAAGATTTTTAACTTGTTGCAACTGCTTTCGAAAGAGACGACGATTATTCTGGTGAGCCATTACGAAGAGGAATGGCCTCCCTGTATGACGCACCTTTTACGAATGCCTAAATTTTCGGGATGACCATGCAACTTAACGAACAAACTATCATGAGCGCCTTGCGGGCGGTCCAGGACCCGGACCTCCACAAGAACATCGTGGAACTGAACTTTGTCCAGAACCTGAAGATTGATGGCGACAAGGTGAGTTTCGACCTTCGGCTAACGACGCCCGCGTGCCCTATCCGCGACCAGTTCAAGGACCAGTGCATTGCGATTGTAAAGAGTCTTGGTGCGAGCGAGGTGAACGTGACCTTCACGGCGCAGGGCCGCGTGGGCGATAATAATTCTGCGGCACAGGCACCGAAGGTGTCTTACTTGGGCGAGGTCGCACACGTGGTCGCGGTAGCGAGCGGAAAGGGAGGCGTCGGCAAGTCTACGGTGACGGCGAACCTCGCCATGGCGCTCAGCCTCTCGGGTGCCCGCGTGGGTATCCTCGACGCCGACATTTACGGCCCGAGCATGGGCCTGATGTTCGGCATCGACAAGGCTCCCGAAGTTTTTGAAGACAATACCATTGCGCCTGTCGAAGCGAAGGGCGGCATCAGCATTGTATCCATGTGCATGTTCGCCGATAGCGACAAGGCGACCATCTGGCGCGGCCCGATGGTTTCGCAGATGATCCAGCACTTCATCCACCACGTGCGGTGGGGCAAGCTCGACTACCTGCTGGTGGACTTCCCTCCGGGAACGGGCGACATCCAGCTCACGCTTACGCAGAACTGCCCGATGGCCGGTGCCGTTGTGGTGACTACCCCGCAGGAAGTGGCGCTCGCCGACTGCCGCAAGGGGCTTGCCATGTTCGATAGCGTGGGCGTTCCGGTGGTGGGCGTCGTCGAGAACATGAGCTACTTCATCTGTGACGGCTGCGGCAAGCACCACAACATTTTCCGCGAAGGTGGCGGCGAACGCATTGCCAAGAGTTGGGGCGTTCCGCTGATTGCGAAGGTGCCACTCGAACCCGCGGTGGCCGACTGTGGTGACCAGGGCGTGCCTGCTGTGTTGCGTTACCCGAACTCGGAATCGGCGAAGGCATTTATGCGGGCGGCCGATGCCATGGTGCGCACCCTTGCGGTATTCCATTCGGAAGGTGACGGCGTGCTCAAGAACTTCAACTACAATTTCGCGGAACTGCCGGAGGAGGATGTATGATCCAGCCTAAGAAAGTTTTCCGTACCAGGGATGGCAGACTCGGGTTTGAGTGGAACGACGGTGCCCGTGGCGCATGTGGAATTCGCGAACTTCGCCTTGCATGCCCCTGTGCATTGTGTGTCGACGAACATACCGGCGAAAAACTGCTTGACGAATCCACCGTTCCTGCCGATATAAAGTTAGAGAGGGTGCAGTCCATTGGCCGCTATGCTGCGGGGCTAACCTTCAGCGATGGTCACAACTCGGGAATTTACCCTTACGATAAATTGAGAGAATTGACGAAAAACGCGTAAAAAGCCATATTTGTTTGACCGAAAGGTTATGGATGATTGATAGGTGTAAAGTTTATGAGTGATTTTAACGAAGCGCTTTATTTTCGCGACTTGAATCGCTACCCGACCCTCTCCCCGCAAGAGGAGATGGCCCTGTTGACGATTATCAGGTCCGACGAGAGTGAAGAAATCCGCAAGTCGGCCCTGCAGCGGCTGATTCGTGGCAACCTGCGCTTTGTTGTCAGCGTGGCTCGCAAGTACCAGGGCCGCGGACTTGCTCTGCTCGACCTCATCAACGAAGGCAACCTCGGCCTTTTCAAGGCGGCCAAGCGCTTCGACATGGAAAAGGACGTGAAGTTCATCTCTTATGCCGTGTGGTGGATCCGCCAGTCTATCCAGAAGGCGTTGTTTGAACAGGTGGGCTCGGTTCGCATTCCGCCCAACAAGCTGGCCTTGGTGAATCGCTTCAAGCGCGCACTGATGCTCAACGGCGGCGACTACGACAAGACTATTTCCATGGAAGAGTTCGCCCCGTTCGAAAAAGACATTGTCGAGGTGATGGAAAAGATTGTCGACATTTCGCTCGATGCGCCTATCGGCGAAGACGTGGGCGGTGGCGGCACCGATTCGGTGAGCACGCTCATGGATGTGCTCGGCTCCGACGGCAACCAGGACGACGACATGGAGAAGGAAGAGCGCAAGAAGCTCATCCAGGAAACTCTTGCCTCGCTCCCGCGCCGCGAAGAAGAAATTTTGCGCATGTTCTACGGTCTCGATACTGTGGAAGATACGACCCTCAAGGATATTGGCGAAGATTTGCGACTCTCTCGCGAACGAGTCCGCCAGATTAAGAACAAGACCTTGCGCCGTTTACAGAAGAGCAAGGAACACAAAGAAAAACTCGCTGATTTCCTGGAGCTTTAATGTCTCGTTCATCGGCATCGGCCCGCAAGGCTGCGTACTGGTTCCTGGCGGTTTGCTGTGGAGCGCTCCTTGCGCTAGGCGGCTTTAAGGCCTACGAGGAATTTGGCCCTTCGAAAATCTCTGTCGAGGCAGTGCCGTTTGGGCTGCCTGCTGGCACATCTGTCGTGCGCGGCGATACGCCGGACCTTGACGCGGGCTTGCCTGCGCTCCCGGTGCAAACGCAGGCCGAACTGCGGCGCGCGGTAGAACTTTCCCGCGGGGGCAACTACCAGGCGGCAATTGAGATTTTTGAAGCCATCATCATGATTTATCCGGACGTCCTCCGGGTCCAGTGGGAAGAACTTAATACTTTGTTCGAAATGGATTCCCTTTCCGACCGCGACGAGTTCCGCATGAAGCAGTTTGCCGACATGCTCCAAAACAAGTTCATGAATAGCGGCGCGGCAAGGTATATTGAGAGCCGACTCGCTTATCGCCTGTCTAACCCCACGCTTGCACAGCAGCTTGCCCAGGTCGCGGTGGAAAAGGCTCCTGCACTTTACGATGCTCGCTTGTGGTTTGCCCGCCTGTTGTTAAAGGAGGGCAGGCTCGCGCAGGCGCAGGCCGAAGCCCGTACGGCGATAAGCCTTTCATCGGGAGCCGACCCGCGTGCGTACGAGATTATGGCTCGCCTCTATCACGACCAGGGCTCGCTCGACAGCTGTTCTGCACTTGTGGAATACGCGCTCACGCAGTTCCCGGTGAACATGGAACTTCACCTGCTGCAGGGCTACCTTGCTGAATACCGCGGGCATTTCGATGCGGCGGACAAGATTTACCAGCGCATGCTAGCGTTCAACCCGAATTACCGCAAGGCGTCCGAGGCCCAGGCGACTCTCGGCGAAAAGTCTCCTCCGGGTACGGGCTCCGCGGTGAACCTTACCCCGCGTGACCGCGCCCAGATGGCGGTGGATATCCTTGCCCCGCTCGTGGAACGCTATCCCGAAAACTTGCCCCTGCGCGAGGCGCTTGGGTTAGCTTATCTGAAAGGCCGCGAGTTCGACCGTGCCCGCGCGCAGTTCCAGGAAATCCAGAAGGCGGATCCCGAGTATCCGGATATCCGCCTGCGTATTCAGGAGGCGAACGTTACCAAGCCTGCTCCGGTCTCGGCTGCAGATGGGCTTGCTGCCAACCTGAACCGCGCCCTCGACAGCATCAAGGGTGCGAACTTGCCCGCGAAGGAACACGACTTCACGACGATGCTCGGGCATTACCTTGTCCGCTATGGCGCCACTCCGGGCGAGTTCTTCAAGAAGTATGCGGTGAGCAATTTCCGCCCCATCCGCACGAACGTGTGGCAGGAATCCTTCTACGAGGCGCCTTACAAGCACACTTACACCATCGTGTTTGATTCCCTGAATCATTTCCGCGAGGTTCACGTGGTGGTGTACGATTCTTCTGCAAAGTCGAACCACATGGGAATGGCTCCCGAAATCTACTCGCGCCTGCTCAAGCAGAATTCTCGCATCTCTGGCATCGGCAGCAGCACGGGGGAGACCGCGTGTAGCGATAGCGTGGTGATTGACGCCTCCGTGTGGGAAACGCAGGACAACTTCGAGATTCTGGCCCGCATCGTGGGCAAACCTGCCGAAGTCCGTATGGTCCGTTTCGACAAGACGGCGCTCCCGCCCGGACTCAAACTCTGCGATTACATTCCGTATCTGAAGGAATTCTGATTCTGGATCAGGGCTTGGGATTCAGGGAGCGACTTCAAGTTCGTCTTGATGACCTTCAGCGCAGTGTCCGGAACCGTCTGAGCCTTGTCGCCGAACAAGAAATCTTTCCATACGGCAAACTTGCCCTTTTCGCTCGTCATCGCGACCAACATCGGTGATTTGCGCACGCTCGTGATTCACCCGGACAGCACCATCTTTACGCACGGCACCAAGGAACAAAAGGAAAACGCCGGCGTATTCGAAGGCACCATCCGCGTGAGCGTGGGCATCGAGGATATCGAAGACCTCAAGGAAGATTTCGAACAGGCAATCCAGAAAATTGATTCGTAGGTTGTTATATTTCCTCAAAGAGGCTTTATATGAACTTGACTCTTGAACGCGCAAAAGAAATCAATAAGAATCATGTGACCGAAGAATCCCTGGTGATTCATTCCCTGAACGTTTGTTATGCCATGGGTGCCATGGCGAAGCATTTTGGCGAAGATGTTGACCATTGGCAGGGCGTGGGTTACCTGCATGATTTTGACTACCAGGAATTCCCGGAAGAACACCTGCAGCACACCGAAAAGGAACTGCTCGCCGAAGGCGTTTCGGAAGAAGACGTACGCGCAATTTTGGCACACGGTTTTGAAATCGTGAACGATGTGGAACCCAAGACGAACATGGAAAAGAGCCTGTTCACCGTCGACGAACTCACGGGAATTATCCAAGCCTGCGCAAGGATGCGCCCGAACGGAATCTTGGATTTGGAAGTGAAAAGTTTCGCAAAGAAATTCAAGGACAAGAAGTTTGCCGCCAAGTGCAACCGCGACTACATTTTAAAGGGTTGCGCGCTCCTCGGCATGGACGTGAAGGAAGTCGCCGAAATCTGCATCGAAGGCATGCGCGAACACGCCGCCGAAATCGGGCTCGCAGGGAATGCTGCGTAATTCTCTATCTATTTGCGGAAACACTTTATCGCATAATACATCGCAGCTGCCAGGGCTGCGATTATTGCAATATAATCGACGAAGAACAACACGTAGCCGCGTTCCATGTCCATAAAGAAGAACGGCTGCTGGAGCGTCAGGTATTTCCAAAGCCCACGTTCAATAAAAGCATACACGCCGTACGCACCGATCAAGCCGACCGCAATGCGGACCGCGACGGTGACTGCGCGCGACTTCATAACAAGCTGCGCCACCCCCAATCGGCTAAAAATCACATTCACGTGCAGCCCAATGTGCAGTGCGATAAATACGAAATACCAGTGCGAGGCGAGCAAGTGCGCCGTCCGCGCAAAACTCGCTCCCGATTCAATCCCGAGGAATGCGAACACATGATTCGAAAGCATCACGCCGCTTATCGCGAGGAACAAGGCGCAAACGAGCATTCCGCAATTTACGACCGTCTGCACAATACGATACGGGTTGTACCGCCCGCGAAATACCGCCTTGAACCAGCGCCGATTCGCATACACATGCACCGCCCACACGACAATCAGCAACACGCCGATAATCTCGTGCGCAGGAGCCCACGGGAAGAACATGTTCCCTCCCATCAGCACCAGTGAAAGGATTGTCAGCGGAATTTCAAGACGCATCATTTTCCCGCAGGATTATTTCACCCACTTGTCCACTTCTTT